>ERZ791579.1271-NODE-1271-length-14395-cov-3.444282_pt1 | contig 14395 bp, 15 predicted proteins | sample MGYA00509968_ERZ791579 | MGnify/ENA primary metagenome ERZ791579 (study PRJEB30046, sample SAMN00791924) | human gut metagenome | study: EMG produced TPA metagenomics assembly of the A metagenome-wide association study of gut microbiota in type 2... | reverse complement strand
TCTCAATCCATATTGAAGAATAGTAACGGAATAATGGGCGGTTGTCTATCAAATTCTTGTGTGTTACTTTACCGCGCATGAGCATTATCACTTGTGCTGATAGTATCCAGATAATTCTTTTCTTTTCCATTTGCAGTCAGATACTCAGAGAAGGAATAAGGATATATATTCATGATGACAAAACGGCCGCCCAGTGTAGAAGCAATTTCGCTGCTGAGCATTTTGCTGATACATCATGTAGGATTTGCCGGTTCTTCTGATGCCGACAAAACAATAGTTTATATTTTCTTCCAGAGGATAGTGTCTAACGATTATTGGGTTGTTTAGGTAAATATCCTTCGGCTGTCTTGTAAAGCATAAAATACAGACGTAGTGAAAAAATATGGTCGATTCAATACATTTTACGGTCGATTCATGACAATCCGTCCATTTGGAAAGAAATTCGTTGTACATTAGAAACAGGTAATCATGTACAACAAATTTTTTACGTTAAAAGCAAAGGAGAAAAAAGAATGAAAAAGTTGAACAAATGGATAGCAGGATTGCTGTGTATGATGCTTGTCATAACCATGGTTGCAGGACTGGGTGTGACGGAAGTGAAGGCAGATGATGCGGTAACAACAGTAAGTTCGTGGAATGAGTTAAAAAATGCAATAAGTAAGGGTGGTAATATTCAATTAGGTAATGATATTGTGGCTGAAACTGGTAATAGTGCAATCTATGTAAGCAATACCGTAACGGTTGACCTTGCAGGACATACCATTGATCGTGGATGCATAAAAGCAACATTGAATGGCAATACATTTACTGTATCAGGAGGAGACCTGACAATTAAAGACACAAGTGCAGCACAAGCAGGACAAATTACTGGCGGATATAATGACAATAATTGTGGAGGTGGATGTATCTATGTAGACAGTGGTATTTTGAGACTGGAATCTGGAATTCTCACAGGAAATAAATGTGAAGATGTGGATGCAAATGGTGTAGATCGAGGAGGAGCTGTTGGAGTTCGCAGCGGTACATTTATAATGACCGGAGGAGAAATTACAGATAATACTTGTGATGCAGGAAAGAATGGAGCAGGTATATATGTGTACGAGGGACCTTCGGTGACAATTGGAGGAAATGCAAAGATTTACGGCAATAGAACGGCTGATGGAATGAATAGTAATTTAAGTGTTGGTAATGGCGAATCATCTAGTACAATAATAAATCTGAGTACAGATAGCCCATTAACATCAGAAGCAAAGATATGTATAAGAGTTTCCACGGATTCAAATGGAAAACAAATTACAACTTCTTGTAAAGATTTAAAGGACGTATTTGTCTCTGATAATGACAGTTATGAGATTACAACAAAAGATGGCGAAGAGGGTATCTTTTATACGAAAAAAAATCTTCTGGCGGCAGTTCCACACCATCCACTTCAACATCTTACAATCTAAGGGTAGGCGGAGTTGAAGTTACCAGTGCCAATACTTCCGGCACAGGCTGGAGTTATGATAATCAGACAAATACACTGACCTTAGATGGATTTAATTATGAAGGTAATGGAAGCGGAATCGAAATCGAAACCTTACAAGACCTGAACATAATAATTAAAAATGAAAATAGAATAAAAAATATAAGCAGTTCTTACAGTAGTAGTACAAATGGATGGAGTTGCGGAATATATGTTCATGGAAATTTAACCATAACAGGAGATGGGACACTTGATGTAACAGGTGGAACAGCAGATACCAGTCATGGTATTAGTGTGCTAGGAAAACTGGAAATTGATAGTCAGGGTACAATTATTGCAAATGCACAGGCAACAGCTGGTACAAGTGGCATATATGCATATGATGGTATTGTTATTAAAAATGGTAATATTACAGCATATGCTGCAGAAGCAGCTTACAGTAGCCGTGGTATTGAATGTGATGGCGATATAACGATTAGTGGAGGAACTGTGGTAGCTAAGGCAGAAAAAGGAGAGATTTCCAGCTATGGATTAGAAAGTGGTAAAAAAATAACAATATCTCCAAATGCAGTTGTCACAGCATCTGGAGTTACCGCAGCATTAAATAAAAAACCAGAAGGATATACTGGTGAGATTGGTACAACTTTCGTAAGTAATAATACCAATCCAAATCCAACACCGACACCAGAACCAACACCGACACCAGAACCAGAACCAACACCAGAACCAGAACCAACACCAGAACCAGAACCAACACCAGAACCGACACCGACACCAAGTGAACCGTCAACAATGCAAGGTGAATCTACAACAACATCAACACCTGCTTCGACATCAACGGCAAGCACACAGGGCAGTCAGCAGGTTATACCAACCATTATTGAAGGTGCAGGCAGCAGCTATACGCAGGGAAGTGGAAATACAATTTATTTCCGTTCCAGTGATTCATTTGCAAACTTCCAGAAAGTTATGGTAGATAATGCAGAACTCAGTGCAGACTGCTATACGGCAACAGAAGGAAGTATCATTATCACTTTGAAACCGGAGTATTTAAGCACATTGGCAGCCGGAACACACAGTATTAGTATTGTTTCTGCAAATGGAGTTGCAACAGCAGACTTTGAAGTTCAGACAGCAGATACAACAGCAGTTTCACCGAAAACCGGAGATAACGATCAGGCAGCTTTGTGGATCACACTTCTCCTTCTTTCCTGTGGAGCATTGACCGCAGTTGGAATCAGAAAAAAAGTAAGATAAGCAAAAAATTAAAGTGAAATGAACGACAACATGAGCTATAAGAAAAACCTAGTACTCATCTGTCAATCAGCATGGTGAACTCAAAGATATTATCACTCTCTTTTTCTGTCAGGTACAGAGCATCGAGATTAGTTAAACCGATTAATTTTTTGATTTTTTCATTAACGCTTTGATTCTGAGAAATATTGATATTGGTTCCATCACCTTTGTCAACAGCCCTGAAGTCACGCATAAAATTTACAAGATCATAGGAACTGAGCTTGTTTTTGAAACATTTGATTTCCAGGATTCTTAAAAGAAACAAGCTAAGGCAGCAGATTAAAAAATGCCCTGCAAGGATATTAAATTTTCCAGTAAAATCAAGGTTTTTTAGGTATCTGCGCGATTTGAGATGTATGAGGAAATTTGAAAACATCGGAACTGTATGAAACCGATTGACATGAAAAAAAGTGTATTGTATAATCAGAATCGCTCATCGGAGGGCAACTTGTTCGTTTAGAAACAATAGCTGGATAAGATGGCAGATTGAAATATCTGCTTTTCTTATCCGGCTTTTTTTGTGTGACAGGAAATTACTGCCACAACCTATCATTTTCAGGAGGAATATATGGAAACAAACACATCATTTACAGAAGGAAAAATCTTAAAACCTTTGATCTTATTTGCATTTCCTGTCTTGCTGGCGTTATTTCTGCAGGCGATGTATGGCGCGGTAGACCTGCTCATAGTGGGAAAATTTGCTTCATCCGCAGATGTATCCGCGGTTTCGACAGGTTCTCAGATCATGACTACATTAACAAATCTGATCAGCAGTTTCGCAATGGGAACCACAATTTTGCTGGGACAGCAGATCGGAAGCGGAAAAAAAGAGGAAGGCGGACGAACCGTAGGAACAGCAATTGTCATGTTTGCGGCGATCGCAGTGGTCATGTCGATCATTATGGTTGTTTTTGCGCCTTCAATCAGTCAGATCATGAACGCGCCTGAGGAAGCATTTCAAAAGACCGTTGATTACATCAGAATTTGCGGCGGAGGTATGTTAGTCATTGTTGCCTACAATCTGATCGGCTGCATTTTCCGTGGACTGGGCGATTCTAAGACACCGCTTATCACAGTCGCGATTGCATGTGTTTTTAACATTGCGGGAGATCTGATCCTATGTGCAGGCTTTCACATGGGAACACAGGGCGCTGCGATTGCAACAGTGTTTGCGCAGATTGTGAGCGTGGTAGTTTCGTTTTTCCTGATCTGTAAAAAAGAGCTGCCTTTTACCGTAAAAAATAAAAATATTCGGATTCATAAAGTATATTTGAAGAAAATGGTTGGTTTTGGGGCGCCGATTGCATTGCAGGATCTGCTTGTGAGCATTTCATTTTTGATCATTCTGGCAATCGTAAATTCTACGGGAGTCATTGCCTCGGCAGGTGTCGGTGTCGCAGAAAAAGTGTGTGCATTTATCATGCTCATATCGTCTGCTTTCATGCAGTCCATGTCGGCATTTGTGGCACAAAACTATGGCGCAGGTCAGATTACAAGAGCCAGAAAAGCCTTGCATTACGGCATTGCCGTTTCTTTTTCCATTGGCGTGGTAATGTTTTTGATCACGTTTTTCCATGGAGATGCGCTGGCAGGAATTTTCTCCTCGGATGGGGAAGTGGTTTTTGCAGCGGCAGATTATCTCAAGGCATATGCGATCGACTGCCTGTTTACAGCTATTTTCTTCTGCTATACCGGATTTTACAATGGTATCGGTAAGACACGATTTGTCATGATCCAGGGAATCCTTGGCGCATTTTGCGTCAGAGTTCCGGTGTCTTATATTATGAGCATCCAGCCGGAAACATCGCTGTTTCATATCGGGCTGGCAACGCCGATGTCGTCAGCCTTGCAGTTGATTCTCTGCGTTGGATTCATGCTCTTTTTGAGAAAAAAGGGGATGTTAGACGATAAAAAAATTTAATCGTCTCTATTTTCTTTCCCATTGAAAATTCTGGATTGTTTTATGGTACAATGCGTTTAAACATTTGAACAAAGAAAGGAATTATATATGGATATCTTAGAGTTAATGAAGGAAAGACACAGGACATGAGGTTAAATAATGCAGTCGAAAGAGATAGAGCAGCTTGCTTCTGAGTTTGAAAAATGCCAGAGAATACTCATTGCGCTTGGCGATGAAAACAGGCTTCACATGATTCCGGAAAAGATGAATAAAACCGCATAAAGATGTGAAAAGACAGGGATTGATGACCATGATTTTGTATTGGTGATTGATTCCTGTTTTGTAATATTATGATAGGGCGAGTTTAAATTATTTCTTGACAATAGCGTTATAGAACCATATAATTACCAATGGTAATTAACAAAGGCAATTATATAGCACAATGTAAAAAAGGAACCGATAGTATGAACGAAGAAAAAATAAAGAGAATGTTGGATGCCTGCTATCTTGCAAAAAGGACGAGGGAACTGCTCCCGGAACTGCCGGAAGGAGTCACACCAGCGTATATACAGTACATGGATGTGATCCACAAGTTACAGGAGAAGAAAGAGAGAGTAAAAGTATCGGATATCAGTGACACATTAAAGCTGCCAAGACCGGGGGTGACAAGAACGGTCAAGGAAATGGAAAAAAAGGGCTATCTCACGAAATATGCGTCTGAGGAGGACGGTCGGATCACATATGTTTTCATTACAGAAAAAGGTGAGGAGTTATCGGATAAGTACGATAAAAATTATTACAGCCGGCTTTTGAAATATATGGATCATATTTCCGAAGAAGAAGCGGATTGTATGATTTCGACCATAGAAAAATTTTATAAAGTCATGAGCGAAAGGAGAGTTGACATTGAATAGTTCAAAATCAGATTTTACACAGGGAAGTATTTTAGGAAAGCTGCTGCCATTTATGCTGCCAATCTTAGGCGCATTAGTATTGCAGGCGGCTTACGGTGCAGTTGACCTTCTGGTCGTTGGAAGGTTTGGAACAACATCGGGGCTTTCAGCCGTATCAACAGGAAGCCAGGTGTTAAACTTAGTCACTTTTGTTATTACGCAGTTTGCAATGGGTATCACTGTTTTGATCGCACGGTATATCGGGGAGAAAAAACCGCAGTATATTGGAGCTTTGATCGGTGGAGCAACAATTATTTTTGCAATTGTTTCTGCGGTACTTTTTGTAGTTATGATCGGGTTTGCACAGCCGATTGCAGTGCTGATGCAGGCACCACAGGAGGCTGTGGAACTGACATCGTCTTATGTGCGTATCTGCGGTGGCGGAATTTTTTTCATTGTGGCGTACAATCTGCTCGCAGCTATTTTCAGAGGCTTAGGTGACAGCAAATCTCCATTATTATTCGTTGCAGTTGCATGTGTGGTAAATATCGCAGGAGACCTGATTTTAGTGGCAGGACTGCATTTAGACGCAGCCGGAGCTGCAATCGCAACTGTAACAGCACAGGCGGTCAGCGTCGTTTTTGCATTATTTTTACTGGTAAAAAGAGAACTTCCATTTAAAATCACCAGACAGGATTTTAAGATCAACACACATTGTATAAGAGCATTAAAAGTCGGTCTGCCGCTTGCTATGCAGGAGTTCTTGACACAGATCTCATTCCTTGCACTCTGCGCATTTGTCAACCGGCTTGGACTCGCAGCTTCCTCCGGATATGGTGTTGCCTGCAAGGTCGTTAACTTCGCAATGCTGATTCCAAGTTCTCTGATGCAGTCCATGGCATCCTTTGTATCGCAGAACGTGGGTGCCGGAAACGAAAAAAGAGCGAAAAAAGCAATGTTTACCGGCATGGGCGTTGGAATTGTGATCGGCTGCATTGTATTTGCATTTGTTATGTTTAAGGGAGATCTTCTGACCGGAATCTTCACAACAGACGCAGCCGTTGTGCAGAATGGTTATGATTATCTGAAAGGGTTTGCGTTGGAAACGATCGTGACAGCCGTTCTATTCAGTATGGTCGGTTATTTCAACGGACATGATAAAACGGTCTGGGTTATGGTTCAGGGACTCGTCCAGACGCTTCTTGTGCGTCTGCCGCTGGCATATTATATGAGTATCCAGCCAGATGCGAGCCTCACCAAGATTGGTTTTGCGGCTCCGGAAGCAACGATATTCGGAATTGTGCTGAATGTGATCTTCTATCTGTGGATGAACCGGAAACGGAATAATTTATAAGCAAAAGCCCTGAAGTTGCAGCTTCAGGGCTTTTTGCGATGTAGCGTTATCATCATAACATATAATGCGTATGTTAATACTTTTTATGGTATACTTCAGATATAAATTTAGGAAAGAAAAGAGGAACCAATAAATGAAAATTGTGATTATTAACGGAAGTGCAAGAAAAGGCAATACATTAACTGCAATTAATGCATTTATAAAAGGTGCATCTGGAAAAAATGAGATCGAAGTGATTCAGCCGGACAAGTTAGATATCAGCCCATGCAAAGGATGTGGCGTCTGTCAATGTAATAAAGGCTGCGTAGATCAGGATGATACCAATCCTACAATTGACAAAATTGTGGCAGCAGACATGATCCTTTTTACAACACCAGTGTATTGGTGGGGAATGTCCGCACAGTTAAAGCTGGTTATAGACAAATGTTATTGCAGAGGATTACAGATAAAAGGGAAAAAGGTTGGTGTTATTGTCGTAGGCGGATCACCGGTAGACAGTATACAATATGAACTGATTCAGAAACAGTTTGACTGCATGGCTCACTACCTGTCATGGGATATGCTTTTCCAGAAATCCTATTATGCAACTGCAAAAGATGAATTATCAAAAAATGCGGGTGCAATGGAAGACCTGGAAAAATTAGGCGCAGAGCTGGCATAGGGAAAAACCAGTCTATCATGAGATTTCAAAAGGAGAGCAGGAAAAATGACAGAAAAAGAGAAAATGACGGCAGGAAAAATTTACGATCCTTCCGATGAAGAACTTGTAAAATTAAGAACAAAAGCCCATAGATTAAGTAAAGAATATAATGAACTTCTTGAAACAGACGAGAAACGTTCCGAGATTCTGAAAGAAATGGGAATCATAGGTGATTCGTTTTACTTGCAGGGACCAGTACAGTTTGATTATGGCTGTCTGACATCTATCGGTGCAAATTCGTATGCGAACTTTAACTTTACGTGTGTGGATTGCTGTCCGGTTACAATTGGTGCAAATGTATTTATGGGACCAAATGTGTCACTTCTTACCCCGATGCATCCGCTCCGCTGGCAGGATCGCAGGAAATGTTACAATCTGTGGTGGTGTTACGATCGGCGAGGGCTGTGTGATCGGTGCTGGAAGCGTCGTTACCAGAGATATTCCGGCAAATTCACTTGCAGTTGGTGTTCCATGCCGCGTGATCCGCGAGATTACGGAAGAAGATGCGCTGGAAAATCACCCGGAGTTGTTCTAAAAAAAATCAGCTATAATCAAAACCTATAACAAACCCAAGGAATCTTCTATAACAAAAACAATTGACAAAATAATATCAGATGATTATAATTCCCCATATAAAGTAATTCCTACATAACATATCAAATAAGTAGGAAATAAGAAAGGGGAAAATCATATGAAGACAAATACAATCGTAATGAACAAAAACCAGATGTGTTGCTGTTGTATGTGCTGTATGGATGAATACGGTTTTATTTTCATATGATTTATACACCTGAGTGTTTTGGAGAAAAGAAGAAGCAGGCAGTTGTGATAACCATATGACAACGACCTGCTTCTTTCTTTATGTGTATACTCTTTGGAATTAACGTATGAAAGTGTATAACAGAAAGGTATAAAAATGTTAGAGATCAAAAACCTTTCCAAAAGTTTTCATGAGAATAAAGTATTAGACCATATTAATTTAAAAATTGAAAAAGGCGATGTTGTCGGAATTATCAGCCCTTCCGGTACAGGAAAATCAACCTTATTAAGATGCATCAACCAGTTGGAGATCCCGGAGGAGGGGGAGGCAGTTTTTGGTGGAAAAACGGTCGATCTTTCCAAAAAACACAAAGACAGCCTGGAATTCCGTAAGATTACGGGCATGGTGTTCCAGAGATTTTATCTGTTTGAGAAAAAGACAGCGTTGGAAAATGTTAGGGAAGGTCTTATGGTTGTTCAGAAAAAGAGCAAAGCAATTGCTTTAAAAGAATTAGAGCGTGTTGGAATGGCATCATGGGAAAATCATTATCCAAAACATTTGTCCGGAGGACAGCAGCAGCGTGTCGCAATTGCCAGAGCACTTGCCCTAAAGCCGGAATTACTCCTGCTCCACGAGCCGACTTCAGCCTTAGACCCGGAGCTTATTATGGTGGCGACACCGGAAATATTTTTGCTGTCTTAGATGGAGAATTAGAAGGAGATCCGGTTATTTTTTGCGCACATATGGATGTTGTAGAACCTTGGAGCGGCAAAAAATCTGTTTTGGAAAAAGACGGAACAATACATTCTGCAGGGGATACTGTGCTTGGTGCAGATGACATCAGTGGTATTCTGGAAATCCTCTATTGTGTACAACTTGTTCTTGACAGTGGAAAACCTCATAAAAAAATTGAAATTCTGTTTACAATTGGTGAGGAATTATATGTCAAAGGTTCGGATGTTTTTGACTATTCGAAAGTAACCGCAAAACAGGCGTATGTGCTTGATCTGTCTGAAGAGACGACGTTTAATATCGGAACGATTCAGGGTGGAACAGCGACAAACATTGTGCCGGACTGCTGTGTGCTGACCGCCTATGAGACACCACTTGAGAGCAAGTCAGTGACCGATTTTCAAAAAGCCTGTGAAATCTTAGGATTTTCCGGTGGACTTACAGGTACGTTCGGTGGAAGTGATAACAACAGTTTTGCAAAAAACGGAATCGAAGGGCTTGTTTTATCGAATGGAATGTATAATGCACATTCGACACGTGAATACACAACCGTCGACGATCTTTATAAAGGAGCAGAGCTGATCGGACAGCTTATTTTATTATAAAAAGAAATTTTGGTCGTATTCTGTTGAAGATTGTTGTTTTCGCATATAGCCATCTCGTGTAAGTTATGGTAAAATAGCCACAGAGAGCGTCAAGGAGGACGCAATAGTGGGAGGTAGCTCTTATGGATAAGAACAGCGAAAAAAATGTCAGGTTCCGCATAAATATTACATTGTTAATTGCGGTAGTTTTACTGGTTGCAGATTTGTATGCAATGATCAATATGCCTCAGAAATTTATTATTCTGGCGATCATTACAGCATTGTTTCTGGTTGCAATCTATTTTTTGGTAGATTCCATTTCAATTTATCTGATGGCAGAAAAGAATCGCAAAGAAGAACAGTATGATAGTATTTTTAAATCAGAAAAAGCGTCTTATCTTTTATTGAGGAAAACATTTGATGATCTGTATGAACTCATTGAAAAAGGAAACCAGTCCCGGAAAGCAAATGTGGAGGATATTATCCACGCACAGAAAGCAGTAGCAAAGGTTTCCATTGGAAGAAGTAAAGAGAATGCAGATGCACTGATGAATTCCAATGACCACATCATGGAAAAGATTTCGATGTTAGAGGCTGTTTTATCAGACAATGTTTCGCATCCGGCACCGGAAACTAATAAAAATGACAGCGCATATGCACAGAATATTTTAGACAATCAGAATAAAATATTACAGCAGCTGGAAGTTTTGCAGAATACATTGAATACGATCGGAGCTGATGCAAAGATAGCAGCAGAGTCTGCAAAACAGAACTTTTTTACCGAGGAACGTATCTTGGCAGAAGAGAATAAAATTGAAAAAGAAGAACCACAGGTTCAGGAAGCCGCAGTTGAGGAGATCCCATCGGCTGCTGGAGAAGCAACTGTGATGGAGGAGACACCGATTGAAGAAGAACCGTCCGTGATGGAGGAGACACCGGTCGAAGAGGAACCGTCCGTGATGGAGGAGACACCGATCGAAGAAGTTCCATCTGATATGGAGGAAACATCAATTGGTAAAGAAGAAGTTTCTTCTCCGGAGGAAGATTTATCCAAGTATGATGATATAATGGTAGATACTTTGACGGATTCGGATGATAATGTTCCGGTCGAGAAGATTCCATTGGAAGATGAAACAGTTGTAGATGATAAGCCGGCAATGCCTGATCTGTCAGATCCGAATAAGGTTATGACACCGGATGAGATCGCAGCGTTGATTGCAAACTTATAATAGAAGAAAGACTTCGGTGTAAAGTAAAAAATAATATTTAAGACAATAAAAAATCTGTCATACAAATGCAATTTTTGTATGGCAGATTTTTTGTGTAACAGGAAAAACGTTCCCGATCATTATTCGGCAGTGATTTTTACGATTTCTTTGATAACCGAAACAGCGGTATCCATACCTTCTACACTGATATGTTCAAACGGTCCGTGGAAACCATAGCCGCCGGTTCCGAGGTTCGGACAAGGAAGTCCCATAAAACTTAATCTGGCGCCGTCTGTACCACCGCGGACTGGGCGGGAGACTGGTTCCAGACCAACGTTTTTGATTGCTTTTTTTGCAATTGCTACGACATATTCATTCTTTTCAATGACTTCCAGCATATTACTATAGGAATGCTGAATGTTCAATTTTACAGTGTCTGCATGATATTTTTCATTCATTTTTTTCTCAATGCCACGCAGTGTATCAAGACGTTTTTCAAAAGTGGCTTTGTCATGGTCACGCACGATATAATTCACTTTGGCGTGGGCGATGTCTCCGCTAAAATCAGTCAGATGATAAAATCCCTCTCTGCCTTCGGTGTGGGCAGGAGTCTCATTTTCAGGGAGAAGAGATGCAATCTCACAGCCGACAAGGGCAGCGTTGATCATAATATCTTTTGCCTCTCCAGGGTGGACATTGACACCATTGATCTCAAAAGAAGCACTTGCCGCATTGAAGTTTTCATAGGCAACTTCGCCCTCGTAGTCGCCGTCAACGGTGTAGGCAAATCTGGCTTTAAAATAGTCAAGGTCAAATAAATCAGCACCGCTTCCGACTTCCTCGTCCGGTGTGAAGCCGATCCAGATGTCGCCGTGAGGTATTTTTTCTGTGATGATCTGTTCCACTGCCGTCATGATCTCGGAAACCCCGGCTTTATCGTCGGCGCCGAGCAGGGTTGTTCCATCTGTAGTGATCAGTGTGCGTCCTTTTAATGTTTCAAGTGTCGGAAAATCGGATACTTTCAGATAAGCACCTGATCCTTTTAAAAGAACATCATTGCCGTCATAATCCGGAATGATCTGTGGTTTGACATCTTTTCCAGAAAAATCAGGAGCAGTGTCCATATGGGAAATAAAACCGACAGCAGGCTTGTCAGCATATCCTTTCGTTGCCGGCAGCAGTCCGTAAACATAGCAGTGATCGGTTAAAGTGACTTTCTCTAAACCGAGATCTCGCAATTCCTGTTCTAACACTTTTCCTAACTCAAACTGTCTTTCCGAAGATGGAATCTGTCGGCATTCCTCGTCAGAAGTTGTCCAGTAAGAGACATATTTTAATAATCGTTCTTCAACACGCATGTGAAACCTCCTTATAAAATGGTGCCGTATTTATTTTGATATAAAATCAAGCCGGGCACACATAGTTATAAAATACCATAAAATAGTGAAATAGGAAATATTAGAAAAGGATTTCTTGACAATTGTGTATACATCAGTTACATTCAATATTGCAGATAGCAAAATCTTTTTTTCAAATAAGTGTTATAGTACGAGTTATTTTTGCCAGATCGGCATGAAATCCTAAAAAATTGTTAGATACAGGTATTGAGGGCTTTCCGGAAACTTCGCAAAGAAAGAGAGGAAGGTTTGGGCGAGAAAGATACAACAGAAAAAATACTTGCAGATTATAATGATGTATTTGCAGACATCATAAATGGTCTGGTATTTAAAGGAGAACAGAAGGTAACACCAGAGTCCTTAGAAAATATAAGTACAAGATCTGTGTATAAAGGCAGGAAAAATAAATTGCATGAACAGGAAAGGGATATCGTCAAACTCTGGAAAGAGCGTGATATTGAATTTGCCATATATGGCATGGAAAATCAAACTTTACCGGAGAAATATATGCCGCTTCGTATATTAGGTTATGATGGTGCCTCTTATCGCAGTCAATTGCAGAAGAAAAGAAAAAGACCAGTTGCAGTATTGACAATTGTTTTATATTTTGGTACAGATAAGATGTGGGATAAACCAACGCATTTAAAGGATGTGATATACATTCCGGAGGGTTTGGGAGAGTATGTTAATGACTATAAAATCACAGTTTTTAATATTGCATGGTTGACGGAAGAAGAGATTGCAAGATTTAAAAGCGATTTTAAAATTGTAGCAAATTTCTTTGTACACAAGAGAAAGAATAAAGATTATGTATCAGATGACAAAACAGAAATTAAACATGTGGATGAAGTATTAAAATTATTATCTGCTATGACGGGGGATGAGCGTTATGAAGAAATTCTGGCAGAGAAGCAGAAAGGAGAGTACAATACTATGGATACAGTAGCAGAACATCTTGTAAATATGGGTGAGGCAAGACTAGGAAAACTTATAAATCTTTTATTGCAAAATAATAGAATAGAAGATGTAAAAAAGGCTTCTGTTGATAAAGAAGCCAGAAAGAAATTTTACAAAGAATTTGGAATTATTGATTAATGAGGAGGGACGGTTCGCAAGGACTGTCCCTTTGAAAAATATAAAATTAAAAATATAAAAACAGTACTCGACAAAATACGAAATAATTTATAAAAAAATAGTTGCATTTCTAAAAAAAGTATTATATAATAGCATTCGTCGCTGAAAGACATGCGCCACTAGCTCAGCTGGCAGAGCACCTGACTCTTAATCAGGGTGTCCAGGGTTCGAACCCCTGGTGGCGCATTGAAAGGTACCGATTTTACAGCATTGACTGTGGGGTTGGTGCTTTTTTTGTGTTTATAATGCATATCATTAAAATTTTTTTAAAAAAGAGTGTATCCTATTTAACAGAAGGAAAAACCTGACGATATAAAAAACAGATACTATATGAAGGGGAGAGAGGCAGATGGAACAAAAGAATATTGAGGTGCAAAGGAAAAAAGGTCTGAATCTGATGATGAAGATTCTGATCACGGCAATCATACCGCTACTGATTCTTGTGACTTTTGCAGGGCTGGCAATCCGGGCGGTTGGCGTTTCTGTGTCTGATAAACTGATGCAGCATGAATTGAAGACATCGGTTTATGCAGTCAATCAGACCTTGTCCGTTATAAGCAGCGGCGACTGGAATATGGACGGAGACCAGCTGTACAAGGGAGATTACAATATCTCGGAACATCAGGATGTGCTGGATGCTTTTAAGAAGAATACCGGACTCGATGTTACGCTCAGCTGGAATACGACCCGGATGGCGACCAGCCTTGTGAGACAGGACGGCAGCCGTGAGACCGGGATGGAGATAGCAGCAGATGTGTATCAGACTGTGAAAGAAAAGGGTAGTTATTTTGTGTCCGATATTGTGATTGATGGTCAGAAATATTACGGATATTATGAGGGATTGTACAACAGTGACGGTTCCATGGCGGGTCTGGTGTTTACCGGTATGGCGTCTGCTTCCGCTCACGAAATCTACAATGATCGATTGAAAAAAAATATAATATTTATGGTAGTGCTTGCAATCTTTGCATG
>ERZ791579.1265-NODE-1265-length-14462-cov-3.231971_pt1 | contig 14462 bp, 9 predicted proteins | sample MGYA00509968_ERZ791579 | MGnify/ENA primary metagenome ERZ791579 (study PRJEB30046, sample SAMN00791924) | human gut metagenome | study: EMG produced TPA metagenomics assembly of the A metagenome-wide association study of gut microbiota in type 2... | reverse complement strand
TGAAAGAAAAGATGATGCGAATGTTTTTGAAATAAGGGGGATTATTCATAAAACTGTAATGCAAGTTCATTATAATGCAGTGTATCCTGCACTTCTGCAAGCCGTGTCCTGATTTTTTCTGACTCCGGCTGTTTTTTGAGATTATCCCTGATGTCTGTGTAAATCAGTTTTTCTTTTTCAAGGAAAGTTTTCAACATAGGATGGCGGTTTTGCAGGAGTAATCCACCATAGAGATCTGAAAGTTTCAACACTTCCACATTCTCTGCCGTGGATAAAGCTTTGAAGGTGGTTTGAGATTCTTCTGCGTACTTCTGTGCAGATTTTCCCTGATACTGCACTTTCATCATCGGATAGAATTTTCCATCTTCATACACCATGTCCTCTGCGAGAATGGCATATCCTTCTTCCCGTAAAAATTCACGGACATTCTCTATCTCGGACTGTGGCTGCAGGATGAGTTCTTTCGCAGACTGGCAGACTTTTTCCCCGTCTTTTAAGATATGCATGACCAGTCCGCCTCCCATGCCGGCGATGAGGACAGCTTCCACCTCGCCGGGTTTCAAAGCTGCCACACCGTCTGAGAGACGTGTCTGTATGTATGCCTGCAATCCATATAAAGCAATATGTTCTTTTGCCCGCTCTAACGGTCCTTCATTGATATCCATGGCAATTGCAGCTGGAATTTTCTTCTGCTGTAACAGATAGATTGGAATATATCCGTGATCTGTTCCAACATCTGCCAGTGTATATCCCTGTGTGACAAGAGCTGCGGCTGTCATTAAACGATTTGAAATCTTTACCATTTTACTCTAAGTAATCCTTTAATTTGCGGCTTCTGCTTGGATGACGAAGTTTGCGGAGCGCTTTTGCTTCGATCTGACGGATACGCTCACGTGTTACATTGAACTCTTTTCCAACTTCTTCCAGTGTTCTTGCACGGCCGTCCTCCAGACCAAAACGGAGTGTCAAAACTTTCTGCTCTCTCTCGGTCAGTGTTCCAAGTACTTCCTCCAACTGCTCTTTCAAAAGGGTAAATGCGGCTGCATCGGCCGGAACAGGCACATTATCATCCTGAATGAAGTCACCTAAGTGGCTGTCCTCCTCCTCACCGATCGGAGTTTCCAGAGAAACCGGCTCCTGGGAAATCTTTAATATCTCACGCACACGCTCTACCGGCATATTCATCTCTGCTGCAATCTCTTCCGGACTTGGCTCACGTCCTAACTCCTGAAGTAACTGTCTGGAAACACGGATCAGTTTATTGATCGTCTCAACCATATGAACCGGAATACGGATCGTTCTCGCCTGATCTGCGATTGCTCTTGTGATTGCCTGACGGATCCACCATGTTGCATAGGTAGAGAATTTATATCCCTTGCGGTAGTCGAATTTTTCCACGGCTTTGATCAGACCAAGGTTACCTTCCTGGATCAGATCAAGGAAAAGCATTCCACGTCCCACATATCTTTTTGCAATGGAAACAACCAGACGTAAGTTTGCTTCTGCAAGACGTTTCTTTGCCTCATCCCCTGCATCAAGATCTTTCTGCAAATTCTTAATTTCTTCTTTGATCTCTGCAAGTTCTTCTTCCGTTGCATTCTCTTCTCTGCTCTTTAAGATTGCGATTTTTTCCTTTGCCACAGCACCGGCTTCCATGTTCTTTGCCAGCTCGATCTCTTCCTCTGCACTTAAAAGAGGTACTTTACCGATCTCCTTCAAATACATACGGACCGGATCTTCAATGGACACGCCATCCGGCACGGAAAGGTCGATTTTTTCCACTTCAATCTCGTCTTCATCATCTACATCGAGTAAAATTTCATCATCAGAATCATCATCTGTGATCCGAAGTACATCGATATTGTTTGCTTCCAGAAAATCAAGAATTTTATCAAACTGCTCTGCCTCTAACTGCATGTCCGCAAAGAAGTCGCTGATCTCCTGGTATTCCAACATGTTCTTTTTCTTTTTGGCCAAGGCTAACAGATCTTTTAACTTCTGCTGAAACTTTTCTTTTGCAGCTTCATCCATCACTGCTGCTTCTTTTTTGGTTTCCTTTACCTCGTTTTCTGTCTTTTTTGCCATTTTGTTTCATCCTCTCAAGTTTTCTACTATTTTGTCCCTAATCAATGGAAATATGCAATTTCTCCAATTCTTCCAGGTCACGTTTATCTGTTACAAGCTGCATCAGACCAGCCATATCTGTCGGTGCCAAATGCTCGGACCGATACTTGATACTGTTTTGTTTGATGCGGATAATGGTCTCTTTCAATGCCTTCTCCCGGTCTTCTTTTGACTCGACCTCATGGATTCTTGCATTGAAAAGCGCCGCAATCTCTTTCTGTGCCTCCTCATCTGGAAACATGCTGACGATCTTCGCCGGGTTTGCTTCTCCGCTCTCCTCAAACTGCCGGAATAATAATTCAGCTACCTTATGATATATCTCCTCCGTAAAATCCTTCGGTGCGATATATTTTTTTATCTTATGATATAATCCGGTATTCTCTATGAGCCATGTCAAAAGAAGTTTCTGGGATTGCTTCATTCCATCTTCTTTTTTGATTCCTCTGGCGGAGGCGTTTTTCTCATTGATACCGGTTTTTAACTGGGTTGGTTGTTTTCGGATGCCTTCCATCTGCATTCCGTATTTACCGACAAGCCGCTGTAAATCCTGCGTTGGCAGCATATATTTTTCCGCAACTGCCTGAATGTAAATATCACGCTCGATTTTTTCTGTGAAGGAGCATAGTTTCTTTGCCACTTCATGATAAAAGGCTGACTTGCTCTCCGGATCTTTCATGTCGTACTGCTGCTCTAAAATGCGTATCTCAAACATAAAGCTGTTCTCTGCATGATCGATACGATCCTGATACGCCTCTGCTCCCAAAGCCTTGATAAATTCATCCGGATCTTTGTGCGGACGCATATTAATTACCTTTGTCGTAATCCCTACTTCCTTTAAGATTGGAATCGCCCGGAGTGCAGCTTTCACCCCTGCGCCGTCACTGTCATAGGTTAAATACACTTCTTTGGTGTACCTTTTTAACAGATTCGCATGTCCTGCCGTCAGCGCAGTTCCAAGTGATGCCACCGCATTGTCAAATCCTGCCTGATGCAGCGCGATCACATCCATATATCCTTCACACAATAAAAACTGTGGTTTCTTTGTGGTCCTTGCAAAATTAAGTCCATACAGATTCCGGCTCTTATCAAAAATCGGTGTTTCCGGTGAGTTTAAATACTTCGGCTCTCCATCGCCCATCACCCTGCCACCGAAACCGATGACTTTGTTGTGGACATCCATAATCGGAAACATGGCACGGTTCCAGAATTTGTCATAGCCGCCGCGTCTCTCATCGATTGTCACAAGCCCCGACTCTTTTAAGATCTCATCCTCATACCCTTTGGAACGGAGATACCGGTATAAGTCATCACTGTACTGATCCGAATATCCCAGACCAAACTTTTTCATGGTCTCCTCAGACAATTCTCTTTTCTGGAAATAAGCGAGTGCATGTTTTCCACGGTCATTCCGCAATAATGAATAAAAATATCTGGCTGCCTCTTTGTTGATCTCCAACAGCCGCTGTTTTTTATCTGCCTCTCTCTTCTGTGCGGCAGAATATTCCTGCTTTGGCAGGGCAACACCCGCCCGGTCCGCCAAGGCTTCCATTGCCTCCCCGAAGGTAAAGTTTTCATACTGCATCATAAACGTGAAAACATTCCCTCCGGCTCCACAGCCGAAGCAGTAGTACATTTGTTTATTCGGAGAAACAGAAAACGATCCTGTTTTCTCATTATGAAAAGGACACAGTCCAAAATAGGTGCTTCCCTTTTTCGTCAGATGCACATACTGTCCGATTACATCCACGATATCATTTCTGGAACGCACTTCTTCAATTATATCATCCGAAAAATATGGCATACTGCGTGTCCTCCTTTCCTATTAATATCCGTCTACCTGCCAGGCCTGCGCACGCCGCAGGCTATATTGGCTTAGTAACCATCCACTTGCCAGGCCTGCGGCAGGAAGTATTCGCTGAATTTGGTGATGGCATATTGGTCGGTCATACCTGCGATGTAATCGCAGATCACACGTTCCGTCTTTTCCCCTTCATCAAGCATTGCGAGGTATTTTTCCGGCAGGAACTCGATGTGGTCTTTGTAGAATCCAAAGAGCTGCCGGATCATTGCCTTAGCCTTCACTTCCTCACCCTTGGCAATTGGATTTGTGTATACATGATCGAACATAAAATGGCGCAGCTCAAACATGGCTTCCTGAATATCTGCTGACATCCGGATGTCATCCTGATCCATGCTGTTCATGATCACGTTATGTATGAGTGTATTTAAGCGCTGTTTTGTGGTAAAACCTAATGTTTTCCGGATCTCTGACGGAATATCATCCTCCGTCAGGATCTCTGCACGGATCGCATCATCCACGTCATGGTAAACATAGGCGATTTTATCTGATAAGCGGACAACTTTTCCCTCTAAAGTATGGGGCATTGACTTAGACTGATGATTTAAAATGCCATCCCGCACTTCCCATGTCAGGTTTAAGCCCATGCCGTTTTTCTCAAGTTTTTCCACGATACGGACACTCTGCTCGTTGTGCCGGAATCCGTCTTCACAGATTTCGTTTAACACATACTCTCCGGCATGGCCAAACGGCGTATGCCCCATATCGTGTCCCAGTGCAATTGCTTCCACCAGATCTTCATTCAGACGCAGTGCTTTTGCAATTGTTCTCGCATTCTGCGATACCTCTAAGGTATGGGAAAGTCTTGTCCTATAGTGATCTCCCTTCGGTGTCAGAAAAACCTGTGTCTTATTCTTCAACCGCCGGAATGCCTTACAATGCAGGATTCTGTCCCTGTCTCGCTGAAAAACAGGCCGGACATCGCACTGTTCTTCCTCGCGTTCCCTGCCTTTCGTGTTCACACTGAGCGTTGCATAAGGGCTTAATGTTTCCCGCTCCATTTTTTCAAGTTCTTCCCGTATTGTCATATGTATCACCTCTCTGATATCTGACAGTCTCTCCCGAAGCACCATATAAAAAATCGTTTCAATAAAATCTCCATATTTTTATTATTCGGCAGGATTTTTCAATTTCCTTTATTTTTTATAAAATTCATACAATTTTTTTATTTCAGATAATTCATGGCATCTAAAAGATTGCTCACACCGACCAGCCTGATACCTTTTACTTCTGTCATGGATTTTCTGCAGACTTCCGGTAGAATACAGACCTCAAAGCCAAGTTTTTTTGCCTCCTGCACCCGCTGTTCTGCCATATTTACCGCGCGGACCTCACCGCTTAATCCGACCTCGCCAAAACAGATGGTTTTCTCATCGATCGGTTTGTCCTTGTAACTTGAGATCAATGCAAGAACAATGCCAAGGTCGATTGCCGGCTCATTCATTTTGATTCCTCCGGCGATATTCACATAGGCATCACAGTCACCCAGCTTTAAGCCCAGTCTTTTTTCCAGAACTGCCATCAGAAGATTGACGCGGTTAAAATCCGTTCCTGCCGCTGTCCTTCGCGGAATCCCAAAATTACTGTGACATACAAGTGCCTGCACCTCCAAAAGGATTGGTCTAGTCCCTTCCATGGAACATGCCACAACAGAGCCGGACGCTCCCTCCGGCTTGCCGCTCAACATGTATTCAGACGGATTTTCCACTTCCACAAGTCCGTCCTGCCGCATCTCAAATACACCGATCTCATTTGTGGAGCCAAAACGGTTTTTTACACCTCTTAAAATACGGTAAGCCGCATGCCTGTCTCCCTCAAAATAAAGCACGGTGTCTACCATGTGTTCTAACACCCTCGGTCCTGCCACCACTCCCTCTTTCGTCACATGTCCCACAATGAAAATGGAGATTCCCATTCCCTTTGCGATCTGCATCAAAACACCTGTGGACTCGCGCACCTGTGATACACTGCCCGGTGCCGAGGAAACCTCTTCGTTAAACATCGTCTGGATGGAATCGATTACAACGATCTGCGGTTTTTCCCGGTCAATGACTGCCTTTATGGTGTCAAGATTTGTCTCACACAGCAGTTTCAGACTGTCCCCGAAATTTCCGATACGCTCCGCACGGATTTTGATCTGCTGCAAAGATTCCTCCCCGGAAATATAGAGCACTTTTATGTTATGCTCCGACAGATTCCTGCACACCTGAAGCAGCAATGTGGATTTTCCGATTCCGGGATCACCTCCCACTAACACCATGGAACCCTGCACAATACCGCCGCCAAGTACACGGTCTAATTCTTTCATGTCTGTTGACACACGCTTGTCATAGGTCATCTCGATCTGGGACAGAGGCAATACCTTTGCCTCTGACGCTGTCGCTTTCTGCTTTGCCAGTGTGCCCGCGCTCTTTTTGTCCACCACTTCTTCTACAAATGTATTCCATTCCTTACATCCCGGACACTGCCCCATCCATTTGGACGATTCGTATCCGCAGGACTGGCAGAAAAAAATACTTGTTTTTCCTTTTGCCATATAACCTTCCCTATCAAAAAAATAACCGGAAACTCTGCAAATAGTTCCGATTGACATTAAAAGGAGTTGCCGTTTCTGACAACCCCTTATCATTTCTTAGCATTTCTGAATCTGAACTTCTACCGGTTTCTCTCCAAGTTCCACACTGACGGTCAACTTGCCACCGAGATTTGTTTTCATCTTACCTGCGCTTGCTCCGTCCACTGTAATTTCATACTCAGTCTCTTCTTCTAACTCCAGTGTGATCTGAGCATCTTCCGGTCCTTCCACGGAAAAAGAAATTCCTGTGTCCGTTGCATTCAAATGATATGCCGCTGTTCCCGGTACGGATTCATAAACAAACATACCATTACGCTCCAACTTTGTGATGTCTTTGTAAGTTTTTACCTTATAAAGATCTCCCTGATGCCCGAAGTTATCAAGCTTTGCCTTTGCATCCAGAGTGTAATCTCCAAAACTGATCGTTCCATCTGCTTCTGAACGAATTAATTCACTAATAGCGCTCATCTTTTCCTCCTGTGGTACAGTCCTTCTCTGCCTGCTGCACCGTAAAAATTTTGTAAAATCATTATAGCTCAACTACATTTCGATTGCCAGCATTTTCATCATTTTTAAGGATTTTTTTATTTTTGTGTTACTGTTCCTTTACTTCAAAAACAACTGCATTCTTTTTCGTAGTGACGATCACTTCATCACCCTTTTTCACCTTGCCGTCTAAGATTTCTTCTGCAAGCTGATCCTCAATCTCATTCTGGATCTTGCGGCGGAGTGGTCTTGCGCCATATTTCGGTTCGTATGCTTTTTCCACAATATAGTTTTTCACGCTGTCACGGATCTGAAGTGTGATATCCATCTGGCTCTTACAGCGGTCTGTCAGATCTTTCAACATTAATGTGACGATCTGTTTCATATCATTTTTGTTCAGTGAACGGAATACGATGGTCTCATCAATACGGTTTAAGAACTCCGGTTTGAAAATCCTGCGCACTTCCTCCATCACACTGTTTTTCATGCGCTCGTAATTCTGCTTTTCATCATCCGAAGATGCAAAACCCAGTTTTTTCGGCTCCACTATGGACTGTGCTCCGGCATTTGATGTCATGATAATGATCGTATTTTTAAAGTCCACCCTGCGTCCCTGGGAATCCGTGATGTGTCCATCATCTAACACCTGAAGTAAAATATTGAATACATCCGGATGCGCTTTTTCGATCTCGTCAAATAAAATCACGGAATATGGATTCCTGCGCACTTTCTCGCTGAGCTGACCGCCATCCTCATGTCCGACATATCCCGGAGGGGAACCGATCATTTTGGAAACACTGTGTTTCTCCATGTACTCCGACATATCAACACGTATCATCGCCTGTTCATTGCCGAAAACAGCCTCCGCCAGTGCCTTGGAAATCTCCGTTTTACCTACGCCTGTAGGTCCTAAGAACAGGAACGAACCGATTGGTCTTCTCGGATCTTTTAAACCGACACGTCCACGTCTCACCGCTTTTGCCACAGCCGTCACAGCTTCTTCCTGACCAACGACACGTTTGTGCAGCGTTGCCTCTAATTTTTTCAGACGGGCTGCCTCGCCTTCTGCCAGTTTCTTCACCGGAATTTTTGTCCAGCCGGAAACAACATCTGCCACATCATCCTCTGTGACAGACAGATTCTTTCTGCGGATCTCACGCTGCGCTTTTTTTGTCTGCTTCTCAAGCTCTGCTTCCAATGCTTCTTTTTCTTCCTTGCACTGTTTTGCAAGCGCAATATCGGAATTGCTCAGAGCATCCTCTAACTGTAATTCTTTTTCTGTGATCTGATTTCTCAATTCCGCAAGTTTCTCTGTATGGTTAGGCACGCCAAACCGCACTCTTGCTGCTGCTTCATCCATCAGATCAATTGCCTTATCCGGCAAAAAACGGTCATTGATATAGCGCGCTGACAGGCGGACTGCCGCCTCGACTGCCTCATCCGTGATCTTTACATGATGATGTGCTTCGTATTTACCGCGAAGCCCTTTCAAAATTGTAACTGTCTGTTCCTCGCCCGGTTCCTCCACCGTCACAGGCTGGAATCTTCGCTCTAGTGCAGCATCTTTTTCTACATATTTGCGGTATTCTGTGATTGTCGTTGCTCCCAAGATCTGAATCTCACCACGGGCAAGTGCAGGTTTTAAAATATTAGAGGCATCGATCGCGCCCTCTGCGCCACCGGCACCGATGATTGTGTGAAGCTCATCGATAAACAGCAAAACATTTCCTGCTTTTGTCACTTCCTGAATCACTTTTTTGATACGCTCTTCAAATTCTCCACGGTATTTTGAACCAGCCACAATACCGGATAGGTCTAAAGATACCACTCTTTTTCCCTGAACAGAGTCCGGTACAAGGCCGGATACGATACGCTCTGCGATTCCTTCCACGATAGCCGTTTTACCAACTCCCGGTTCTCCGATCAGACATGGATTGTTCTTCGTTCTTCTGCTTAGAATCTGAATTACTCTCTGGATTTCTTCCTCACGTCCAACCACCGGATCCAGTGCTCCTTCCGTTGCAAGCTGTGTCAGATCTCTGGAATACTGATCCAGCGTCGGGGTTCCCTCATTATTTTTCTTTTTTCCCGGACGGCCATTCTGAAATTCTTCGCGGTAAAGATTTGCATCTTCCCCCATCGCAATGAGAGTGTCCACAAAGACTTTCTGCATATTGACGGACAGCGTTGTCAGTAATCTGGATGCAACACAGTCTGTCTCTTTGATCATGGCAATCAGAATATGTTCTGTTCCAATGGCATCTGCATGGAATCTGACTGCCTCCTTCTCTGCATTCTCAAGAACTTTTGCTGCTCTCGGTGAATAACCATCTGATTCTGCTACTGCTGTTCCCTCTGCCGGAGCGATCAATTCTTTGATCAGATCTACAATTTTATCTAACTCTACACCATTCTCATTCAGAATTTTTGCCGCTACTCCTGAATTTTCCTTCAATAGCCCAATCAGTAAGTGCTCGGTTCCGATATAATTATGATGTAATGATTTTGACATTTTGCCGGCGATATCAATCGCTTTTTTGGCTTTTACAGTGTATGGTAATTGCATGTTGTCTCCTCACATTATTTATTAGGTGATTGCAAACTCTCCTTAAGCTATTTCAAATTGTTCAAAATCAACAAAATTTTCGAAAACACGCTTCCGCTACGTGTCACTCGCAGCGGTACTAAGAAGCCAGGCACGACTGATGTCGCACCTGCCTTCTAAGTACCGGCGGTTCCACAGTGTTTTATCAAGCTTTTGTTGATTTTTCACAATTTAATTTACGTTATGAATGAGTTTCGCAATTATCTACATTCTATTTTATATTATAAATCATTTAGGTCGAAAACTTCCATTCCTTTTTCATTTTTCACAGAAGTTTCATTTTTTTGCGGCACATCCATTTTTTCATTTTCTGTAGATGATTTTTTCTCGGACTTTTCTTCTGTCACTGATTTCTCAGAAGTGGATGGAATTTCATCCTCATAATCATTCCATTCGCGGTAAGCCCTGTTGATTGGATGTTCTTCCTCGATGTACTCTTCCTCGTCATCGAAATAATCGTCCTCATCCTCATTTTTTTCTTTTTTTCGGAATCCATGGAATTTTCCCAAGAAAGGTTTTTTCTCGGTTTCTGTCTCTTCGTTTGCTTCGTCGTCCTCGTTCTCTGGCTCGTCAAGCTCCGGATCGTTGTCCTCTGAGAGTTCGTCTTTTCCTTTTTTCTTTCTGCCAAAGAGCATGATATTCAGTATGATCACAACTGCGATTGCCAATACAAAAATAAGCACAGCGATCATGTTTCTGGAAAAGGATTTTGCATCTTTATATTTCTTTGAGAGTTCATCATACTCGCTCTGCAATGCTGCAAGATCATCCGAAGAAGAATCCGCTGTCTCTGTAATATTTCCGTTCACACGCTGGTAAGTGCCTTCTGCTGCATCATACTGATACCAGCCTTCGGTTCCATCCTGGTTCACTCCATAAAAGATATAGAAATCAGATGCTTCCTCTCCATCCTCTACCGGAAGCTGGTAAGCGGTCATCACGGTATTTTCCGGCATTTGCAGGGACACCTGCACATAACTCTCCGGCAGTACCGAATCAAGCGGTGCCAAAAGTGGAATCACATAACTGCTCTCACCTGCAGTAAACTTCATAAAATCATAGACAACATCCCTGGTCTCATCATAAATAAAGAATCTGCCGGTCGTTGCGTCCACATTGTCTGTTTCCAGATAGATCAGAGAAATTGTTCCTTTGTCAAACGTCAGACCTCTGCATTCCGTTCCACGGAAATTAACTGTTGCTTCTGTAAAATCAGCCGGAATCTGTTCCTCTGTAAAATTGTCTGCGATATGGTAGGTCGTGTTATTGATCACAACATCTGCCGCTGATACCGGAGTTTCCGTTGTGTCCACTTCCTCAGTATCTTCTGGGGTCTCGCTGTCACCATTTCCGTCGTCTCCGTTTTCACCGCCTGTAGTTGTCGTCTCACTTCCGGTGGTTCCTGCAGCCTGTCTTGTCACAGTGATTTTATAAGTGGCTGTTGTACCATTTTCTGCTTTTACGACAATCTGAACAACGTTTGCCCCAACTGCAAGATTTGTATTTCCAGTCACAGACTCAATCGTTGCCTTTTCATTGACCGGTGTTGCACTCACTGCAATACTTGTCACGGAATTATCAACCGTTGCCGTGTACTTTGTGGTGCTTCCCTTAAAAGCTGGAGACAATGTTCCCGGTGAAATCGTCAGTGCCTTTAAGGAATTATCTGCGGATAAAGCTGCCGTATTCGTATTGCTTCCAGTATTGTTGTTACTTCCTGTTCCAGAACTGCTTCCATTTCCAGCATTTCCATTGCTGCCGGATCTTCCGTTGTTACCGGCACTGCTGTTATTTCCTGTGTTGCTGCCTGCTGCTTCGTTTTTAACCGTCACAGAAGTGCTGCTGCCTGCCATGGAATCCAATTCTTCCGCGGTGCTGTAAATAACTCCATCTGTAGCAGAAAGGGATATGGATGCTTTCCCTGCAGCAATTGCTTTTAATGTCACACTGAAGCTGTCACTCGCTACCGAAATACTTCCGCCGCCACCGCCATAAGTTGCATTACAGCTCACAAACTCCAGAATGCCGGCATCATAGGTCAAAACCATATTGGCATATGCACTGTCCCCGGATGCACTTAATGCTTTTGCCGTTACCGTCACAGTCTGTCCGATATTCAGGGAACTGGCAGACACAGCGATCGTTGTTTTTCCGGAAGCCGCCTTGGCATGCATCTGCGGTGTCATAAGGCAGATGCATAATGTTAACAGTGTAATGATCACACCTAATTTCTTTTTCATTTTACTCTCCATTCTTATGTGTGAAAATTGTATTTTCTCACTAAAATAACTCTTTCTATCCACACAGCCCTGTTACTGTTCAATCTGTGCTGCATTTATAATATGTTTCTGCAAAAGCACAAGGTCTTTTACGGAAACTTTTCCATCTCTGCTTATATCCGCAGCCGCTACATACGCACCGGAAAGCTGTGATGTTCCAAGAATCTGTTTCTGCATCATGACCAGATCGACCACAGAGATTTTTCCATCTCCATTGATGTCACCGTAAATGACAACGTCATACTGCTTCACCAGTGTTCCATTTGCATATACTGCAATTTTATTACCTGTTCCGACTGCACCGGTATTTTCTGTGCCATCTGCTTTCAGCACTTTGACCGTGCCGCTTCCCGCTGAGATATTGGCAAGTACAGAAGAAGCGCCTGTTCCCGGTGTAATACCTGTGATCACGGTATCTCCCAGTTTATAGGAGGTAGAAACGGATACGCCGTCCGCAACCGTTGTTCCACCACTTTCCGGTGTCTGGGTATTGTCTGCTGCCGGCTGCTGTCTTACCACATTGATCGTGTAGGTTTTTGCCGAACCGCTCTGTGACACACAAGTTACGTTGATCGCATTATTTCCATAATTCAATGCATAAGTTCCCGCCCCGGAAACTCCCGCTTTCGGTGCAACTGCCGAAGCACCTACATTGATCGAGCTTACCTCGGTTCCAACGATCACGGAATAATCGGTTACTGCTGCCTGGAAAGACGGTGTCAGTCCATATCCGCTTACGCTGAGAGAAGAGAGCCAGTTATTCGGATTACCACTGTCTGAAAACGTCACTGCTGACTCCGGCATATTGCTATACACCGGAATACGGAATATAAATCCCTGTGATTTATCCGCATAAGCCGTGCTCATTGTTTTTCCTTCTGACATTGCCGCCTGCACATTTGTCATGTACTGATGTGAGTATATGCTGTTCATATTCACCACATTAAATTTCTGGAAATATAAGGTGTTCTGCCCTTTTTTCACATAATTATTTCCAACGATACCAGCTCCACCATTAATTGATTTATAAATAGAATTCCAGTCGTTATTTTTCGCATAAATCAATCCGTTGACCGTCGCAGACGCAGACGATGTCGTATATGCTCCGATATTAAAGTAATTGTAATATCCATTATAGCCAGAGTAATTGCCAGAGATCAAAGGACTTGTCCCCTTATTTCCCTGCTCCTGCTTACATCTTGCAGCCAGATGATAAGGACTGACACTCAAGTTCTGTCCCACTTCCATGAAAGTATCTGCATAGCTTCGCGATGCTCCGTCTGTATCGCTATAGTTTCCACTCATGAAACTGCCTGACAGAATATTTCCAACTCCTGTCACGTTCTGATATGGCGCATATTCTAACGTTTCAAACTGAAAAATATACGTGTCATTCAGGTAATTTCTCGGATCCATGCAATATGCTATGTAATTGGAGGAGGCACTTACCCAGCCTGCTCCGTCATAACCATACCATTTGTTGGTCGCCCAGTCATAAGCCCCCGTCTCCGTTGACTTTCTCGCATCATTGGAAGAACTCTGCACCAGATTCCTTCCGACAACACTCTCATTTGCAATGACGGTATTCCAGTCTAGTCCTGTCTGTACCGGAACGAACTGCCAGTCTGGATACTTCTGGTGCAATGCCAGAAGTGAGTTACAATAGCTGTCCGGAAATCCTGCTGATTTTAACGATGCAACATATTCTTCATCCGTCACCGTTGTGGTGTCTCCCTGCGATCCATCCGCAGAAGTCTGTCCGGTTACTGACAGATAGGTTCCGCAGATCCAACCTGCATAATCCACACCATTCTTATTAAATGTCACATTGTACCACACAGTTCCATTTGTGGTTGTCTGTCCGAGTACATTGACTGTCTGATCTCTTTTTACCGTCGTGACCGGAGAATATGCCGTGCTCGCACCTGTCCTCACATAGACATTGCCGTTCGTGTTGGTGACAACTCCGGCTGCACCCTGTGCTGAATTATCTGTGATCGTACTTCCGGAAGAGGTATCTTCTGTTGAAAGCGTGATAAAATCTGACCGGATATATCCGGTGGATGCCATTCCATTATAGGAAATCTGTACCTTGTACCATTTCATTCCATCGGAGCCATCCACTTCATCTATCACACGGACTGCTGTACCCGCAGCTAAAGATGTGATCTTGTCCCCATCTACCGGAGTCTTTCGCATCTGTACCGGTCCATCATTCAAAACACCCGCCGTCTCCGTATACGCATAACTTTCCAACGGTTTTACCGTAATGACCGCAGTCGCTGCTGTCACACCAAAAATCGTTGCAAAGATAAAGCTCCGCCATTTTCTCTGTTTTATATTAAGGTTTCTTCTCATTTTTCCTCCAGATGCCTTCGGTATTCCCCTAAAAAGGCACAGTAAATCAAGTTTATTATATTTAATTCACGATAGAGCGTCAACCTTAATCTGGTAAATATAGTAACTATTCAGAGCCAAGACAATTTTCATAAATTTGCGAATCATGCTTGCATGAATGAGCATAATTTTGAAAAT
>ERZ791579.1257-NODE-1257-length-14515-cov-2.136238_pt1 | contig 14515 bp, 14 predicted proteins | sample MGYA00509968_ERZ791579 | MGnify/ENA primary metagenome ERZ791579 (study PRJEB30046, sample SAMN00791924) | human gut metagenome | study: EMG produced TPA metagenomics assembly of the A metagenome-wide association study of gut microbiota in type 2... | reverse complement strand
CATTATCTCTTTTATATCTTCATGAATCTTCATAATCTAAATAAATATAAAACACCATTTACAGCCGATCCTGTTACAGCCCTTCCTACAGCTATGCTAATTGTGGGAGGAACTGTAGTACTTCCGTTTACCACTCTACTGCCCAGGAAACTGTAGCACCGCAACATACAAAAGCTGCTCCCACATAAGGAATATTCCTTCTAATTATTTGCGTGGAAAACCATCAAAATGCTATAGTCCAAACTTCTTAATCCTTCTATTTTTAAATAGCTCAAGTTTCGCAAATGCTATTTTGAAAACCGACAAGTACAAGTAAACAAAGAAAATATTTCATAACTATAATAAAACAAGCCGAATTATTTATCATTTGCAAGAGCATCCAGCTTGTTTCCTCATCAACCTGTTCACTTGCCGACTAAGAAGTAGAGTACTTGCGAAACTTGAAAAGGCTAATTACACTTTGATACTGTCATCAACATCATGTTCCTTATTTCCTGTCCTTCCTTCTTTTAGCCCTCCTCTTTCTCCAGTATCTTATAATAGGATAAAGTACCATTACTAATACAAAAGCTATTAATAATGAAAGCCAAAAATCTTCACCGTCATGTTGTAGTAAACTAGCAATTACAACAGGAATGAAATAGGACATTATCTCTTTTATATCTTCATGAATCTTCATCATCTAAATAACCATGAAACACCTACTATTGCCGATCCTACCGCAGCTTTACCGGCAACTGCGCCAATTGTGGGAAGAGCGGTAGCACCTCCGGTTGCTATTGCTGTCCATAAGGCCGCTGTTCCACAATATATTAAAGTAGATGCAGCAGAAATAACATCAGCTTTGACTATCGAGGTGAAAACCGTCAATACACTATAACCTGTTCCATTTAGTTCATGGATATTATCACTCCAATAAACGTATGAATCCAGTGCTATAGCAGCTAGTCCCATATAGACATTATAATTCCTATCATAAACATAGCGATTTAATAATGACTCCAATTGTCTTCTCAAGACATTTTCATCTTTTCCTAGCGTTATCAATGTTGAAAGATTGTCAAAAAAGAATGTCCAAAATCTCTATATACATCGGAAATGGCCGTAGGATTCTGTAATGTAATATATTCATAAGCTGCTTCTGTACGTAGCATGGGGTCTGTTTCTTGTTCAAAATAGGCGTTTTTAATAGTTTGATATGCCTCTTCACGACGAACATCTATAGTCACATTTCCCAAAGTCCTTGTGGCGATATTTATTTTATTTCTCAATAAGGTCAAAGTAGCACTATGTGCTTTTGCCTGTTCATAATTTTCCTGAAACTTTTCATGGATGTCATTCGTAACTTCTTCGTCAGGTGAACAGCCACATAAAAAGACTAAATTCAATAACCCTGTAACCAAAATACTCAAAAAATATATATGTCGTTTCATGATATATAGTTTTTAGTTTAATAATGTGTTAATTTTTTGGTAAGATAATAGTGTTATAAATATTATCCCGTTAGTTCAGTATTAGTATGCCATCAGCCTATTCAACTGCATTTGCTCATACCGAACCATAAAAGCAAACACAGTACAACTGTCGAAATTGTTTTTTCCAAGAATAAAGATTAATGACTCCATTTTCCACAAGTTTGAAAGGTTATTTATAATCAACTTCCCAAAAATTACTTTTGATATATTTCCTTTTATATTCTAAAAGAAACAGTATAACTCATTTCATTTTCAGCTGCACCGTATAATTTTTCCCATCGGGAAGTATTGTATTCAAAATAATATCCGCCACTCCAGAATAAGATTCTTTACCTATGATTTTACCCGTTTCTTTCTCTTTAATTATTACTGTAAGTTCTTCTTGCAATTTCGCAAAGCTAAGATGTAAGTTAGAATCTGTAAGATTTACATTAACCTCGGGATTCGAGCAAACGATAATAATAGGCAATGATGGATCATCTTCATCTTCAAATATATCTATAAATTCCACAGGTTCATCATACAATACTGATGCCCATAAACTGTTACTTAGTAACAAACCAGCCGCAATCAATAAAAATGCAATTTTGTTTTTCATAATTTTTTTACTTTAAGTTTCTTACAAAGAAAGCGATTTTGAAATAAAGAACTCCATTTTTTTGTGTCAATATTGTGTCAACTGCAATTTGATGCCCGATTATATAGCCAAGCATCAAACTATCGAATGATTATATGTCGTTAATCCGGTCTTCTTAAAGACATCACCCAATCGAATTTATCTTGTCCCATCTTCTGACGTATTCGTTTCATTCTCGACCGATAAGCATTATCACTCGTACCTGTACATGCCAAAATAACCTTCTTAGGGATTCCAAGCAATAAATATATACATAGAGTTACATCCTCCTCTGACAACTGCGTGAAATTATGCTGCAATTCTTTTATGACATCTGAAAAAAAATCATGGAGAATACAGGTCATTTGCATACGGACGTCTTTGCTTAGTTTAATTTCTTCATCTTTTGGCTTCTTGGATAACATTGCCAATTCTTTAGCCGTTTCCGCAGTCTGAAAGTTATTAAGACAATTTATAAACACGTTTTCATTAAACACAAAATGTTCCTTTGTAGGTTTAATAGATCCAACTCGACAATTTATTTTTATTTTCCTACCTAAGTAAACTTTATATGAGATTATTGCAATACAAAGAACGCAAACAACACCTCCTGCCACCCAAAGCCATTTCCTCTCTCGAAGCGGTTCCCAAGCATTTTCTTCCAAATCCGCCTTATATCGGGCAATAACCCGGCTCATTTTTTCATAATCTACCGATCGATTAATTGAATCACGCAACTTTATGGATCGGTCGACCGACCAAGCTGCTTCTTTCCATTGCCCTGCATCTCTTTCTATTTCGTACATCTGTTTATAATAACCTAAATCTATTTTTGATGACATAGCATGACCCAAATTCAAATAATAACGGGCAGAATCCACTTTATTTAATTTGTTTAAGAAAATACCTTTCCAGCAATAAGCCCTTGCAAGATTTTCTTTATCCCCTTTCAAACTATCAAGTTTGATCTGTATAGATTGGGAAATAGCTTGATCTGCCTTTTCGTATTCTTTTTTCATAAAATACACTTGTGCCAGGGTGTGGTAAGAACCGGAAATCCATTTCGCCACTCTTTGCTCCACAGCAAAGCCCAAACACTTTTGGGCATAGTAAGAAGCACTGTCATACTTATTTAAGAATATATATACAACAGAAATATCCTTCAAAGTTCTATATGTACCCTCTTTTTCAAACCGAGGACTTCCAACATAAGCCACTTGTGCCTTTTTATACATCTCCAGAGACAGCTTATAGAATTTCTGTTTACGAAGGCATTTGCCCAGCCTTTCATATGTCACTCCCAAATAGACAGATTTCATCTGATCCGGCATCACACGAGCTGCATGCAAAAAAGCCTCGACCGCCTCAGTTCCCCGATCGGAATTTTCGTATACACGCCCCAAGTAATAATAAGCCTTCGCTTCCCGCTCCTTATCCGAACCATTCTGATAATATGCCACAGCAGAACGGATGAGGGAATCGTCAGTAGCCCTTGTGTAATTCCTATCTTTTGCCTGCATTAATAACAAAGCATACTCACCATAATCAGCCGGATGCAAATTTTCGGGATGGGATATACTTTCTAACAATCGCAGAGCGCTATCGGGATGAGTATCCATCAGGCTATCGACCCGTAACAAAAGCGAATGCGAGGGAGTAGCGGGCTGACACGACACAAAAAGATATGTCGCTATAGCCAAAATCGCCCATATATTGAACAATCTGATCGTTTCCACCATCAACGAATACAAAATAGAATATAGGCAAAGTTAAAACAAATGCATAGATGAGCAAAACTTTAGCAAAGATATCCCGATTTATTATGCCCCAGTGTTCTTTTTCTGATTTTAAATAATTACCTTTGGCGAACTAATCCTAATATATATGGAAGATGTTTTTAAATTTCTTATTGTAGCAGGCACTATCGCTTTTGGCATTTTCAAACAAGTGAACAAAGAGAAAGCTCGAAAGCCCGAAAACCAAATGCCGTTGCCCGAACCGGAGTTTGATGAATATGAACCGGAGGAACCGGTCGTGTTCGAAATGCCGGAAGTTAAACCGGCTCCTGCCAAGCCAGTTACCCTGAAACCTCTCCCCAAAGAAGGAGTCAGAACGATAAAGGGCACTATTCCTCCTCCAAAGAAAACAAAAACGAAGGAAACGGCCGAAAACAACGGGAACGAGTACTCCATACGTTCTGCCGAAGAGGCGAGACGCGCCATCATCTGGTCGGAAATCTTACGGAGAAAATATTAGAGACGTACATTCTAACACGAAAATATACTATTTATATGGCACTCAATTTTATCTCGGCAGCAGAAGCTGCCAGCCTTGTTAAACATGGCTACAACATTGGTCTTAGTGGTTTTACCCCCGCTGGTACAGCCAAAGCCGTTACGGCTGAAATTGCTAAAATAGCAGAAGCGGAACATGCGAAAGGCAACCCTTTCCAGATCGGTATCTTTACAGGTGCCTCTACAGGTGACTCTTGCGACGGCATATTGTCGCGCGCCAAAGCCATCCGTTATCGTGCCCCTTATACCACGAACACCGACTTCCGCAAAGCGGTGAACAACGGTGAGATAGCTTACAACGACATTCACCTGTCTCAGATGGCACAGGAAGTCCGCTACGGATTCATGGGAAATGTAAATGTAGCTATCATCGAAGCTTGTGAAGTCACTCCCGATGGAAAAATTTACCTGACAGCCGCTGGCGGTATCGCTCCTACGGTTTGCCGCCTGGCAGATAAGATCATTGTTGAGTTGAACAGCGCCCACAGCAAGAACATGATGGGTATACACGACGTTTACGAACCGCTCGACCCGCCTTACCGCCGTGAAATACCTATTTACAAACCGAGCGACCGCATCGGACTGCCTTACATTCAAGTAGATCCGAAGAAGATTGTCGGTGTGGTTGAAACCAACTGGCCGGACGAGGCACGTTCGTTTGCAGAAGCCGATCCGCTGACAGACAAGATCGGTCAGAACGTAGCCGACTTCCTTGCAGCCGATATGAAACGCGGCATCATTCCTTCTACCTTCCTGCCGTTGCAGTCGGGCGTGGGAAACATTGCCAACGCTGTACTGGGTGCTTTAGGCCGTGATAAGACGATCCCTCCGTTCGAAATGTACACAGAAGTTATCCAAAATTCCGTGATCGGGCTGATTCGCGACGGCCGCGTGAAGTTCGGCAGCGCCTGCTCACTGACCGTAACCAACGACTGCCTGCAAGGTGTCTATGACGATATGGATTTCTTCCGCGACAAATTGGTACTCCGCCCGTCGGAAATCTCCAACAGCCCGGAAATTGTTCGCCGTTTAGGCATCATCTCCATCAATACCGCCATTGAAGTGGATCTTTACGGCAACGTGAACTCTACCCACATCAGCGGAACGAAGATGATGAACGGTATCGGTGGTTCAGGAGATTTCACCCGCAATGCCTACATCTCTATCTTTACCTGTCCGTCTGTTGCCAAAGAGGGCAAGATCAGCGCCATCGTCCCGATGGTATCGCACCAGGATCACAGCGAACACTCGGTAAATATCGTCATCACCGAACAGGGTGTAGCCGATCTTCGCGGAAAGAGTCCGAAAGAGCGCGCACAGGCCATTATCGAAAATTGTGCCCATCCGGATTACAAACAGCTCCTTTGGGATTATCTCAAATTAGCCGGAAACAAAGCTCAAACTCCTCATTTCATCCCTGCTGCCCTCGGCATGCATGCTGAATTGGCAAAAAGCGGAGACATGAAGAATACGAATTGGGCGGAATACACGAAATAATTAATAATTAAAAATTAATAATTAAAAACGAAGACAGGAATGGGGGAGAACTGGGAAGGATGGGATAAAGTCGCAATATATAGTGACCTATTTCAATTCTTTCTCAATTCTTCCTTATTTTTATTCCCTTTGTATCCCCCTCCGATTATTAATTATTAATTATTAATTGGCATCACAGCATCATATGCCTCCTGATGGAGAATTTCACAATTGCCATCGCATTAATGCAACTGAACTGGATATCCATCGGGTCGTGATGCGGATTATAGCTGACAAGTTTGATGCAGCCTTCCTTCTCTGAATGATTGACGTATTTCACCGCCAGGTATTCATCGCCATCGATGGTGAATGACACCAGGTACATCTCACCATAAATAAGGCTGTTGAAACTGCTGATTTCTTTAAAACCTGCGATATCACCCGATTTCAGAATGGGATACATACTGTCACCGCTGATATATACTGCACCATCGCAGGAAGGAATGTTGGGAATCTGGATTTTTCCCAGCATATATTGATGTTTGTTAGTGAGCAAAGTCTTCAGATTGGCCGCTGCCGTGATGTCGTACAAAGTCACACTACGGTCGTCCACTGCTTCCGATGTTTTCGGATTGTGAATTATCTGCACTTCGCCCTGCACCCATTTGCTTTCACAAAACTTCGCCAAATGGTGGGGATTTCCTTTTCCAACCAACAACCAATTCAAATCTACGTCATTCAGTTTATTCAGTAACAGAGGAAAATCAATCCGGTTCCTAGCACACCAATTCGATACAGTACCTCGTGAAACCCCCAAATAGCTTGCTAGTTCGCTATCATTCTTAAATCCCAAGGCCAGTTTGGCACGCTTTACAATCCCTGTAACATCCAAAATCGTATCCATCTCACTCCCTTTTAATAATGTAAATATTTATAAACTCATAATCAACTAATCGATAATCGATTATAGTTTATTTTATGATTAACTCTCAAGAATATTTGTTTTCTATACGAAAACAGTATTATATTTGTGACAAACAAATCACTAATTTGTTTCAAAATTATAAATTAAAAATAGAACAGCTATGAAAAACAGCAAAAAGTTTACGAAAGATTAAAGAAACAGCCGAAGACTGTCCGTTTGCCGGACATAAATGATCTCCAAGCCAGTCATAGGCATCGCACGTGATAGTAATAGCTACTCATCGCGATCACCTTTAATACCCAACACATTAGCCATTAATACTTGGCACAATGGCTATTAATATCTGACATGATAACTATTAATACCCGGCAAAACAAAAATAAACGAATTACCAACAATTTAAAAAATGAAAATTAACATGGAAAACTCGATGAATCAAACTCGTTACATCTGTGGATGTTGCAAAAAAGAACTCCCGGAGGAATCATTCTACGTGAATAGTAAACAGCACCGTGACAACTATTGCAAAGAGTGCCGCAAAGTGGTCAGTCGCGACCGTTATGTCACGGTGAGAAGTACCCAAATAGCAAACAGGAATTATCCTGTCATCACTCGTATAGCAGATCGGGAAACACGGATGGAACTTATCTCCCACGCCTTGCAAGTGGTTGCCGAAAGTATAGAACGAAAAAGAAGGAAAAGATGGGATGAGGACTTGGAGAAAGAAGAGAATTAAAAGGAAGAATTAAAAAAGGAAAAGGAGAGAGGGGATACTGAGAAAAAAGAAAGGAAAGAAACATGTCAAGAATAAAAAAACGGGGATTGGACTATTTCCCCATGAATACCGATTTTACACAAGACCGCAGTGTGCGGCGCATCATGAGACAAGAAGGAGACGGCGCTTTTGCCGTCTTGTTCAATGCTCTTTCGTACATCTATGCAGGCGAAGGGTATTTTGTACGGGCAGACACTTTATTTTACGAAGACCTGGCAGCCAGTCTCTTTGAAAAAAGCGGAGAAGGCGTGAAACGCATCATTTGCCTGGCAGTGGAATATGGAATATTCGACACTTCACTCTTCAGTCGGTTCGGGATACTGACTTCCGCTGAAATTCAACGGCAATATCTCTTCAGCACCAAACGGCGAAAAGCTTCTCAAATGAATGCTGATTACTGCTTGCTCTCCGATGCCGAACTCGCAGGCCTTCAACCGTCAAACAGCAGAAAATCAAGCAGTAAAGCAAAGGATGGAGAAGCGGATGAAAAAAGAACGAAAATTCAAAATGTTACATTTAGCACCGAAAATGTTACATCCGGTACACATAGCATAGCAAAGCATAGCATAGCACAGCAAAGAATAGCAGAGAATAGCAAAGAACTCCCCCCTCCTGTTCCCCCCAAGGGGAAGAATGCCGGCACAGCCGGAGAAGAGGTTGAAAATGACGATAGAGAAGAGGAGATTTCTCCTGAGAAAACTGAAACCGGATATCCTTCCGGACGGAAACAATGGACACAGGAATTCATCAATACCTTACAACCACCTGCCGACGGCATTCCCAGGAATTATGAAGGGCTGTTATGCAATCTGTTACACTATCACATCCCACCTTCGGAACAATACGCCATCATCCGCAAAAGCAATTACGGCATCATAGGCAATCCCGTCTGGAAAGGTTTCAGTAACCTACGCAACAGTTGTGGCAAAATCAAATTACCGGGCAGATACCTGCTTAGTGTGATAAATGTAAAATCTTAATAGGATATTACACTATAAACTCCTATTAGTCATAGCTCCGCAGGTGTAGCCATTTGAATATGATTGATGAAATTCCAAATATAAATCGCTTATCATCAATAATTTTCCAACAAACTTCACCACAATCCAGAAAAAACATTTATCTTTGCCCTATGCTTTTCGCCCATCAACGTGATGAAATAGGCGAAAAGTTGTTTTTACTAAATTATTGGAGTAAATAACGTATTGTCTCTTGTGTTCGAAACTTAGCACCTTTTGGTTTACAGAGAGATGATACAACAGATACTCCACGTAAGATGACTGTGTATCAACATATCAGTTAAAGATATGTTATATATAATCGCTTGGCGTGGATTTCTGTTGTTATCATTATCTTGTAAACGGGTTTGCTAAGACCTAGAACACAGATAGTGGTTCAACAGTGTCCATGCTTTTTTTATATCCGCACAGATACATCCCCCCCTTGCATCGGCAAAGGATAAAATGCAAGGACACTCGTTGTTCCATAAATTCAGAACACTATTTCTCTCCCTTTGTAGAACTGATAAATAAAAAGGATGCTATGCCAAAATGGATCAGCATAAATGAAGCTGCACGCAAGTACGGTGTCGAGGCAGAAGATATACGTATCTGGGCGGAAATGAAAGAAATCGCTATATCCTCCATTGAAAATACTTTCACCGTAGACGATGAGAGTATTCAGGAATTCTTAAGCCAACATCAGGTAACACCCACAAGAGAATACATCAGTTCCTTGTTTAACCTATACAGCAACCAATGGAAAATCTCCGAATTATATCTGGAAATTGTCAATCTGCAAAAAAAGGAAATCCAACGACAAGAAGAAGAAATATCCCAGTTGAATAAGTTGCTTGAAATGATAGAGGAACATGATAGGATACTGGAAGATAGCTATCATAAACTTTACATGTCCTTAGAACAGCCACCTACCAACTGTTGGATAAAGAAGTTATGGAAAAAGATAATAAGAAAAGAAATGTAAGAAATAATTCTCAAATAGTACTGTTCATTAAAATTATGCCATTTTTTAATTTATCAGAATATTTTTTCATATTTCTCAAACTCCCAAAAAGAATATCTGCATTCTTAGATTTAAAGGCATCAACATATTCTTTTTTAGGCTCATTTATATCTTACCAACTAAACAGGAAACGCTTTACTAAACCCTGATTTAAAGAATTAAAAGATTTTATCATCAACTCACTCTTTTTACCAGCTACATGAAAATCAAAATTAAATTCAAATCCAGCATTCTCCTTTTGTTATAAATTGGGGTGTGAATGTCGCATCTTGATCTATGTGCTTACAAAGATAACCTTTTCATTTTTAATTTATTAGTTTTGGAAACCAATTTATTGATTCTCTGTTTTATTTTCGTACTTTTGCATCCAAAGAAGAACAAAATGAATATAAATCAGAACTATATAGAAGCAGTAAAAAACATAAAGGCTGCTATTTTACGCAGTCAGTACCGTGCTGCCGCATCAGTGAATAAAGAGCAGCTCTCTTTGTATTATGGTATTGGGCGGTATGTTTCGGAAAACTCCCGTAAAGACTTTTGGGGTAAAGGAGCGATAGAACAGATCTCTGCGATGTTGCAAAAAGAGCTTCCGGGATTGAGGGGATTTTCTGCAACCAGCATAAGGAATATGCGCATATTCTACGAAGAATGGAACAATGTTTTAAATCATCAGCCGCTAGCTGATGATTTAGTACTGAATGAAAAATTATTGCTAATGACAATTCATCAGCCAGTGGCGGATGATTTTAACTGGACTGATTTCTTATCAATAGGTTTCAGTCACCATACGGAAATCATCGCTAAGGCTAAAACATTAGATGCGAGAATGTTCTATATACATGAATGTGCCACTCGATATTGGAACAAATACACTTTGAGGGATTATTTGAAAGCCGACCTTTACCATCATCGGGGAGCGTTGCCCAACAATTTTGCCCAAACACTGCCCGATACGAAACAGGCAATTAAAGCTATCTGTTCTTTCAAAGATGATTACTTGTTAGACTTTATCAATATAGAAGAACTGGATGAGCGGGAAGAGGACATAAACGAGCGTGTTATAGAAAAAACAATTGTCGCTAACGTGAAGAGGTTTATTATGACTTTTGGTCAGGATTTTAGCTTTATAGGTAATCAATACCGTATTGAGGTGGCAGAAGAAGAAATGTTCATTGATTTGTTGTTTTTCAATCGAGAACTCAATTCTTTGGTAGCGGTAGAATTGAAGTCCGGGAAATTTCGTACTTCGTATTTAGGACAACTGAATACTTATCTTTCCGCTTTGGATTCATATGTGAGAAAGCCACACGAAAATCCCTCTATCGGAATAATACTTTGCAGAGAAATGAACCAAACCTTTGTAGAATTTGCAGTTCGTGATTATAACAAGCCAATGGGAGTTGCTACTTACCGTGCATCCGAAGATATGCCGGAACGACTTCGTAAAGCATTACCGGATATAGAAGAATTGAAGAATTTATTATAGGGTAAGGTTTAGTTCATTCTTTTGTCTATACAGCAGCCAAAACAAACTAAACCTATTTCTATTGATAGCAAAGTATATGTGCTAGCGAAAAGAAAACATACAATCAAAACTCACAAAGCACCCCACAAACCTTATCCTGAAAATCTCGCGCTTTGGCAGCAGAAAGAACATTCTGATTCATGATGACAAAAGCGATATCATGTCCGTTGGAAGCTTTTAAGTAGCCTGCCAAAGCATTGATAGCAGTGTAAGAACCAGTCTTGGCATGCACGTTTTTGTAAGCTTTAGTCTGCTTCATCCGGTATTTTAAGGTACCATCGATACCGGCTACGGGCAGGGATTTATAAAGCTTCCGGAATACATCGGTACGGGAATAAGCAAATTTGAGGAAATCGACCAACAGGGCAGGGGAGAGGTAATCGTAGTTGGAAAGGCCACAACCATCAACGATTTTATAATCAGCAGGCTGGTGCCCCAGTTGCCGAATGAGTTTATTGATTTCAGCAATCCCGTCTTTGGCAGAAATGTGTTTCTTTCCGGTAGCCTGGGCTCCGAGACGGCACAACAAAGCTTCGGCACTGAGATTATCGCTTTCTTTCATGGTCTGGTTGACCACCTCTTGAACTGGACGTTCATAACGAACCATACAAGTGGAAAGACTGTCGGGAGTGAAAGCAGCAAAAGCATATCCAAACGGAATCTCCATTCCCCTATCTTTCAGTCGCTCCGAAAAAACATGCATGAAGAAATCCTGCGATGAAAAAACATTGATATCCGAACTATGCCTGTTTTCCACATTACCGCTGACCATAAGATTATTCTTATTTTCAAGCCATCCACGGGTAAGTTCAAATTTCCCGGCAGAAGGAGTACGTGTCCGGGTAGTGTTTGTAAGGGTATAGTACGAAGATGCCGGGTCGCAGACCACACTAGCCGCTTCACCACGCTCTACGGACGGAGTAACCGTTACGGTGACCATCCCTTTATGATACATCAATGGTGAGAGATAGGGCTGATAAGCAGCCGGCGTATCGTCCCACGCCCAACCATGTCCCCAATACAGGGAGTCTTTCATGGAAATATCACCGTAGACTCTACCATCGATAGCAGAAAAAGGATAAGTAATGACTTTATCGACCAAAGTATCGAGGCTTTGGTCATCAAATTCAGGATCGAAACCTCCTATCACATACAGATCGCCACGCAAAGTATCCTGTTCGATGATTCCTTTATACCAGACTTCCGTACGAAACGGCTCATCGGCATCGGGACGGGAAAGAGCCGTAATCGTTGTGAGAAGCTTCATTGTCGAAGCCGGCCGGCAGAGTTTGGTATCGCGGTACGTATATACCGGCTTCTTTGCCGTCAAGTCGAACACGGAAATACCTACTTCGGAGCCGGCAGGCAATCCTTTTATAAGGTAATCTATTTTTGAAGAAACATCTGCTTGTGCCCATAAGAGAGAAAACGAAACAGATAAAATAAGTAACAAGAGGATTCTGCGCATAAAATTTATATTTATCGGATCGTAAATGTCAAAAGCCATTATCTATATTCCTTTTAAACACGGATTACACAGATTGCACGACTTTTTAATCTACAAAAGCTGTGTTATCTGTGTAATCCGCGTCTAAAAAGATTCTATTTTAGGAACGGGGCTTTACAAGCCCTCCCTGAATATTTCGGCAACCGTCGGATGAGGAAATACGATCTTCTTCCATTCCGTAGTTGTCAGCTTCAATTCCACCGCCATTCCTGCAAGGGTGATAATCTCAGAAGCAGGATTGCCAAGCACATGGGCACCCAGAATGGTCTTGTCCTCACCAATCAGGATCTTGCACACTCCATTCACTCCTTCGTTCTCGGCTACGAAGCGACCGGAATAGGCCATAGGAAGTTTTACTACTTTATACTGAATACCTTTTGCAGAAGCCGATTCTTCCGTTTCGCCCACTCCGGCAATCTCCGGATTGGTATAGACAACTCCCGGAATAGCGCGGTAGCTCATAGTATCTTCTTTTCCCAAGATGGAATGTACGGCAACTTCCGCTTCGCGGACAGCCGTATGCGCCAGCAAAGAGAATCCGGTCAAATCACCGCAAACGTAGACATTAGAAAGGGATGTCTGCATTCTCTCATTTACTTTGACGGCACCACGCTCTGTCTTTTCCAGAGTCAGGTTTTCAAGTCCGAAACCTTTCGTCACAGGACGACGGCCGACGCTCATCAGTAATTTCTCCGCAACAACTGTTCCGCTCCCCTCCACATTCTCGTATGAGACAACGGCGCCTTCCTCTGTCTGTGACAAAGCAACGACCTTCGTACTAAGCAAAAACTTAATTCCCCGTTTCATATAGTCAGCACGCAACAAAGCGGAGAGTTCTTTATCCATACCGCCCAAAATCTCATCCATCATCTCTATAACCGTCACCTGTACTCCAAGACTGTTGAAGAACGAGGCAAATTCCATTCCGATCACTCCACCGCCAACGATGACAAGTGAAGCGGGCAGCTCCTTATTGTCCAATGCTTCCCTATGCGTCCAATAATCTACGGAATCGACTCCCGGAATAGGAGGAATAAAGGTTTCAGATCCTGTACAAAGTATCAGATTGTCCCCTTCATAGGTTTCTTCACCACAACGAACCGTATTTTTATCAATGATCTGTGCTTCTCCCGCCGCTATCGTAACATTGTTGGAAGTCAGTTTGGATTTTACTCCCAATACCAGTTTACGCACTACTTTACTTTTACGGGCAATGATTTTTGCCAAGTCGAAAGATACCTCGGAGACATTCACCGCATACTTTGACGCATGGCGGGCACCGTCATACGTCTTTGCCGAATACAATAATGTCTTGGTCGGAATGCATCCTTCATTCAGACAAACGCCACCCAGATTATTCTTCTCGATAAGCAATACGCTCAAACCGGCCTTACCGGCAGCTTCGGCGGCTGTATATCCGGCAGGACCGCCACCAATAATAATTAGTTGATACTTCATAGTATATAATCAGTTAATCTTTTTTCAAGCAATTCGACAAATTCCCGTTCCTTGACAGGCATCACAGAGACGAACTTACCCTTTCCATATTCTATCAACACATACTCCGTCACCGAAAAACGTCCGAACTTCATAGAGTGGCATTTCCTTATAGCGGTAATCTCAGAGATAGGAATTACTTTTTTACGGATAAAACGCCCGGTAGATATCTCCAGAATCCCGTCAGGAGTAACCGTATAGACAGTATGGATAATCTGCTCGATCACAACAATCAGCATAAGTATCAGCAACACCGCCGGCAAGATATACTTACACCACAATGCACCGACAACGTTCACAGTAAGTACTACCAACAGGAAATATTGGTACCAAGCAATACGTGCATGGAAAATTCGATTCATTTTGTCAGATTTTTGCCTGCAAGGTAGCAATTTTATGAATT
>ERZ791579.1255-NODE-1255-length-14540-cov-2.787988_pt1 | contig 14540 bp, 7 predicted proteins | sample MGYA00509968_ERZ791579 | MGnify/ENA primary metagenome ERZ791579 (study PRJEB30046, sample SAMN00791924) | human gut metagenome | study: EMG produced TPA metagenomics assembly of the A metagenome-wide association study of gut microbiota in type 2... | reverse complement strand
CCCGAAGTTTCCTCAAAGCGATAGCCATTTGACCTTCTACCGTATTCTGCGAAATGCCAAGGGATTCGGCTATTTCACGATATTTCATACCCTTCAGCTTACTCATGACAAATATTTCCCGGCAACGTTCCGGTAAGCTATCAATTGCACGGCAGATCTGTTTTTCTACTTCATCTATCGACATTTGAGAGTCATCAAGTAGTTGCAGACTATAAAGTTTCAGTTTAAACTCCTGCTCCATAATATCAGAAAGCGGCTGCCTGCGGTCTACTATAGAAAGTTGTGAACGAAGGAAGTTCAGACAGCGATGCTTGACAGCGGAGAAAAGATATGCATCGGGTTGTTGCAGTTCCGGAAGTATCTCTTTACGTTCCCATAAATAGAGGAAAAAATCTTGTACTATATTCTCTGCGTCTCCCATAGCTCCTACATAAAGGGAAGCGAAACGAACCAAACGGGCATAGTAGGAAACATAAAGCTTTGAGAAAAGCTTTTGTGCCGTCAAGGGTTCGGAAGATGGAAGAGAATGTATCATAAACCTCATATTAGATGCACAAAGGTAACAAAAGAAACAGCAAAGACAAAGCCTGACTTTAAATTCCTATTGTATGACCGATACAGATCAAATCAATTAAGATTCTCTCCGTATCGGTCAATGAAAAGTATACTAAAACCTATTGAAACTACTTGGAATAAGAATATGGGAAGTCTGCCGGTTGGGTACCTCTTTGCTGATTCGGAACGCTGTCCATCGACAGATTCAGTTCTCCGCCCTGTTTCAGTTCATCATGCGTCAGATAGTTGCGTGTGAATTCTTGTCCATTCAACAGAGCTTTCCTTATGTATGGGCGGTCTGCCGCATTATCTGCTGCTGAAACGACGAAGTTTTTCCCTTCGGGAAGATGCAGAGTTACCTTTTTAAATAATGGAGAACCTATCGCATATTCAGGCATTCCCGGACAAACCGGATAGAAACCCATAGCAGAAAATACATACCAAGCAGATGTCTGCCCGTTGTCCTCGTCGCCACAGTATCCTTTACTTCCGGAATTATAGAGTTTGTCCATAACATTACGGAGATGGTACTGTGTTTTCCAAGGCTGACCGATATAATCATACAAGTAAATGGCATGCTGCACCGGTTGATTGCCATGCGCATATTGTCCCATGTTTAAGGCAACCATCTCAGCTATTTCGTGGATAACGAAACCATAGGTTCCATAATTATAAGTGTTCGGGGCCACAAACATAGAATCGAGACGGGCTACCATCGGTTCATGTCCGCCCATCAGTTCAGATAAACCTTCCGGATCGTGAAATACACTCCAAGTCCAGTGCCAGGAACTTCCTTCTGTGAAAGGACCGCCCCATTCCGTAGCATCAAAACGATCACGCCAATTGCCTTTGGCATCCTTAGTCCACATAAAACCATGTTCCGGATAATACAGATTGCGGTAATTCTGGGCTTTCTGATAATACTGGTCTGCGATATCCTGTTTACCCAGCGATTGCGCAAAGCGGGCGATACACCAGTCAGCATAAGCATATTCGAGTGTTTTGGCTGTAGCTTCGGGAACTTCCGGATAAGGCACATAACCGAGCTTATCATAATACTCGAAGCCGTCACGTCCTACAGAAGCTATTTCCGCATGACGGGCTTGTGTCTGATGAATCATCGCTTCCAGAGCTTTTTCGGCATCTACCGTTTGTATCCCCTTCATCCATGCATCGACCAATAAGGAAACAGAGTTATTGCCAATCATGCAACCACGATGACCGGGGCTCGCCCATTCCGGCATAAAACCACTTTCATCATAAGCATTAAGGATAGATTGCGTCACGCGTTCCGAAACCTCCGGATAAAGTAACGTGAACAACGGATGAACCGCACGGAACGTATCCCAGAAACCATTATCGGTATACATATAACCATCATGCACGTTACCGTCATAAGGACTGTAATAAACAGGATTTCCTTGTGAATCAAACTCATAGAACTCACGCGGGAAAAGTAACGTACGATACAGGCAGGAATAGAAGGTACGAAATTGTTCGTCTGTTCCTCCTTCCGCTTCTACACGTCCGAGATAGTTATTCCACTGTTCACGGGCTTTCCCGCTGATCAATTGTACATCCGCATCGGCTACTTCACGATTAAAGTTGATGGCAGCCTGTTCGGGACTGATAAAAGAAGAGGCTGTACGTATGGTCAGTTTTTCACCTGCCGGAACATCAAATTTCAGATAGGCACAGGTATAATCGGCCGCTACATCGGTTTGATGGTGCAACAAAGTATCTCCATTGTAAGTACCGTATTCTATGACAGGATGACTGAATTCCACCATAAAGTAATTAGCGAAGTTATCCGGCACACCTCCGTTATTATAACGTGTCGCACCTTTTACCAGCCGTTTTTCCGGTTCAATCGTTATTGAACTTCCTCCGTTGTATGCATCTACCACTACATACTGATCTTCCTTTTCGGGGAAAGAGACTTCGAATACAGCTCCGCGGGAAGTAGCAGAAAGAGACGTCTGCAATCCGTTATTGAATGTAACACTGTAGTTATAAGGAGTCGCTTTCTCCTGTTGATGTGAGAAAGGAACCAGACGTTCTTTGTGACTCATTTTCAGTTCTCCGGCAAGCGGCATAATGGAAAAGGTACCATAATCATTCATCCAAGGACTAGGCTGATGTGTCTGCCGGAAGCCGCGCATCAGACTATCGGCATACGTATACATCCATCCACTGCCATTCTCCCCGGTCTGCGGGCTCCAGAAGTTCATCCCCCAAGGTACCGCCACAGCAGGATAAGTATTACCATGCGAAAACGCAAAAGTAGACTCGGTACCCATCAGAGGATTCACGTAGTCTACAAACTCTACTGTCTTCTTTGACTGCTGACACGAGGTGAGCAGAAAAGGAAGACAGATTGATAAGAAAAACAATCTTGCAACCATATCTATTATTATTTGCTTAAGTTTCACAAGCCTTCTGTATGGCTTTCTCCTTCCACGTTTGAAAAGAGAAAGCCATACAGAGAGCCTGTGAAACTCTAGTTAATTAAAATACCTCACTCAGATACTTCTTCGTCTGTTCCGGACGCTGGCTCATACGCAAACGCCATACCAGTTCCTGCATATTTACTACTTCAAAACTATCGTTCAGATGGCCTGCACAAAGCTTTGCCGCTCCGGCTCCACGAATATCTCCAGACTGGTTCTCAATCAGGGGATCTTCCGTCTGTCCGTGATCGGAGAAATTACTCCATGCATGCACACATACGACAGAAAAACTTTCCTGCTGTGCTTCCTGTTTCAATCTTCCGGCAATATAGGCAGGGGTACCTTCACGTTCCGCATTCCGGTTTCCAAAATTCCACAAAGAGTATTTCACCGTAATGACCGGGATATCATATCCTGCTTTATTCGTTACCCAAATAACGTCTCCTTCACCTCCTGCATAAGGGCTATACTGAAGCGCTACGATACCTTCCAACTGGTCATTGGCATCTACATAAGCCTGAAATGCTTCTTTGGCAGCCTCTGATTTTACGTTCATAGCCATTACACCCAGCAGTTTCACACGATGTTGACGCATATGCGCCGAAAGGCGTTCTGCCACGACTTGCAGATTCTTCGCCCGGTCACCATTCTCGCTATAATTGTCTACGTAATAGTAACCGCCTCCCAGCATTTCCAAAATAGAGCAATTCGGCTTTTGCTGACTCAACAGATTATCGAATTGTGCCGGTGCCATCATCGGAAGCACTGAAGCAGCAATACCATACGTCATCCGTACTTCTTCCGACTCCGCCGCATTATAGAAATCTTTAAAGTCATTCATCATCCACTGAATATTGTCACCATCGGAAAGGAAGAAAGAAACGAAATTCTTTTTCTTTGTATAATCCAGAAACTGCGGATTCTTCACGCGAGCCAATGTCGATTTCTGACGTTGAGAATAAAGCAAAGAAGTCAAGGAGTGATTGTAACTCCAGTCACAAGGGATCATCGGATGACCGCTCTTGGAAACCAAATCAACAAAAGCATCTTCACTTACTCCCTGTTCCCATCCGTAGACAGGTGCATTCGGTTCCAGCCAGGCAAGGATTTCTTTCAGCAAAGCCGTATTCTGTCCGCCAGCCGAACTGCCCTGACGCTTATTCAAGTTCAATACGAAAAGTTCATTCTTAATGGCAAACTCACGCAATTCACCGGTTTGTACAGGCATGATCACCAAAGCTTTGTTGCTGCATTTATCTTTGAACTCCGCCCATGCCTGCGCAGTAGTCTTGCTTCTTGCATCATATTTCATGGTATATCCTGCTTCTTCATAATATTCCTTGTCACGGACATCCACAATAATAGAATTATAAATATGAGAAGCAACAGATGCTACGACACCGCTCTCCGGATTATGCTCAATATCCGTCAAGACATATCCGTCGAACATTCCTTTCAACTGAATAGTCACTCCGTCGGACGGACCATAATCATTACGTGCCAGTTCCAGTCCGCTCTGCATCCCCTGTTCGTGAATACCCATATCTTCGAGTGCCTGCTTAGACAGTTTATAGGAATCACTGCCACCGTGATCGTGCAGCCAAACAGCTATTTCACTTGTTCCCTGTTCTACGGCACGATTAGCCAGACCGGCCAATGACTGACACATCAGGTGGTACTGCAATCCGCGTACTTTCTCTGTTTGTCCCAGCTCATTACGGCTGCCTACCGTTACAACTTCCACACAATTCCAGTACTTCTTCGGTTTCACCTTCATTTCCGGCATATAGTATTGCCCCACATTACTGATCGGGTCATAAGCATCTGTATAAAGGGACGTGTTGTTTTCTTCGTTCAATCCTTGATTGATTTCCGGTGATTCGTACACTTCACAACTAGCCATTGTCAAGCTGAGCAACAGTGCAGCACCACATATAGTCGTTTTCATAATTACTTCTTTCATTTGTTAGTTAACCATTAATCAATAACCTTCATTCTGCGATAATCCATCTACCTTGTTCCGTTCATCTTGCGGAATGGGACGTACCAGATGGTTCTTGTTCAAATTATCATATTTCACCACAAACGGATTGTATGCGGGTACACGTGTCAGCAGTGTCTGAGTACGTTTCAAGTCAAACCAGCGGTCATGCTCTCCCATCAATTCACGGGCACGTTCATCCATGATAACATTTATATCCAGATCTGTCAGCTTCATTGCTTCATAAGCGGTCGCATCTTTAGCGGCACGCTTACGTATACTGTTGATGCGTTCCAATGCCAGTTTCTTGTTTCCGGCACCCAGATAAGCCTCAGCACACAACAGATAGGTATCGCCCAGACGGAAAATGACATCTTCACGAGAGCCGCCTTCGCCCCATTGTATCTTGGTATCGCTGAACTTCCGTACCATCGGCATACGATCTGAAGCAGTTTCTAATACAGGAAGTGCCGTAGATTGCGGATACCACACATATTCATCGTCCTGCTTGAACGGATAAAACCTTTTCGCGTTATTACTCATACCCGATTTATCGTTCCAACGGGGGAAATAGATTCCCAGCTTACCGTAATCAGCATTATCCGGATTGTTTATGTAATATTCACGTTTGAACGTCGCATCATAACGGGTATCCGCTTCCGGGTCGGTATAAAGCTCGTGCGCTTTCGGATTCACCCAGTATTTACGGGAAACACTAGAATAATCATTCTGATTCTTAATGAACAGATCCGGCTCCAATGCTACAATGTTAAATCCGAACTGTGCCTGTTGCGGATTTCCATCACCCCGATAGTTCTTATCCAGTCCATATTGAATCGCCCAGATTACTTCCGAATTAGCCTGATTGTTTTCATCGAACAAAGCAGCATAGTTTTCCTGCAAAGCATAACCGGAAGCCGGATTCTCTACCAGCAAATCAAATGTCGTTGCTGCATTGGAGAAGTCGTCTGTTTCAGCAAAGGATTTGTAAGCACGTGTCAGATACATTTTCCCTAAAAAGTGAATGACTGCGGCGTTCGTTACCTTTCCGGCTGAAATCGTGGTCATCTCCAATTTGTCCTTTATATCATTCAGTTCGGTAATGATGAAAGTGTAAATAGCCTGTTCGCCGGTACGTTCCGCCTGCTGGATAACGCTTGTATTCTCTTCGGTGAGCAAAGGTACGGGGCCGAATGTTTCTACCAGATAATAGTAAGCCATTGCCCGGAAAAAGCGGGCTTGTGCAGTCAGCGAAGTATAATCGCTTCCTGCAATATCCGGTGTGCAGCGATTCAGCAGGATGTTACTTTCCTGCACAATCTTATAGAGTACTTTCCAATAATCGCCTACAATCGGAGCGGTGGAGTTGAAAGTCTTGTCATAGCCGTTGAACATACGTTCGGCAGGTTCTTCGGAGATAGCCATGTAGATATCAGTTCCGTAATACTGCAATTCGCCTGTATTGAAAACATTGCGGTAACGGGCATTGATATCTGTCAACAACTTCTGTTGTCCTTCTTTAGTATTATAGAAATCGTCCGTTACTGCCGAAGGGTTATAACTATCCAGAAAATCGGAGCATCCGCTTAGCAAACAGATTGCTAACAGTGCCAAATATTTAATTTGTTCTTTTACTCGTTTCATAAGGTTTCAAGTATTTAGAAGGTTAAATTCACTCCAAAAGTAAATGTCATCGGATAAAGTGACAAAGACTTGTATACGTCTTCACCAATCGTTTCGGGATCCGGACCGAGATAGTCGGTGAAAGTAAACGGATTCTGCACATTGATGTAGGCACGTGCATTTTTCATTTTCATCTTCTTCATCCAGTTTTCCGGAAGAGTATATCCCAACGTAATATTCTGCATTTTCAGGAACGAACCGGAAATCTTACCTAATACCTGAGTATGGTAGGATTGCGCACCGATCTGCTGGTACTCATTGCTGTGGTTTTCCGGAGTCCAGTACTTCACATTCAGCTTGTTCCAGTGTTCATTATCCCATGCGGTAAACATATAAGTGAAATCATCATTGTAGGTACCACCGATACGTGCATACATATAGAAAGACAAATCCCAGTTCTTGTAAGTAAAGGTATTGGTCATACCCGCTGTCCAGTCGGGTGACGGAGAGCCGAGTACTTTATAGTCACGTTCATCAATCACATAGTTCTCGTCCAGATCAGCTACACGGATATGTCCCGGTACTTGTCCATATTTAGCAGCCAGTTCCTTGTCTTCCGTCTGCCAGATTCCTACCTTTTCCAGATCATAGATCACTTTCATCGGCTGACCGATGAACCAACGGTTAGCCAAGTCATCCTTTTTATCACCGTAGAGGTCTACAATCTTATTACGGTTCAGAGAGAAAGTCAGATTTGTCTTCCATGTGAAGTCCTTTTTTGAGATGTTCACCGTGTTCAAACCTATTTCCACACCTTTATTGGAGGACGTTCCTATATTCTCAAGGATAGAGCCATAACCGTTGAGGTTACCTACCGAACGGGCGAAAATCAAATCTTTCGTAGTACGATTATACACATCAATCGTACCGTTGATACGGTTATTCAGGAAGCCGAAATCAATACCGTAGTTCCACTCCGAAGTCATCTCCCAACGAAGATCTTTGTTACCTTTGCGGTCGCCTAATCCGAAAGCATTTTCACCTTTACCTCCATAGATATAATGTGTCAGGTCCAGCTTTGTCCAGGTAATATCATGGTCAATACTGTTGTTTCCCGATTTACCCCAGCTGACGCGGAGTTTCAGACTATTCAGCCAGTCTACGTTTTTCAGGAAATTCTCATTCTTCATCTGCCAGCCGACAGCTGCCGACGGCATAAATCCCCACTGATTGCCGGTAGCCAGACGGGAAGTTCCGTCATATCGCCCTGTTACAGTAAACAAGTACCGATCCATCAACGTATAGTTGACACGTCCCATGAAAGAAAGCATGGATGACTCCCAATAGTAACTCTTCACGTCACGGATTTCTTCGGCTGTTTCGATCGCATGCCAGTCCGAGTTGTAAGGCAGACCGTCACCACGCATTTCGGAACCCTTATGAGTTTCTTTCTGTACGCTATACAAACCGATAGCATTCAGACGATGAATATTCTTCCAGGTTTTATCATAAGTAATGATATTGTCCCATACCCAGTTCATATTCCGTCCTTCTTTCCGGTAAGCTTCCGGTGCATTGAGACCTCCTTTGGCTTGTGTCATCGTACCTACCCATTCTCCGTAAACATCCGAATCATACTGAACCGCAATCTGTGATTTAAAGCTCAGTCCTTTGATCGGCTGATATTCCAAATAACCGGAGAAGTTGGTATAGTTTGCTTCTTTCTCTCTTTTATTATTTTCAATCTGAACAAATGGGTTGATCTTGCTGGAAGTCGGCTGACAATTAAACAGGTAGCTTCCGTCCTTATCGTACGGGCTGACCGTAGGAGGCAGGAAGTATGCATTAATCAAAGCATCATTCGCTCCTTCATTCGTGTTATTCAAAGAAACATAACTGTTGATTCCTGTTTTGAACTTATCAGAGAAGCGATATTCCAATCCGATATTGGCAGTAATACGTTCAAAACTTTCATCGCCTACCATACCGTCGTCTTTCAAGTATCCCAAGCCGAATGAGAAAGAGAGTTTGTCCGTACCTCCGGTAGCGGAAACAGAATGACTGGTAGTCAATGCATTCTGCGACAGTTCACGCAACCAGTCATAGTATTCACCATGTTTGATACGGCGTTTCTCATCATCAGTCAGGAAGTCCGGACGGCTCAGTGAAGCATCACCATACTTCTTTTTCCACAAAGCGGTGCGATAGTCTACATATTCCAGTCCATTGCCCATGTTACCAATCATTTCAGGAATACGGGTAGGAGTCTTGAAACCAACGTAACCCGAATAGTCGATATTAAAGCCCTGACGCTTGTTAGCTCCTTTGGTAGTGATAATCACCACCCCGTTTGCACCCCGCGAACCGTAGATTGCACTGGAAGACGCATCTTTCAAGATGTCGATAGATTCAATATCGGCAGAGTTCAGATGACGCATTCCCGTTTGAGAAGGTACTCCGTCGATCACATACAAAGGTTCATTCGAGAAATTGAACGAGTTGATACCGCGAATCTCTATTTTCGTATCCGAACCGGGACGATTGGAAGTCTTGTTCACGAGTACACCACCGACACGTCCGTTCAGTGTTTCAGTGACATCGGTAGTCACCAGTTTACTTAATTCTTTGCTGGTAACGGATTGGATAGAACCTGTCAAATCTTTCTTTTCTACCGTACCATAACCGATGACGACTACCTCATTCAGCTGTTTAGAGTCATCTTTCAACTGAATGGTAAGGTTTGACTGATTCTGGTTTACAGTCAGTTCCTGTGTCACGTATCCTATAAAAGAAACAGCAATCGTTTTTCCTTTCGGAACCTGAAGACTAAAATTACCATCCAAGTCAGTCACCGTACCGGTAGACATTCCTACCACCTGAACACTGGCTCCGGGCAACGGTTCTTTTAAAGCATCTACTACCACACCTTTCACTGTAAGCACCTGCTGTGCCTGCACACTTATCCATCCGCACGTCAGAAGCAGCAGGCAGAGGAAAGCCTTTATTTTTATCGTATTATTTTTCATACTCTTCGTCTGTTTATTAAGGTTAGTTCTCAACTTTAAACCATTTGTAGTTACCTACAATTTTCGCAACGTGTTTTCCTGTCTTATCCGGAATGTTGGTAACGTCTTCGGCCACTGTCGTGAAGTCCCACGCACATACCAGTCCGCTTTCTGTTCCCGTCACATCCGAGTTCATCAGCGTTTTTACCTCATTCGCCGATTTCGCAGTACTCCACATGCGGAATTTCTTAATAAATCCGGTCATACAGCGTGAATTGTCAGTCGGTTCCTGGAATGCCCACATATTCTGGTTACGGGTGTTAGGCATATAATTCTGTAATACTCCGGCATCATTCTTCACATCATTTGTCTTACTGAAGAATAATTCACCATTGACATACATCTTCAACTGTCCTTCAGACAAGGTGTTATCCCACACCGTCACGACATGATTCCATTTACCAAAATTATCAGGATAAGCGCGGCCTTCTTCCAATACGCGGCCTTCCTGCGGTCCCATACCGATCGTTGTACGAAGATTAGAGCCTAAGAAGTTGATCATCCATCCCTCATTCGGCTGCTTACCGTCAAAAGTAGAGAGGAAACTGCCAATTCCCGACTCAAAGAAACCGGCATCATACTTCACCCAACTTTCTACGGTGAAAGTATTACCGCCACCATAAGCAGGATCGGAACCAAATTCAATACGCCCTTTACCGTCAATACCGAATACCTTTAATTCGGCAGGCGTACCCGGTTGCAATGTCTGTTGATAGGAATCCTGAAATTCGGCAATCGCTTTTTCGGCGGCTATACAGTAGTTATCTATTTCATACTGTAGAACAAAGTAGCCTGCCATACCTTTAGAAATACCTGTTTGCAGTTCTTCGACAGCTTTTTGCAGGTTCTGGGCATTTGCCAATGGGAAAGTACCGTCACTTGTACCGATCTTTGCGGTATCAAGCATGTTTGTCATGTCGATCAGATGCGTGTACATACATTCAAGTGCAATAGGCCGCACTGAATCGCCGTTATCGCTCTTGCACGAGCTGACACACCAAACCAACAAACTGAATAAACAAAGTTTCATAAAGAATCTTGTTTTCATACGTATTAGGTTTTTAAATAAAACAATAAGTAAATAACATCGCTGCAAACATAATGTAGCGAGGTTAAGCAACTTATTAGTGATGGGTTAATAACGGATTAATAAGCGAATAAATATCATTAACCGATATGTTTTTATCGATGAAAAGGAGGATTTTTGCTCATCAGTTCTGCATAGGAAGTAGAATATTCTTCATTCATCATTTGCCTGTACTCACGCACAAACAGGGAATATTGCAGAATCGCTTCTTGTGACGAACCTGTATGGTTAAGGGCATGCATACCATAAGCCAGTGCCAGCTCATTAACCGGATCAACCCGGAAAAGCACATTACAGAAACGAATGACGGCATCATACTTATGCTGCTGATACAGACGTTCGATTTCCAATGGCAGGAAGGAAGACAAGAACTCTTCTACTTTTTGCTTGAAGTGATCCATCATCCCTGCATCCATACCATCAAGGAATTTGCCACGCATTAATAAAATGCCGAGTTCATTCTCGACCTCTTCAGCATTCTTCAAGGTGCGAAAACGGAAATAATCACAATAACAGTCAGTAAACACCAGTCTGAAATATCCCTTGTCGTGTACAAGTTCCACTCCATCCAGTTCAGCCAGATTTTTACGAATCTGATTGATCGTTACCCCTTTCAGGTTTTTCACCTTGTCGTCGGGTTTATCGGGCCAGAAGACCTCATTTAAGGAGGCGGATAATACTCCATTATGAGTACTATGAAGCAAGATATAGATGAAAACCTGCCGTAAACGGGAACTGAACAAATGAGTAATATCCCGCCCATTCCGGTCAATTACCGTAAAAGGACCAAATAAATAAACTGCATTCGGACGAACGAGGGATGACTCAAAATCTTCTTTTGCAAGCGTTTCTTTTCCCTGTACACTTTTATCCGGTTCTCTTCCGACAGGTGGTGACATGAGCACAGAAGATGATTCCGGAACCGCATTTCTTTGTTTTCCCCTCTTTCTCCTGACAAACAGCACACCTCCGGCAAGCAATAATACTCCTATTCCTGCCATTATCCATAACCAACGAATCTCCAGAGAAGACCTGGAACCGTAAGAACGGATTTCATCCAGAGAAACCGGAGGGGCGGACAGCACATAAGTCCGAATCACCGTATGTCCCTTCTTGTCAAATTCCGTGGTCGTACAGTAATACTCATGCGTCAATGAATTATAGTAAAGGTTAGCATTCGTCATAATCTCTTCCGAACGCATCGGAATGGAATCTCCCAAAGCTTTCATCGTTCCATCATCAACCGTCAAGCGATAAAGTTGCAGATAGGTATCCGAAAGATATTCCGGATAACACAGGGCATAGATATACTTCTCATCAGGGGTCAGTATCATATCACGGGCGACGACCAAACGATGATCCGAAGCGTTCTGCCACAAACGTCGCACAGACTGCTGCTTTCTGTCAAGCAGATAAAGATCGTGAAGATAATTTCGGCCTACACTCTGCTCACCCGATTCATTTCCCATCCCGCCAAAGACATAGATATGCTCCCGGTTCTTATTGACTGCCATACCCGAGAAATAACGGGGGATAATCCGGTCGCCGGAATAAGAAAGGGTATCCCAACGGTCGCCCTCGATATCATATTCGAGGAATGTATTATTAAAACGCTTATTACCAAAACCGCCAAAAACGAGATACTTTCCGGTTGTTTCATCCCAAAAGCCGTCATGATGGTGCAACTGTACCGGCAAGGCTGCTACTCCGGTCTGTTTCCACTCCTGATTATTCAGATCGAGCGCCGCTACCGTAGCATCCCCCAACGGCAGGTTATTTAATTCATAAACATAAAGTTTACCATCCGTTGTATTCATGAAATGAGTAGCCAACTGCAATTTTACGGGTAGCTTGTTGCTATAAGAATACTTTTGTGGCTGACGTTTCAACAAATTATAAGTAAGAAGTGAATCCTGGCTGAAAATAATCAGTCGCTGACTGTCCGGCTCAAAAGTGATTCCCGAAGGAGTCTGAAAAGAATACTCTAAAAGTTTCTCCCAATGATAAGAACCGTTGATGAGCCACACCGGATTGACAACCGTACCCAAAACCTCCCCTGTAGAAGTATGCACTTCTTCCCCTTCATTTTCATTCAGAGGGAAAGTATATGAATGACTTCTGTCACCTTCCAGCTTCAGATTGCGGATGGCAAAAGTGGGCATATCCAGAATATAGTCATAACGTCCGAAGAACAGGTGCGGACAAAAAGTATCTTTCAATCCTAAAGAAGTAATCTTCTTTTCGTTATCTCCGATACGAATCGTAAGTACGTCCTGTTGCAAATCGAATGCAAAAGACACAGGAATCCATTGATAAGCCAGTGCATCATTGCGCAGATTTAAAGAATAATGATTCTCTTTTCCGTCAGTATTAAACTTGAATGTACTGTTTTCACCGTCCAGATAAGTATACGTAAAGCTATATTGGGTCTTTCCCTGATCTTCCTTCAGCAGAAAAACATATCCAAAAGTATCAAAATCGCGAATAGAAAGTTCAAAGCTCAACTGAAAGTTTTTCGTAAAACAAGGTATCTTCCCTTCCTGAAATATCTGAAGAGAAGTCCTTTCTTTAATTTCTTTATCATTAGCCTGAAACAACAATCCTTGCGAATAAGCAAACAGAGTCATTCCAGTCAGTAGGAATAAGAGGCAAAGCCTACGTCGTATCATAGTCTTTCGATTTATTATCACAAATATACAGGATTATTTTAAATAACCGCCTAAGCAGATGAAAATCACCTTTGTCGGTACCCTACAGTTCCGGCTGTTTCTTTCTTTAATCCGCACCTTTTTCTATCACCCAGCCATTTCCTTCCGCCCATATACTTACCTGATATCTTCTCCTGTTACCGTGTATAAATAAGACAGTCAACCACTTCTTATGCTTCATCGTCTAATATATATTTAAGTTAGCAACGTGCAAAAGTAAGAAAAGAAATAGATACCATCCATGATAGAATGCAAATTAATAAGTAACTTTGCAGAAAATTGAATCAGTACAGACTATGTGGATACTTATTATAAGTTTGGTGTTGCTAGGTATCATCGCATTGATAGCCGGTTATATCCGCAACAAAAGACTGCAACAGAAAATAGAAAAAGGTGAACTGGACCGTATGCCGGAAGTGAAAGAAGCAGATATAGAATGCTGCGGACAACACGAAGTGTGCGAGAAAGATAGTTTGCTTGCCGCCGTAAGCAAAAAAATTGAATATTACGATGACGAAGAACTGGATCAGTTCATCGGAAAGGAAGCAAATGCGTATACTGACGAAGAAACAAACCAATTCAGGGATGTGTTATATACCATGCAGGACATTGATGTCGCAGGCTGGGTACGTAGTTTGCAACTACGGGGTATCGAGTTGCCGGATGACCTCAAAGATGAAGTCTTTCTGATTATCGGAGAGAGAAGGAAGGGGGAGAGGTAATAAGTAATAAGTATTTGGTATTAGGTATTAAGTATTAGGAGGGCGTTGAAGTTGTTTTTATTGATGGACGGCATTATTCTTGCTTTGATTTTTAATTTTCAATCTTTAATCTTTAATTAAAAAGTGGATCTACTTCGATATACATTCTTCCAACACGCTTTGCTGGGCAGCTTACTGGCAAGCATTGCCTGCGGGATTATCGGTACTTACATTGTTACCCGCCGTCTGGTATTTATCAGTGGAGGAATCACGCACGCCTCTTTCGGAGGGATAGGACTGGGACTGTTTGCGGGAATTTCTCCCATACTCTCAGCCGCCGTCTTCTCTGTATTGTCAGCATTCGGTGTCG
>ERZ791579.1231-NODE-1231-length-14781-cov-3.240866_pt1 | contig 14781 bp, 20 predicted proteins | sample MGYA00509968_ERZ791579 | MGnify/ENA primary metagenome ERZ791579 (study PRJEB30046, sample SAMN00791924) | human gut metagenome | study: EMG produced TPA metagenomics assembly of the A metagenome-wide association study of gut microbiota in type 2... | reverse complement strand
TTTGCCCCATTAACTTCAAAATTGTACCAAATTTCCCCTTCGCAATTTTTGCGAATTTTTTGTACAAAATATATTGACAAAATTAAATAGCTATGCTATAATATAATTGTAATAAAGATACACCACTTAAATAAAGGAGGAAATAAAAATGAACAAATTTGAAGAAGAAATGAAATTAAGAAGAGAGTGGGAACAGATAGCACTTGAGCATTTTGATGTAAATCACGAAGAAAAGCTTAGTTTTGTAGAAACATTAATCAGGAAAGCCATGATACTCGAACATTTAATATTTGGTACTGATAAGGAAAGATCATATAAAATATACACAAAACTTAATTTAGACCAATTAAAATCAAACATAAATTTGATGAAAATGGTGCTATATATGAGAAAATTATAATTGTATCAAGCTTATATTAAAATTAAAGGAGGGTCACAGGATGACATTTAAAGAAGCATATCTTAAAAATTTAGCATGGCAACCAGATACAACACTTAGAATAATGATTAACTTCAAAATTGTACCAAATTTCCCCATATAAAAATCAAAAAACTTGTACCAAATGTATTGCAATTTTAAAAATAATATGGTATAATAAATATAGTTAAAGAAGAACAACAATCAATAAGGAGGAAAAAATATGTATAATTTATTTATGGGAAGCAATGAGCTAATTGTTATTTACAGAAATGGAACTCATCATGTTATAGAGAAAGATGAGGATTACAACGAGGTATTCACAGGTAGTTATGAAAAGTGCTTTGAATATTGTAAAAATAGGAACATCGATTATCTTGAAAGTTTTTATTAATTTTATTACAAATAAGGGGGTTCACATGATGACATTCTGTGAACCCCCTTATAAAGAAGTATATCTTAACAATGTAGTATGGTTACCAGACACACACTTAGAATAATGATTAACTTCAAAATTGTACTAAATTTCCTCATCGAAAATTTTTGGTACAAAATATATTACTTGACAATTTGTACTAAATATGGTACAATTAAAATGAAGGAGGTGAGATAATGGTCAAAGCAAAGAAGCTAATTTTTAATCAGTCTGGGAAGTACTACGGGATAAAGGCATGTATCCCAAACGAATGGGCGTCTTTTTTAAACATCACAAAAGAAGACCCCAGTGTTATCATGGAATTAAGAGATAACACAATAATAATCAGGAAAGGAGACACAGATGGCAAGTCGTAGGAAATCAAAGAAAATATCGTCAACCGTAAAAGAATATCGCAAGCAAAGATCGCGTGTATTAGCAACAGTCAGGCGATACGAAAAGCAAGGTCTATACGTAGACTTTGTAGTACCAAATATCCCAAAGCGAATTACTCAAGCATCTGTAAGAAGACTAGCAAAAATAACTCCAAAACAGATACAGCAAAGAACGTTTGAATTAAACGAGTATGGTGAAATAGAAGCGTCTTTTTACCAGTTTAAAAAGAAACAAAGAAATAAGATAAAACTACGAATACCCGGTGCAATATCAATGCCAGCAGAAGCCGATATGGCAATATCAAATTTTAGGGGTTATGTATCTCAATTTAACGAAACCGCTGTGGCAATAATAAATGATTGGTTAAATCGCCTGTTATTTAAATACAGTAAAGAAGAAGTAGGCAGAATGATACAAGATGCAGGAGAAAACGGACAGCTTATAAGTTACAAAGTAGCTTATGATAGAGATAAACTTTTGAATGCTTTATCATCAATGTTAGATTTTATGGATTTAGGAACCTTAGAAAGAGAGCAATTAATAGAATCTTTAGAATATGAGGAGAATTATGAGATATGAATAGGTGAAAACAATGAGATGCGAGTTAAAAAATTTAATTACTATGCTTGTGATTTTGAGACAACTGCCTTTGAGGGACAGGAATATACTGAGGTGTGGTCAGCGTGTTGGGTGCAATTATATAGCAACGATGAGCCAGAAATAGTGGGAAGCATCGAAGAATTTTTTATTAGGATGTTTAATTTATCAGGTAATAATATACTATATTTTCACAATCTCAAGTTTGATGGATCGTTTATAATTGATTATTTACTTAGAGAGCACTATGTATTTAACAGAGTCCCTGAGAAGGAAATGGAAAATAATCAATTTAAAACGTCAATATCTGAAATGGGACAGTGGTATAATATAATAATAAAAAAGAACAATAGAATTATAGAGATTAGAGACTCCTTAAAATTATTACCTTTTAGTTTAAAAAGAATTGGTGATGCTTTTGAAACAATGCATAAAAAACTGGAAATGGAGTATAAAGGATATAGATATAAAAACTGCCCTATCACAGAAGATGAAAAGCACTACATTAAAAATGACGTTTTAGTTTTAAAAGAAGCGTTAGAAATTATGTTTAATGAAGGGCATAACTCAATAACCATAGGTAGTTGCTGTCTAAAAGAATTTAAGTCATTTTATGATAAAATAGATTACAATAATCTGTTTCCAAATTTATATGAAATTGAAATGGATCAAAAGTACGGGCAGGAAAACGCTGGCGAATATATTAGGAAATCTTACAAAGGAGGTTACTGTTATTTAAAGCCTGAGTACGCTAATAAAATAATTAAGGGAGGATTAACATTAGATGTTAACTCCTTATATCCAAGTATGATGCACTCTATATCTGGTAATTTTTACCCCACCGGAAGACCGAGGTTTACATCAGATTTTAAAGAATTTAAAGAAAAGATAGAAACATCAGAATCTTTTTTGTATTTTGTAAGATTTGAATGCAGATTTGAATTGAAAGAAAATCATTTACCGACTGTACAAATAAAAGGAAATATGTTGTACAAGGGAAACGAATATTTGACTACCTCCGACATATATTATCACGGCTCATATCATAGATATTATCGTGATTTAGAAAATAATGTAAAAGAGGCCAAGGTTATATTGACTATGACTCGTCCAGATTTTGAAACATTTTTTAAACACTATAATGTTTACGATTTTAAGTTTTTAGATTGCTGTTATTTTTGGAAACAGAAGGGCATCTTTGATGAATACATAGATAAGTATCGTGAGATAAAAATGACATCAAAGGGAGCAAAACGGGAGTTAGCAAAACTTTATTTAAACAATTTGTATGGTAAAGAAGCGGCTAGTACAGACAGCAGTTACAAAGTACCATATATAAACCCGGATAGAGATTGTCTTAGTTTTGATCTTGTCGAGGAGAAAGAGAAGACTCCCGGCTATATAGCAATAGGTAGCTACATAACATCTTACGCACGTAATTTTACAATAAAAGCCGCGCAAAAAAATTACGACAATTTTATATACTCAGATACCGACTCAATACACTTAACTACCTGCTCCCCAAAATCAGTGAGAATACACAACAAAAACTTTTGTTGCTGGAAAAAGGAGTCTGAATGGGATAAGGGATTGTTTGTAAGACAAAAGACATATATTGAGAGGGTGGTAAAAGAGGATAAACCATGTAAGCCAAAAATAGAGATAAAGTGTGCAGGAATGCCTGAGAAAGCAAAACAAAATTTTTTGGCAGATTATAGGATGGAGGACTTTAAAATAGGGTTAAGGGTAAAAGGAGCACTTAAGCCAAAAAGAATAAAAGGAGGAATAATTCTGATTGATAATTTTTACGAAATGAGGAAATAAACTTGACGAATTGTACATAATATGTTACAATAAGGTTGTAGCAATATATTATATAAAATCAATAAAAGGAGAACTAAGATGAAAAAAATCACAAGAAGTATTATCACACACTCTGTGTCTTTTGCTGAAGTAAATGGCACAAATCTGGAAGTTTTTGAAACTAGGGAAATGGCTAATAAGCCGGGGGCACGCATGATCCAGCAGTTATCAAAAGAAAGAAAGAAACAGGTAGTTGTAATTTCTGACGTACCAATCGAGCGCAAATATTCTATGGATGTTGACACATTTATGAAATACGCAGAAGTTGAATACAACGAATTTGCAGATGAAGAACTTGAGGATGAATAGCATAATTTATTAATGATTATATGGAGGAATAAAAATGGGAAATGCAGAATATAGTGCAAAAGTAGTAGAAGCAACAAGAGAATTAACAGGTAAAGAAAGAGTAGCTATAAAAATGTTTACAGACGCACATCAACTTGATGAAGTTACACAGAATTATGAAGATGGTGTTTTGATAAACGTTGATTATGTAGCAAAAGTAGCTGTCCATAATGAAAAAAGTGACAACAAAGACTACAACAAATATATTTATGTAGACAAGGATGGGACAATGTACGTCTCAGGTTCCGAGACTTTATACAGAACTTATCAGGAAATTGCGGAAGAAATGGAAGATGAAGACGAAGATTGGGCAATTAAAGTGATAAGGAAAGAATCATCCAATTACAAAGGGAAAGATTTTTTAACTTGTGTAATCGTATAAAAAATATGCCCCGGAAACGGGGCTATTTTATAATAAAGGAGTATAGCATGTATTATGATGGCACAAAACTATTGTCATTAAAAGACGCTGATGGAAACAACCCGGAAATATACCTATGCGTTGGAAACAGAACCGCAGGAAAGACCGTATTTTTTAAAAGACTTTGTCTTAATAATTTTATCCAAGGTAAAGGAAAATTTATACAACTATATAGATTTAATTATGAATTGTCATCCTGTGCTGATATGTTTTTTAGAGATATAAAACCGTTATTTTTTAACAACGGAGAACTGATAGCTAGACCAGTAGCCAAAGGTTTGTTTTATGAGTTGTACTATAATGAGCAAAGTTGTGGTTTTGCAATTGCATTAAGTAACGCCGATGCACTTAAAAAATACTCATCTTATTTTAACGAGGTTACGAATGTTTTTCTTGACGAATTCCAGTCGGAAACCAATCACTATTGCGCTGATGAGATCAAAAAATTTCAGTCGATCCACGTGACCATCGCAAGAGGTCAGGGAAAACAATATAGATACACCCGTACAATATTAGCATCAAATAGTGTAACCATGTTAAACCCATATTACAAGTCAATGGGTATACACAAAATGTTGCGTAGTGACACAAAATTTTTAAGGGGACATGGCTGGGTTATGGAGCAGACCTTTAATGAGACAGCCAGTAAATCTTTATCTAACTCAGGTTTTGCAAAAGCTTTTGATGATGGCTATTCTGACTACGCCGCTCAAAATGTATATCTTAATGACAACGATAGTTTTATAGAGCACATCAAAGGTAAATGCAGATATATAGCAACAATAAAACATGGCTCAAAATATTATGCAATCAGGGAGTTTTTTGAGGATGGAATTGTATATGTAAACGATAGCCCTGATATGACATACCCAGTAAAATTAACATTTAAAGCAGATGATCATGAGCAGAATGCACTAATGGTTAGCAAGTCAACTTTTGTTATGCAGTACCTCAAAAAAGTTTTTGAACATGGCCAGCTAAGATTTAATAATTTAGACAGCAAGAATATTATTTTTGATATTTTATCTATATAGGTATCTTTTGATGTAGCTAATATTTAGTGTGACCCGGTAGCACCGTTTAAAACCGGCGGGTCAACTTGTCCGTCTTGCTAACGTGATTTATTAGGCACATCAATTTCAGATACAAACGGGGCGGGTTTATCCCGCTCCTTTTTGGTACAAAAGTATTAACTTTCATTTTTTATCGTTTTGTGTTATAATGTATATAGAATAAAAAAGGAAGGAGGTCAATAAATGTCCCCAGCTGATGTTGCGAATATGATAGGCAATTATGGTTTCCCAATCGTTTGTTGTGGTGCGATGTTTTGGTATATGGTCAAAAAGGACGCACAACATAAAGATGAAGCCGAAAGTATGCGAAAGACAATCGAAAATAACACATTAGTTATCCAGCAGTTAGTAGACAATTTTAAAAAGGAGTGATTTAAGTGGCAATTTTAACGCGATCTGGCATGGAAAAAATTTTACGCCGCATAATGGAAAGTGGCGGAATGACGGAAGACATGGAAAAAGATGTGGAACGCCTGAAAGATGATTTTGACGAGAGAGAAGGAATTTTAAAAAAATATGGGGAAACGTATGATGGAGAAGATCAGGATGAATACGAGTATAGTGGGCGTGATGATGTAAACGTTTACACTCCCAGAGAAGAGGAAAAAGATTGGAAGAAAGAATATGACGATTTGAAAGCCAGATATATGGATCGTTTTTTTGGAACTTCCGAGGTGAAAGAAGATTTTAACGATACAATAGAAGAAACAGAAGAAGACGTAAAGCGGGACGGAGAAGTCCAAAGTTTTGACGAATTATTAGAAAGAACGGAGGGTTAATATGCCAACTAAGCCGAAAGCAACCAAAAATTTAAACGAATTAAATTCTGCCGACATTTTAAACGTAACCCGTAGTGAGATAGGCGGCACATATGCGGATCAGGTGCCAGTGGCGTTAAAAGAGGGAGATACAGTTAACGGAGCTAAAGTTACAAAAGATCAGTCTTTGCAGTCGCTTAGAGGTATCGGCGATATTATCATGCAGTATCAGCCATTACAAAACGCCTTTTTAACAAACCTTGTTAATCGCATCGGTAGAGTAATCATAACATCCCGACTTTATGAAAATCCGTGGGCTGGGTTTAAGAAAGGACTTTTAGAATACGGGGAAACTGTAGAGGAAATTTTTGTAGAAATTGCAAGACCTTATCAGTTTAATCCAGAAAAAGCTGAAACTGACCTTTTTAAAAGGAGAATCCCAGACGTTCAGGCGGCTTTTCATTCTATGAATTACCAAAAATTTTATCCGACAACTGTTAGTAATGACCAACTTAGACAGGCGTTTTTGTCATGGCAGGGTATTACCGATTTAATCGGCAGAATTATCGAGCAGTTATACACAGGTGCAAATTATGACGAGTTTTTGGTAATGAAATATCTCATTGCAAGATGCGCGCTGGACGGAAAAATATCAACAACAGTTATCCCAACTGTTACAGCGGATAACGCAAGGTCAGTAACTACTACAATGGTAGCATCTGCCAAAAACTTAAGTTATATGTCTGCTAATTATAACTATGCGGGAGTACGGACTTACACAGACCCAAGATATCTGTACACTATTTTAACAACTGAGCTGTCCTCAATTTTTGATGTCGAGGTTTTGGCATTATCATTTAACATGGACAAAGCGGAGTTGATCGGTCGGCAGATTGGGGTAGATGGATTTGGCACTATTGACGAGGGTAGATTACAGGAGATTTTTGCTGATGATCCAAACACAACTTATACTCCATTTACAGAGGATGAGTTAAACTCACTTAAATCTATCTCAGGATTAATGGTTGACAGTGACTGGTTTATGATCTTTGATAATTACTACAATATGACCGAGGTGTACAATCCCGAGGGATTGTACTGGAATTATTTTTACCACGTCTGGAAAACATTTTCCGTGTCGCCTTTTAGCAACGCGATTTTGTTTACAACTATTGCACCAGAGATTACCAATGTTACAATATCCCCAACTACAGCAACAGTTGCTAAAGGCGGGACAGCACAATTTATTGGCACAGTAGAGGGTAATGGATTAATAAACAAAAAAGGACACTTTAGTATTGGTGGTGCAGTATCCCCGGGAACAAGCATTAGTGATGATGGTCTTTTGATTATTGCGCCAGATGAGACAAAAACATCTTATAATGTTTTATATATAGCTGACGCTGACCAAACTAAAACAGCAACCGCAACAGTAACAATTACAGGTTAGGGGTATAGATATGGCAATCACACCACAATCACGGTTAATATTGATAAACAATACTAGGTTAACTGATTATAAAAATCAGATGGACTTTAAAAATGCGTCAGAGCAATCTTTATACTTTTTGTCCAAAAAATACCGAGAGTATAATGATTTCCAATACCTACGCAGGGATGGTACGATTGCAGTTCCGGAAAATTACGATAATCTTTACGGTTGTGATTACATTATGTTTCAAAACAAAAATTTTGGAACAAAATGGTTTTACGCATTTATACGTAACAAAGAGTACGCAAATGACGATAACACAATAATCACATTTGAGATAGACGTATTCCAAACATGGCAATTTGACATCGAGTATTTAAAGTCATTTATTAGCCGATCTCATCAGCAACAATTTTTGTCAGATGGCACTCCGTGGTTGTCCAATCTTTTCCCGGAGCAAGTGGAATATGGACGTGATTATGTTGTGACTCACACCGAGGTTGTCAGTTGGAATACATATTACGTATTAATGTGCTCAAGTGCTGACCTCACATCAGATTTTGGCGATACTGACAACCCCAACCTAAAATCATCAACTGGCGGCACGTTTGATAAAATGCCCTCAGTATTAGATTATTATGTCATAGATAATTTAAACGATAATCCATCACCAAGGACTGATAGCTTACAAGCAATTTTAGCTGAGCTAAAAGATGTGCCATGGATAACGCAGTGTATCCAATCAATAACGATTGTGCCTGAGGAGGTGGTTGGTAATAACTTTGAGATTGTTAACATGGCATCAGGTAAAAAGATCGGCAGATTGAGAGACGGATATAAAAGCTCAAACTTTATACTAAGTAGTATAGACAATTGGTGGAGTTATTTCCCAAAGTATGACAATTCCAAATTATATAGCTATCCGTACAGCTATATAGAAATGACGGCCTATAATGGCAACCAATTTATTATAAAACCAGAGGCAGTTAATGAGTTGTCAACATTAGAGCTAGGGTTAGTAAATTATGTTGGTGCATCCCCTAGACTTACTTACTATCTTAAGTATTATAATGATTTTGGCGATAATGGTCACGAGTATGACGGACGACCAGAATATGGAGAGTTTTTAGACGCTGGATTATCAATCGCTAATTTCCCACAACTTCCTGTGACGGTGGACAATTATCTGTTATATATGGCTAATAATGCTAATAGTTTTGCTTTATCAAACAGTATAAACAGTTACAACAAAAAAGAGGCTGTAGCTATGGGTGCGATAGAGGGTGGTGCTGGTGCTATTAGCTCTATACTGTCAGGTAATATTGGTGGCACAATTGGGTCAATTTATGGTGGGGCTAAAAGTGCGTATACTGGTGTAAAAAATAGTGAGATAGCTATCAGACAGCAGATGGCAAAAATACAAGATGCTGAGATTGCACCACCGACATTAGCAGGTCAGACTGGTGGCGATGCGTTTAACATCGCTAACGGAATAAACGGCATCACGCTCAAATGGAAAACAATCCGACCAGAGTACGCTGAGAGATTAGAGGAGTATTTTACCAGATACGGATATGTGCAAAATAAAATTGAGACTGTATCACTCACTGGTAATAAAAACTTTAATTATGTGCAGACAACCGGGTGCATCCTAGCAGGTAACATCCCAAAAGACGACATAGAGATTTTAAAAAATATGTTTGATAATGGTACTACTATATGGCACACTGAGATAGGTAAGTATAATGATAATCCATGGATCGGGGGCTGACAAAAATGGCAAGGAAAAATTATAATAAAGTGTATGGCTATAACAAGGCTCTGGATGGATGGAGTAATATGTGGCAAAACAACGTAACATATTTACATTACTACTATTTTTTAAAAGAGCTGGCTATAAATATGTACAAGTGGGAGGGTTTACCAGATACAATTGACGAGCGGTTTTTAGAGTTGACGCTTTTTGACAATGGTTATGGGCTGTATTTTAGAGACGAGATTATTGGCGATTTATTTTTACAGTGTACGATTGGTGGAGAATTGGATGTATACAGGATACCAATTAATCGTATGGCGTACAGTGTAAATGGTTACCAAAATTTTAAAACTAAATCTGACTCTGTTATTGTTTTTAACAACTTTTTGCATACCACCACTCATATTGATATAGATATGTTTGCACAAAAACTTTACAATGTGAGCAGGGCTATTGACGTTAATATTAACGCTCAAAAAACTCCACTTATGATCGTTTGCGATGAAAAACAAAAGCTAACGATGAAAAATGTGTATATGCAATACGAAGGAAACGAACCTTTTATTTTCGCAAACAAAAATTTCGAAACAAATGCGATACAGGTTTTGAAAACAGATGCACCATTTATCGCAGATAGATTGAGCATCGAAAAGAACAGAATTTGGAATGAAGCTATGTTATTTTTAGGAATCAACAATAATAACATGGATAAAAAAGAAAGACAGATCAGTGATGAGGTTAACAGCAATCTTGAGCAAATTTCTATGTCGCGTCAAATCGGTTTAAACGCAAGAAGACAGGGCGCAAAAGAAATCAACAGAATGTTTGGAACAAACATATCTGTAAATTATAACCCAGAGTTAGAGCAGTTATATAACGTAATGGTTTTTGGACAAGCAGAAGACACCGAAAATGTTTCACATGAAAGTGAGGTCAATTTGGATGAGTAAATATACAACAGAGTTACGATATCTTATTCAATCAGGTTTCGATTTGGGACTTAATGATTACCCCATTTTCGATGAAAATTATCGTTCGAAACTAAACGAAAAAATACTTAATCACTATTATATGCGTGAGATTGGTTTTGAGACGGCAGGATTATTTAAGAGATACTTAAATGTCAAAATGAATGAGATCATGCCATATTATAATCAGTTGTATTTATCAGCCCAGATTGAATTCGATCCCCTTGAAACATATTCCACAAACGAGCAATATGAAAGGGAAACAACAGGGGATAACACGTCTCAAGATGAGGGAGAAAACAAGTCACTACAAAATGATACTCCCATGGGTTCACTACAAGACCCATTTTCAGAAAACTACGCAACAACCTCACAAAAGACGAACGCAACTAATACAACAAAGTTGAATTCTTCTGAAAACGAAAAATATAGTCGTAAGTTGTCTGGAAAAAACGACTCAAAATCTAATAGTCAATTATTAATGGAGTATAGGCAAAGTTTTTTGAATATTGACATGCTGATAATTGAGGAGTTGGATGTACTATTTATGCAACTATGGTAAGGAGGTGACAAAAATGATTGGTAATGTATATCCGTTTTGGCGTTGCTTTAAAGTTATGCCACTTGTATATGATGAGTCTTTGTCATATTACGAGGTGCTTTGTAAACTCACTTATAAGATCAATGAGGTTATTGAGCAATTATCGTTAGATTATTCTGAGATTTATAAATATATCGATCAACAGGATAAATTTACGTTAAATTCTGCCAATAATTACACAGATTCAAAAGTGTCAGAATTAGAACTTGTTATCAATAACCAATTTACTGTTTTAAGTGATGCTATAAAAAGTGCTGACCAAAAAACAAGATCATGGGTAACAGAGCAGATTACAGATTTAACGATTTGGTTAGAGCAACAGGGTCAATCTATTTATGTGATTAACCCGATTACAGGTTATACTGATACTATCCAAAATGTGCTTAATGATTTTTATAATTATTTTAACTATTATGCACTTACATGTATTGAGTATGATGGGCTTAATCTTACAGCAGATATGTATGACGCAAAAAATATTACGTGTTACCAGTATGATTTTTACGCTAAAAAATATCTGACAGAGGATGATAGATTTTATATGTTTAATCCAGTTACAGGGCAAAGAGTTTTTTACAAAAACGTGATAGACTTTTTAGTGTCCTTGCATAGAGAGGACGCGTTAACGTGTGCTGGGTATGACGATAAAAAAATCACAACAGATGGTTATGATAACTATGATATTACAACTTATCAATATGACTGGGAGGGCAAGACTGTCCTTGCAGTAGCTTAAGGAGGATTAATATATGTCACATACAAACAAAACACCAAACTACGATTTACCACAATTTATCGGTACTGATAAGGCTAGCTGGTTGGGAGATTTAAACCCAGCATTTTTGGCAATTGATGCGGGGATGCAGGCTAACAAGGTTGCCGCACAGGCGGCAGAAGTTTCGGCTGGTGAAGCTAGTGCTCTGGCGCAATCTGCTAACTCTGTTGCTAACTCTGCTAACACTTCCGCAACAAACGCATTATCAGAAATTGACAACTGGATTGAGATAAATATCAATAACCCTGACACGACTAATTTTGTCCAGTACAACTGCCTATTGCAATTTAACCCAGATTTGGGTATAGCTAGTCTATACAACTTAATAGAGTTTAAAGATGGATTTACACCCGTTCTTGGTACGTCGGGCACACCTTTTATTATTTTACCCAATCAGTATTTTAACAATACTTTCGAGTCTACACTATATTTTAGTGGTAATGTTAGTGTATCTGACTCACAAGGCAATATTAGTTATACTAATCCACAATATATAATTTCCGGTGGTAAAATATATCTAAAAACATTAGGCGGATCAGTACCTAGTGGTGGGAAATATAGATTCTCAATTTTATCACGCATGTATTATATCAAAAAATGGTTAAAATAAATGAGTATTTATGACCAAAATTGGAAAAGCTATGCAATGTACGTAACAAGCACAGTAGAGACTAACTGCAATTATGGTAGTGTTGAGTCGTGGGCTATGGCTGGTATTGGTATTATGCAATGGACATATGGCAGGAGTTGGGATTTATTAAATTTGCTAATAACTGATTATCCTGATACTGCTAATCAACTGCCAATTTTGTTGCCACAAATACAAGCGGGCAGAGACGCTTGGGGCAACAAAGTTTTTACCCAAAATGAAGCTAATGAGGTTAGTGCTGTGCTTGTTACTGATGAGGGTGTTAACACACAAAATAAGTTGTGGGAGTCAGATTGTGATAATTCTTATATTCCCCTCCTGCGTGATGAGTGCGGAATAACTGATCCCAAGACCGCTATTTTTGGGTTAACAAATTATCATCAATCACCACAAGCATTTTATCAGATTTTTAATGGATGCGGTAATTGTAATTATGATGTATGGTATATGACTGTACTTAATAATGGTATAGTTGGTAGTTATTCTAACAGGCAAAATACTGTAAAAGCCCTGTTGGATGAGTGGGACGGAGAAAGTGGTAAGGAGGGTTTTGGTAACTATGACCCACAACATAGTATCGGTGGTAATCAAAACCAAAATAGTGGTAACCCAGATAATACCTCAAAACCTTTCGAAACATCAATAAATATTAAGTCATTACAAAAGTTTGGTAAAACATTCTTTTTATATTTGGATAACCAAGGTGTTAATAAAAAGATTGAGTTTTATCAAGCTAGCGATAAATTATGGTTACCAATTTATCGCAATGAAAAAATCAAGGGAGAAACTACTACTACCCCTCAGCCGTCTTATCCAAATACAGGTACAGGCACACCAGACCAGCGTCAACAATTAGTTGACAAAATTTTAAGTTATGAGGGTAAACTCGGCTACTCTCAATCTGGTGATCTGCGTATGTGGCCAGACAATGGTTATGCTGATTGCTCTGGGTTAGTATGGCATTGTTACAACAGTGTTGTGGGTGTGGAGATAGGCACGTGGACGGGGACGCAAGTAGAAAACGGCACACTAATCAAAGAGGGTAGTGGGACATTAGACACAAGTGATCTGCTAAATGGAGATTTAGTGTTTTTTAACTGGTGGTATCATAATCCGTATTTTGATCACGTGGAAATGTATATAGGTAACAATCAATTATGTGGGCACGGGGGCGACCCCTATTACGGGCCAACAGTCAAGCCGGATGCAGGAGCATACTCAAGGGATGCTTTTGATTGGCAAGTAAGGAGGTATATATGATTATTGATGTATCAAGATATCAGGGAGTTATAAATTGGGATGCGGTTAATGGGGCTATCGATGGAGCAATAATCCAATGTGGTTATGGAGACGATTTTGTGGTGCAGGATGACCCATATTTTTTACGCAATGTACAAGAGTGTGACAGGTTGGGTATACCGTATGGTATTTACTTATATAGTTATGCTAACAATAAAGCTCATGCAGATAGTGAGACAAAACATATTTTAAGACTTGCTAAAAAATGTAATTTGGCTTTACCTATTTACATTGATATTGAGGATGCAAGTATAAGAGGTAGTTACAATGCTCAGTATTTTATAGACATGGGTCAGGCAATTGAGGATGCTGGATATTGGTTTGGATATTACTGCAATGAGGACTGGGCTAAAAATGTTATTAAAAATAGCCTTGATAGATTTACCAGTTGGATTGCTAACTATAGTCACAAACCTAGTGTACCTTTTGATATCTGGCAGTATTGCAGTGACGGTAGTGTGCCCGGGATTAATGGAGGAGTTGATTGTAATGAGATGGTAAGAGATTTGTTAAAAGAGATCAAAGGTAATTCTGTAACAAACAAGCCCGCAGAAAAACCAAAACCTAGCGCGGTTGATTATGTTGTAAAAAGTGGAGATACATTATCTGGTATTGCTAGCTTATATGGCACAACTTACCAAAAGATTGCTAGTGATAATGGTATAAGTAATCCTAATCTTATTTACCCAGGGCAGGTTTTAAAAATTAATGGTGGGAGTGCACCAGCACACAAAACTTATGTTGTAAAACAGGGTGACACTTTGTCTGGGATTGCTAGTCAGTTTAACACGTCTTACCAAAAGATTGCAAACGACAATGGGATCAGCAATCCTAACTTAATTTATCCGGGACAGCAGTTAATTATCAAATAACAAAAGCGGGGCGTTTGCCCCGCAATTAAAAAGTTATCTGTTTGTTTCTCCTGCGTTAGAGTGTACAAGTTCGTTTTCTTCTAACGTTGCCCAGATCGCTTTTATCTGACTTTGATTTCCTTCTATTGCTTGATTCATAG
>ERZ791579.1225-NODE-1225-length-14874-cov-2.529523_pt1 | contig 14874 bp, 9 predicted proteins | sample MGYA00509968_ERZ791579 | MGnify/ENA primary metagenome ERZ791579 (study PRJEB30046, sample SAMN00791924) | human gut metagenome | study: EMG produced TPA metagenomics assembly of the A metagenome-wide association study of gut microbiota in type 2... | reverse complement strand
GTTGCATCCAAAGCATTCTCGATCAGGTTGATCAGCACTTGTTCGATCAGGCCTTTGTCGGCAATAACCTGTAGGTGTGCTGTTGTGGGGATGATCTTAATTTTGTCTTCCAGGTTCTTGAACAGTAGGCAGATGTCGTTCAGGAAATAGTTGACCGATATAATTTCTAGTACTGGTATCGGGATGCCCGTTACTTTCCGGTAGCTTTCGATGGAGTGCACCAAGCCGTTGCTCCTGCAGAAAATCGTTGTGTCCGAGTAAGCAGTGATCAGGATAACGACTGTATCCGGCGCGATTTCCAGTATCCGTTCCAGCCAGTAGAATCCTTCTTTACCGCTGACGGCATCCGTTGTGAAATTCATATCCAGCAGGATGACGTCATATTGATTTCTAGAAACTAACCGGTTGATTTCTTTCGGATCGGAGCAAGTGGTGATATTTTCTACGCGTGGACGCAGTAACATCTTTAGTGTGAATAGTATATCCTCGTTGTCGTCAACTATCAGAATCTTTCCCTGCCGTATTGTCATTGTCTGTTTATTACTTTTTGCTTTCAAACATACAGATAATTTATGAATCCCAGCCTTCTAATCTTGTTTTTCCTGGCGGATAATCGTAAATATATGCTGAGCCGCTGGGATTTTTCTGTGCATGTATTTTGTTTTTGACATTGTCGTGTATATTTTCGGCATTGTCAAAAATATACACGACAATGTCGAAAACAAGCTAACCTTATATCTGTGGTATCTTTTTGCTATGTGTATAATTTGTTTCTTGCAAAGAAAAAACACTCCCGATTATCTGTTAATAGTTTGATAATCAGAGAGTGTTTCCTAAGGAGCGGTAGGCGAGGCTCGAACTCGTGACCCTCAGCTTGGGAAGCTGATGCTCTACCAACTGAGCTACTACCGCATTGAATGGTGCAAAAGTATACAAATCTTTTATTTTTTACTACCTTTGGCTCAAAAAATTTAAAATAATTTATAGGAATGGAAAAGCTAACGCTGATAAAGGTGGGAGGAAAGATTGTGGAAGAAGAGGAAACGCTTCGCAATCTGTTGAATGATTTCTCGCAGGTAGAAGGATATAAAGTGCTGGTTCATGGAGGCGGACGTTCTGCTACGAAGCTGGCTGCACAATTGGGTATCGAGAGTAAGATGGTGGGCGGTCGTCGGATTACGGATGCTGACATGTTGAGAGTGGTTACAATGGTTTACGGAGGACTGGTCAATAAGAATATTGTCGCCGGCCTTCAGGCCTTAGGCATAAACGCGTTGGGACTGACCGGAGCGGATATGAATCTGATGCGGTCGGACAAACGTCCAGTAGGAGAGGTTGACTATGGTTTTGTCGGTGATGTGAAAGAGGTGAATGCGGATTTGCTGGCCTCTCTGATTTATCAGGATATTGTTCCCGTATTAGCTCCCCTTACACACGACAAACAAGGACATATGTTGAATACCAATGCCGATACGATCGCGGGAGAAGCGGCTAAAGCTCTGGCAAAACATTTTGAAGTGACTTTGATGTTCTGCTTTGAGAAGAAAGGGGTTTTGAAAGATGAGAACGATGATGAAAGTGTGATTCCCGAAATAGACCGTACGGCTTTTAAACAGTATGTGGAAGCAGGTGTGATTCAAGGGGGAATGATCCCTAAACTCGAAAATTCGTTTCAAGCGATTGATGCCGGGGTTAAGCAGGTGATTATCACGCAGGCTTCAGATATTCATTTGGGAAAGGGCACACGTGTCTTTTAATGTGTTACTAAACTTATTGAAAATATTATGTTTTGCAACAAATTTGAGTTGTAAAATGATAATAAGTAAAATTATTTACTATATTTGTGGTGTAAATAGTTTAAGTGTATTTTTGAAACGAACGTTGGGATACTGTACAGGTCTGTTTTTGGTAACTAATTTGCGAAGAAATATATATAACAATATACCTGTACAAAATAGAAGGGGGAGCTTGGGAGAGTTTCCCCTTTTCTGTTACCTTTGCTTCGTGTAATAAAAAGGCGATGGAAAATAGGAAAATAATGGTGAATATTCGGAACGTCGTGACCCGTTTGCCGGAACTGCGTTTTGAAGCACCTCTCAACTGGATAATAGAAGAGGGACAACAATGGGCTGTCATCGGGCCGAATGGTGCAGGCAAAACATTGATTGCCGATGTTATGCAACGTAAATTTGCATTGAAGGAAGGCGAAGTTACTTTCGGATACGAGGGGAATGTCAGTAATCTGGTGAAAAGTATAGCGTTTAAAGATATTTACTCTTTGGCTGATTGCCGTAATTCTTATTATCAGCAACGCTGGCATTCGACTGAAACGGACGAGGTCCCTACAATAGAAGATATATTAAATGAAGATGCCGGATCGGAAGATTATCATAATGTGTTATCTTTGTTCGGTATAGAAGAGTTTTTGCCGAAGAAACTGATCTTCCTGTCCAGTGGTGAATTGAGAAAGTTCTTGATTGTTCGTACGTTGTTGAAACGTCCCCGTGTCTTGATATTGGATAATCCTTTTATCGGACTGGATGCTCCTTCGAGAGGTGTTTTGGTGGAGATGTTGCAGCAAATGACGAAATTGAAAGGTGTGCAGGTGGTTTTACTGCTTTCCAATCCGGATGATATACCTGGAATGATTACACATATCTTACCGATCAAGCAGCGTAAGTGCCTTCCGATTTACAGTCGGGAGGAATTCCTGAAGCAAACGGATCTGATTGCTGATTTGTTCCCGTCCGAAGGAAAAGTCGATTCTGTTCGGAGCGAGTCGTTTTCACTTCCGGTTGAGGATCAGAAAGAACCTTCCACCCATCTCGTTACTTTTAGGATGGAACACGTTTCGGTCAAATATGGTAGCCGTACCATCCTGAAAGAATTGGATTGGGAAGTGAAAAACGGGGAAAAGTGGGCGTTGTTCGGTCTGAACGGGGCAGGCAAGTCGACTTTGTTGAGCTTGATTTATGCGGATAATCCTCAATCGTATGCCAACACGCTTTATCTTTTTGACCGGAAACGTGGGTCGGGAGAAAGTATTTGGGATATAAAGAAGCGCATCGGATATGTTTCCCCGGAAATGCATCTTTTCTATATGGAGAATGTACCGGTATTGAGTATCGTTGGTTCCGGTTTCTTTGACTCGGTCGGGTTGTTCAGGAAGTGTACGGAGCAACAACAACAGATAGCTTTGGCTTGGATGCGTGTATTCGGTATTGAAGAGTTGAAAGACCGTTCTTTCCTTACGCTTTCTTCCGGTGAACAGAGGTTGGCACTTTTGGCGCGTGCGTTTGTAAAAGATCCGGACCTGATTATCTTGGATGAACCGTTGCATGGGTTGGATGTGAGCAATAAGAAGAAGGTGGCTGCCATTATCGAGCAGTTTTGTTCACGTCCGGGGAAGACGTTGATCTATGTCACGCATTATCCACATGAATTACCGGTTTGTGTGGATAAACGTTTTGAATTGGTTAAACACGCTTAAGGATTTGTCTGATGAAATACAAACTTGTTGCCTTTTGGTTGGTCGTTTTTGGAGCTTTGTTCGCTTTCTTGCAAACGCGTTTCGAGTATCACTTTTACTATATAGAACAGAGCCAGCTGTTTTTGTTTTCTGAGGCGTATATAAGGAATAAATTGGTTCTTCCAGGTGGCTTTTCCATGTTGGTGGCGGAGTTCTTTGTGCAGTTTTTTATCCGACCCTATGTTGGGGCGTTGGTCACTGCAGCCTTGTTGACAGGTGTCGGGATTTGTACGGCTGGTATTGTGAAACGGATCGCATCCGCTTCGGGGCTTTTTATCCTCTATGTGCAGCCGATGTTGGCTTTGCTGTTCATGCATTTTGACTTCAATTACCGGGTGCAGGGTACTGTCTGCTATCTGATGATGACGGCTTTGCTCTGTGGATATATGCGGATAAGGAATGATCTTTTTCGTTTGGTTGCGGGCTGTGTGCTGGTTCCGGTCTTGTTTTGGCTGGCAGGATCGATTGCCGTCTTGTTTGCCGGAATGATTTGCCTGTTCGAAGGGTTGCGTAAGACGCCTAAATGGTATATCTCGTTGATCGGAGTTGCGGAAGTTTTGCTATTGGGTGTTGGAACGGTTTATTTCTCTTTGATGGGTGAATACCGATGGGTTTTCGGTCCGGATCTGTATTACCATTATACGCTCCATCCAAAAGAAATCATTTATTATTCCTGGATTTGCCTGCCTCTGGTTTTTCTTGTCGCTTTCTTTGTCCGGAATAAGAATAGTTTGTCCGGGAAGAAATTGTTTGCAGGGATCAGTTGTATTGCTCAATTGGCTATGATTGCTGCCGTTCTGTGGTGGGGAATGCCCAAATATAGCGATGCAAAGACACTGAAGTTGAAAAAACTGGATTATTTTGCCCGTACGGAACAATGGGACAAGACGATAGAAGAATGTAAAGGGAAACTGACAAATTTCTTATATATGTGCCATCTGAATATGGCATTGGCCAATAAGGGAGAACTTTCGGATAAAATGTTCAACTTCGACCAGCGGGGACCTCAAGGGTTGCTTGTACAATGGAATAAATCGGAAAATATCTCTTGTATGCTCAGTGATATCTATTTTACGATGGGAGCAACCGCTTCATCGCAGGAAATGGCTTTTGAGGGGTATGTGAGTGCTATGGAGGATGGTAATCCTCGTATGTTGAAGAGACTGGTGCAGACAAATCTGATTTACGGTACGTATCCCGTAGCTGAAAAATATATCTCGATACTTGAGAAAACATATGCATACCGGGATTGGGCCCAATCACAGCGCAAATACCTTTATAATGACGAAGTTGTCGAAAGCGATCCCGTATTAGGAACCCGCAGGCGGATGTTGCCAGATCGGAATTCATTGGCAATGATAAATGGGTTGACAGGAGATTTGGCGCTTTTCTTGGAAAAAGGACCGGCCCACTCTGCTGCTTTGCAGTATTTGGGCGCAATGTATTTACTGGCTAAGGATCTGGAAGGATTTAAAGCGCTGGTGGAAAAATATTACGGGACAGAGTTTTTGCCCGTATTGCCCGTGCATTTTCAGGAAGCCGTTATTGTGATGTCTGAAAAAGAACCGGATTACTGGAAACGTTTCAATGTCTCCGAAACAATTGTTGCCCGCTTCACCGATTATAAAAAGCAGGTGCTTGCGAACCGCAATAACACTGTTATTGCCGGGCTGTTGAACCGGTCGTACGGAAATACCTACTGGTTTTACTTTATGTTTAAATGATGCGTAAGAAAATGGAAAGAAAGAATGTATATATATGTATGCTGGCGGCTTTGTTGTCTTGTTCCGACTCGGTGAAAGTGAGCCGTACATTAGACGCGATGCCTGCCATTTTTCCGGATTATAACGGTGTGGTTATTCCTCCTAATATGGCTCCTTTGAATTTTGCTTTGGACGATCAGGATGCCGGATCGCGTGCTGTTTTTTCTTTTGCAACAATTCGAGGTGAAAGGAGAAAATGGTAGCATTGTGATTCCTCCTTCCAAATGGAAGAAATTGCTGGAATCGGCTGCCGGTGACTCCATACAGGTGACGGTCCAAGTGAAACAAGGCAATGAATGGGTGGCCTATTCTCCTTTTGCTATCCGGGTTGCTCCAGAAAAGGTAGACTCTTATTTGGCTTATCGTCTGATCGATCCGGGATATGAGTTGTGGAACAAGATGGGAATCTATCAAAGGGATTTGGAGAGTTATACGCAAATTCCTATTATTGAAAATAAGATGAGTGGAAACAACTGTGTGAATTGCCATTCGTTTTGTATGCAGGATCCAAATAAGATGCTGTTTCATATGCGCGAGACTTTTCCGGGGACGATCCTGGTCGATGGCGATAAGATTGAAAAGCTGAATACCAAGACGAAGGAAACGATTTCTTCTTTGGTTTACCCTTCCTGGCATCCTTCGGGCAAATATGTGGCTTTCTCTGTGAATACAACCAAGCAGGCATTTCATCTGAATGACAGGAATAGGGTGGAGGTATATGACGAGGCTTCCGATGTAGTGGTGTACGATGTGGAAAAACACGAGATCGTGACGGCTTCAAATATCTTTTCGAAAGATGCTTTTGAAACATTTCCGACTTTCTCTCCCGACGGAAAGACACTCTATTTCTGTACAGCAGAGGCCCGGCCTATTCCGCAGGAGTACTCGGAAGTCAAATATAACTTATGTTCCGTCTCCTTTGATCCGGTGACACGTGCTTTCGGGGCGCAGGTCGATACGCTTTACAATGCGAAGAGCGGTGGGATGAGTGCTTCTTTTCCGCGCGTTTCGCCTGACGGACGTTACCTTTTGTATACATTATCCGGTTATGGAAACTTTTCGATCTGGCATAAAGATGCTGATTTATATATGGCGGACCTTCAGACAGGCATGAGCCGTCCGTTAGTGGAAGTGAATAGCGACGATGTGGAAAGCTATCATTCCTGGAGTAGCAACAGTCGTTGGTTCGTATTCAGCAGCAGGAGGATAGACGGTTTATATACACGTCCGTATATTGCTTATGTCGATGAAGACGGCAAAGTTGGCAAGCCCTTCTTGTTGCCTCAGAAAGATACCGGTTTCTATCAGTCCTTTATGAAATCTTTCAATATCCCGGAATTTATAACCGGAAAGGTAAAAGTACGAGGTCGGGTCTTGGCTATTAAGGCAAAAGAGGATAAGGGGACAGATGTTAGGTTTGCAAAATGATTCTTAACGACGTTTGGGAATGATATGATCCAAAGTCGTATTGGTACCAACACTGGTGACAATCGGATTCATTTTTTTGGTGATTGTATTCAGAGATATTAAAAAACGTGGGGTGTCAAAACAACCTTGTCTTCGCGTTTGACGTGCGGACAAGATGTTTTTACCCCCCACTTGTTTTAATGTGATAAGTAATCAAATTTTACTTGCCAGGATATCCTTTGTTCCAAACAAAAGATCCGCTTCCGACATACAGATCAGATCCATTGTCTGTAAACAAGAAACCGAAATTAAAGCTATCTCCTTCATTCGTAAAGAAGCAGTAATTAGGATATTGTTCCGGAGCATAATAAAGCTGATATCCATTACCTAAATCGAACAGAGAACCGACCGGCAATAAAGATACGGCATTGTTATTATCGTCCAATGTAAATTGAACGTGAATACCAGCACCTTCTTCACAATACGGTTCGATGATTCTATAAAGATTATTACCTTCTTTTGCTTTTTCCACTGCCAATTCCTCTTCTGCTCCAGTAAAAGTAGCATCAGAGAAAGTTAAAGAGCCTGCAGAAACCCAAGTATAATCTCTGGAAACTTTAATAGTCTGTTCAGTTAAACCATATATATATGTTTCACTCTCCTCAATACCGATTTTCACAGAAGCCGAAGTTCCAATTGCGATATCGAATGTGATTTTTACGGTTTTTTCCGTTTCACCGGCAGCAAATTCAACCGTTTGTGGAACATTGAACTTTTCTCCTTCTGCTGTAATATGAACTGTTGCAGTTTCCGTTGCCAACTGACGGCCGATTTTCACTTCGAAAGCCTGTTCGTCATCAGGCAGAAATTCGAGAGAAGTCAGTGTATTGAAATCAATATAAGCAGTAAGTCCATCCGTCTGAACAGGAGATGCTTCTCTTTCGCATTCGTCTGTACAAGCATTGAACGCCATAGCTAAAGCACTCAATGCAACCATACTAATGTATTTATTTATCTTTTTCATATTGATATGCATTTTATATTATTCAGCCCAAGAAGAATATACATCGCTCGGATCTGGGTTCTCGAATCCGACTAATGCTGTGTTATTATTACCTTCACTTCTAACGATACAGAAGTTCATCCATGCAGGACGAGTTGTTGTGTTGAAACGGCCAATTGTATGATGCAATGTTCCTGCATAGCCACGAGTCACCGGCAAATTCAAACGCTTGATGTCAAAGAAACTTTGTCCTTCACCCCAAAGTTCTACACGTTTTTGAAAAACGATTTCTTTTACAACATCCTCTTTGCTGGATTTCGTGCATTTATACTGTGGATCTCTATAATTACTCATAAAATCATTTAGCAGGTTGACTCCTTGTGCTGGATTTTGTTGAGCTGCCGCTTCAGCTTCGATAAAATACATTTCTTCCACACGCATCATCGGATATGAACAAGCTGAACCAACATTGAAATCAGACATATTGCCGGAACCCGGGCGGAATTTCAAGGATGCATATTCTGGTAGAGCTGCTCCTGTGGCTGCATCGATATAAGTATTTTTACCTTCTAACACACTGCCAGCCGGAGCTTTCCATGATAATTTTCTAAAATCTGTATCTGAAATCTTGTTATAAAAATTTATGTCCGCCAACGGCATCGGACCTGCGGCCGCATATCCGTATGTTGTTTCATTAGACATCCAAGAAGTCCAGTTGATGATACCCGATTTTACTACGTCGTCTTCTTTTTGCATGGAAGAACCGAACATCCAGGAAGAAATTGAAATATCGTTGAATCCAGAAGTGGTGCTTAGCCATTGATCTTGTGTGGTAGGTGTCGCACCGCTTTCCTCAATAGCCTTACGGGCATAAACTTGTGCGTTGGCATAGTCTTCCATCCACATATACAAACGTGCTTTTAATCCGTAGACAACGGCTAAGTCTGGCAATGTTTTTGTAGAACGATGGAAATTAGGAATGTATTCTTCGGCTTTATTCAAGTCGGAAAGGATAAATTCATACATCTCTTGGCGGTTTACACGGGGATTATTACGAGCTGCTTCTTCTGTAACTTCTTCCGTTACAATAGGAACCGTAAGATTCAAGACATTATTACCACTACTGTTTGTCGGGGATGTTCCGTCATTTTCAAGAAATTCGAACATACGAGCCATGTCCAAATAAATAAATGCGCGATAACCATAAGCTGCACCTAAATAACCAAGTTGAGTTTCACTCGCACTTGCTGGATTGATAGCACCAATCATATTGTTGGTTGTCTGAACGAACTTCCAAAAGTAATTCCAAATGAATTGGGTGGAAAGATAGTTCGGACCAATGTATTGATTGTGCTCCCATGCGCTATAGTGATCGTAACCACTTTCTATGATAACCATTTCATCTGTCATCACATCGCGGATATGCATGAGTGAACCGTAGCCCCAATCATAATCTCCGCCGTCTACGGTTTTATAGTTATTGGCAAAAGCCGGCATAGCCCAAAGGAGTGCCTCTGTCGCTTTCGAAGAGGAGCTTAACTGTTCATCTGTAGCTTGGTGAGTCGGTAATGTCTCATCTATACATCCCGTCAATACAACAGCCGAAACACAAGATAGTCCTAATATAATGTTTTTTAAACTTTTCATATTCCAATTCTTTTTTCAATTAAAATGTAAGCGTTATACCACCTGATACCGTACGAATCGGCGCATAGTAAGAAGCTGTTCCTTCACCTTTGATGTCCTGTCTCGGATCTAATCCTTGACGCTTTGTCCATAAAGCAACATTATCTGCAGCCAGATAAAGTCTTAATTTTTGAATACCTAACGGACGGCAAACCTTGGTCGGCAATGTATAACCGAAGTTTATATTTTGTAAACTCAGATAGGATCCGCTTGTCAAGAAACGATCAGACGAAGATGCTGTGTAGGAATCTCCATATTGGAAGCGTGGAATGTTAGACGTTGTGTTCTCCGGAGTCCACGCATTTAAAATGTCGGCATGAATGACACTACCTTTGCTATTTGCTGTAGGAGAGCTCATTGCAGAAGCATAGTCGCCATCATATACTTTTCCTCCGATCTGGTATGCAAAGTCGATAGAGAAGTCAAAACCTTTCCAGCTTAACGATGTACCAAATCCACCGTATACATCTGGCAGGGAAGAACCACAAAGGTATTGAGTCGCTTCCGAATAGTTGGTAGTCGTTTCACGACCGGTAACATTGCCTTTATCGTCTTTTACATCCTTATAATAAAGAGCTTCTCCTAGTTCATTGACACCAGCATATTTCTGCATATAAAATGTATACAAAGGAATACCTTCACCAAAGAAATGCACGCCACTGGAATAACCTTGTACACCTTCAGGGGTAGTCATGGTCTTACGTTCGTCTGGCAAATAGCTTACTTTGTTTTTATAGTGGGTCAGATTGACGTTGATATCCCAATAGAAATCTTTTGTCTGCATAACAACACCTTTTAATTCTAATTCAAGACCTCTGTTTCGCATATCGCCGATATTGGCATAATAAGATGTATAACCATAGGAAGGAGGCAATGGAAATGAGAATAACATATCGGAAGTCTTACGATTGAAGAATTCGAATGTACCGCTAAAACGGCTTTTGAACATTTCAAAGTCAAAACCGGCATTGAAATTTCCATTTGTTTCCCAAGTAATATCTTTGTTCCCCAATACTTTGGGGACTGAAGCCGGATGTCCTGACGAGTTAACAATGTCATACGTATTCGTATAACGAGGTGTTTCATAGATATCGGCGATATTGTCGTTTCCTTGAGAACCATAAGATGCTTTAATCTTTAATATATCGATAAATTTCAAAGCATCGTTGTTCTGAAAAAAGTTCTCTTTTGAAATCAGCCAAGCAGCACCTGCTGACCAGAAATTACCCCAACGGTTATCCGGATGGAAGCGAGAAGAGGCATCTCGACGGTAAGAAGCAGAAGCATAATATTTTTCATCAAAATTATATTGTGCACGGGCAAAATAACCTTCTGTATTATAATCTGTTGTATATGAGTTGGAAGAACCGTCGGTTACGGCCCCTGCTAATTCATGGTTGCTAGGGTCGAACATATTGGATTTGCTTCCAAAAGTGTAATAGTACTGCGTCCGATAATATTCGTGGCCGATCATCGCTGTGATATTATGTGATCCGATTGCTTTTACATAATTCAATAGCTGTTGGTAGTTGGTCGAATATCTCCGACTGTGTGTTTTACCTAAAATGCCGTTTGAAGAGGCATAACTTCCATAATAAGGATTGGTAACGGTTGTCAGTCGGCTTTCATCTACATAGACACTGTTCGTTGTCGTAAATTTAAAATCTTTAAGGAAAGAAATTTCAGCAAAAGCGGTTCCGTTGATCGTATTACCTTCTGTTGCACGAGTATTTAGAATTGCATCTGACAAAGCATTTGATTTTCCGAATGAAGGACGTTGCAGACCGGCGTTTCCACCATCTCCATAATCATACATGGTATTGCCATTCGCGTCTATCATAATTTTACCATTCTTGTCGCGGATAAACAAAGGATAAATTGGGGCGACTTGGGTTGCTGCTGCGAAGATATTGCCGGAGGATGTGGAATTTCCATCACCATCGCCACCTTCTGTATTATCGAAAGAATTCATGTCGTAATGAGTAAAAGATGCATTCGCACCCACTTTCAGCCAATCTTTTACTTGGTAGTCTGCTTTCAAACGACCTACAAAACGAGTATAGTCGGAATTCTCCACAATACCTTCGTTTTTCAAATAACCGAAAGAAGAATAAAAAGAACTTTTCTGGTTACCGGAAGTAATTGTCAAATTGTATTCTTGGCGTAAACTGTTTTTGTAGGCAGCATCCAACCAATCGTCGGGAGTCAAAAGATATTCTTGTCCGTTATAATTGACGAGATTACCGATTGTTGCGTTTGGATTCAACTTGCCGTTACTGCCGATCATTGTCTGGCCTGTAGGTACGTTGAACACATTATACCACAATCCATAACTATTGTTGGCACACAAGTTCTGGTTAGCCAAATAGTGAGCCTGTGTTGCACTGTTTCCATTAGCCATGAACATGTTCTTCAAGCCAGCGTAATAGACTTCATAATATTGTGCAGGATCATTAATTGTATTATATGTTTTAGTTGCACGCGAATTTATACCCCATTTAGCATCCAATGTTACACGGGCATCCCCTTTTTGTCCTTGCTTTGTCGTAATCATAATAACACCATTTGCACCACGTGCACCATACAAAGCATTGGAGGCTGCATCCTTCAATACTGTCATAGACTCGATATCTTGTGTATTGATACTGTTCATATCTCCGTCGAATGGAGAACCATCTAAGATAATAAGCGGAGTACTTTTGGCATTGATAGAACTGATGCCTCGAATACGAATTTCCGGGGTTGAGACACCGGGCTGTCCTGATGCTGTAGACAGTTGCACGCCAGCTGCTTTACCTGCCAGTGTACTCATCGCATTAGATGTCTGTATTTTACCGATCTCTTCAGATTTAAGAACAGAGGCAGATCCTGTAAATGCAGATTTTTTAGCAGTACCATAAGCGACAATCATCACTTCATCAAGCATTTGATTATCCCCCTCCAACACCACATTTACTTTCGGCTTAACCCCAATTTCCTGGGCTTTCATACCCACAAAAGAAACTACCAGAGTCTTTGCAGAACTTGATAATATACCAATTTAATGATTATCAATATGTTATTTATTATCTTTTAAAGACTGATCGTGGAAGGACTATCAAATTGTTATTTTGTTAATATCTTATATATTAGCTACATATTATTTTTTAGACATTAACGAAATTTTTTCTTGAAAATAGTGTATGACTTATTTTCTACTTGTTTCGTGGAATAAATAGCCATTTATTCATGCATATAAGATAATGTAAACTACCTGTAAATCATCATTTACAGTTCAAACTTTGTGGAATATAAATTTTATACAGGAAAATACAAAAGATACCGACACCTGGCACTTTTACCTGTATATACTAAACAATCAATTAACAGGTGTCGGTTGCAATATCTTACCGACACCATCTGAAATCGCTCCTTTGACAACTGGTAAACTAAGCCGTTTCATGCCATCAATTAAGTCAAAACACCCCAAGAACTAAATGATAACATATAACAAAGTATCTGTTAGTAGTTACTACTTATTACCTATACGTAGTACTACCTATGGGCGTTATGTAGTACTATGTATTTGCGATAGGTAGTACTACATACGAATAATATGATGTATGTCTTGAATTAGTTTACTATGACTTTCGGAATAGTTTATGCTATGTTACGGATCAGTTATCCTATGAGAGCAGGCAGATTCCGGGTAATGTGTCGAAAGACAAAAGATGCCGACTTCTTTTATATTCCTCCTTGTTTAAGATACAGCGAACCAATTGGACAATGTGCCAATGGAAGAAATACTGAATTCTCTAAGTGATGGTTCAAATCTATCAAATCATAAAATCGGATTAGACAAATCCTTATCAATCTTTAATTATTTTCTACCCTTGTAGACCCGAGGCGTTTTTTCACCCTTCAGAATTGTCCAAAAACGGTGCTTAGGTGAGAGGTTAAAAATAGATAATTTTAAAGGAGGCGAAATCAAGGCGATTTCATGAGAGATCAATCTAAAATATCGATTTTGCATGATCTTTTGTTAATAATCATCCCCATTTTTGTAAAATCCTATTAGTTTTTAGTTGTTATAATAAATTTATTATTACATTTGCCATCTCTTAGGAATATTTATACATTGCTTATATGTATAAAAACAGATAGTGCAAATTAGTTATTTATAAGTTAAACAAAAAAAGTGTGTCTATGAAAAGGTTAACTTTCCTTTTATTCTGCCTATTATTAGGTATTGGGATGGCCAACGCTCAGACGACGAAAGTAACAGGTACTGTTATTTCGGCGGAAGACAACGAGCCCATCATTGGTGCATCTATAGTTGTTAAAGGTACGACTATAGGTACAGTAACAGATTTTAACGGTGCATTTTCTCTGGATGTACCAAGTTCTGCAAAGACTCTGGTAGTTTCTTTTGTGGGTATGAAATCTCAGGAAATCGGCATCAAACCGACATTACATGTTGTGTTGGCGGCAGATAACCAAATGCTTGACGAGGTGATGGTTGTTGCGTATGGTACTGCTAAGAAATCATCATTTACCGGAGCCGCTTCATCAGTAAATGCAGAAAAAGTATTAAAAGATGTACCTGTTACATCTTTTGAACAAGCCTTGCAAGGCGCAACAACTGGTCTGACCGTAAATTCGAGCAGTGGACAGCCTGGTGCAGGTTTAAGCATTCGTATTCGTGGAACAGGTTCTATGAATGCCACAAATGAACCTCTTTATGTGATCGATGGTGTACCGGTTATTTCCGGAGATATTGCCGTATCTGGAGTAAGCAATGACTCAAAAGCTTTCAATATCATGTCTTCAATCAATCCGAGCGACATTGAAAATATCACGGTTTTGAAAGATGCTGCAGCTGCTGTATACGGTGCCCGTGCTGCCAATGGTGTTATATTGGTAACTACAAAGAGAGGGAAACAAGGTGCACCTAAAATCTCATATAGTGGAACTTTTGGTGTTGTGGATGAGGTTTCTCGTGCTAAAATGTTGAATGCTTATCAATATGGCCAACTTTGGAATGCTGTACGTGCAGCTGATCCAACTGATGTATCTATCAATCTACAGAATGATCTATTTCAGGCAGATGAGTTGAATGCAATGAAAGGGCTAAATTACGACCTGTTGGATAAATATTGGAAAGCAGCATTAACACAAAAACATAGTATCAATATGACTGGTGGTTCAGAAAGAGCTAATTATTTTGGAGGAATATCTTATTTTGACCAAGATGGTAATCTAGGCAATTTGGATTATAACCGTTGGAACTATCGTGCTGGTGTGGATGTAAAGATTAGTAAATGGTTAAAAGCGAGTCTTCAGGTTTCTGGTGATTATGGTAAGAAAAACAAGCCGAATGTGAAGGTCGGAGGTAGTAATGACGAAAAAGACTATAATCTTTTATTAGTTCGTCCGTATTATATTCCTGAAGAAGTAAATGGTATTCCAATTGTGCCTTATGGTATTAGCAATTCACAGATCGGAAG
>ERZ791579.1224-NODE-1224-length-14888-cov-2.316726_pt1 | contig 14888 bp, 7 predicted proteins | sample MGYA00509968_ERZ791579 | MGnify/ENA primary metagenome ERZ791579 (study PRJEB30046, sample SAMN00791924) | human gut metagenome | study: EMG produced TPA metagenomics assembly of the A metagenome-wide association study of gut microbiota in type 2... | reverse complement strand
GGTGATTTGGGAATTGAGGTTCCGCAAGAACGTATTCCGGGTATTCAACGTATGTTGATCCGCAAATGTGTATTGGCTAAGAAACCGGTTATCGTTGCCACCCAAATGCTTCATACGATGATTAACAACCCTCGCCCGACACGTGCGGAAGTGACTGATATTGCCAATGCTATTTATTACCGCACGGACGCTTTGATGCTGAGCGGGGAAACTGCTTATGGAAAATATCCCGTAGATGCTGTAAAGACTATGACTAAGGTAGCAGCCCAAGCAGAAAAAGACAAGATGGAAGAAAACGATATTCGCATCCCATTGGATGAAAATAGCAATGACGTTACCGCCTTTCTTGCCAAACAAGCTGTTAAAGCTACGACTAAACTGAAGATGCGTGCCATCATTACTGACAGTTACAGTGGGCGTACAGCTCGTAATCTGGCTGCTTTCCGTGGCAAATATCCGGTACTGGCTATTTGTTACAAAGAAAAGACGATGCGCCAGCTGGCTCTTTCTTATGGTGTGGAAGCTATTTATATGCCTGAGTTGGCGAATGGACAGGAATATTATTTTGCAGCCCTTCGCCGTTTGTTGAAAGAAGGTCGTTTGTGTCCTGCCGATATGGTTGGTTATTTAAGTAGTGGTAAAGCGGGTACGAAGACCTCCTTCCTTGAAATCAATGTGGTAGAAGATGTTCTGAAACATGCCGATGAAACCGTGCTGCCGAATAAGAACCGCTATTTATAAATGTAAATAGGGATGAAGGAGACTGAGTCAATCGACGAATACATTTTGCGGCATATCGACGAAGAGAATGATTACTTGAAAGCATTGTATCGTGATACGCATGTGAAATTGCTTCGACCACGGATGGCTTCCGGGCACTTGCAAGGTCGTATGTTGAAGATGTTTGTTGAAATGATACGTCCTCGGCAAATTCTTGAGATAGGAACTTATAGTGGATATTCGGCACTCTGCCTAGCGGAAGGCTTGTCAGAAGGTGGGATGCTGCATACATTTGAGATTAATGATGAACAGGAAGATTTTACCCGTCCTTGGCTTGAGAAGTCGGCAGATGCCGATAAAATAAAGTTTTATATCGGTGATGCCCTTGAGTTGGTACCACAATTAGGGATCACGTTCGATCTTGCCTTTATTGATGGTGATAAACGTAAATATATTGAGTATTACGAGATGACACTCGCTCATTTGTCCACAGGCGGTTATATTATTGCTGACAATACTTTATGGGATGGTCATGTGCTGGAAGAATCACCGCATAGTAATGATTACCAGACGATAGGTATTAAAGCGTTCAATGACTTGGTCGCAAAAGATCTCCGTGTCGAAAAAGTGATACTTCCGTTAAGAGATGGACTAACCATTATCCGAAAGAAATAGGAGTTTCTTTTGATTTTGCTCCAACTTCTTTTGAATATCTTTTAGAGGAAAATTTCAACGGAATATTAGTTTTGATTAATAGAATATAAGAATGCCCCTGGTTTGTAAAGTGCAATTCAGCTTTATAAACTAGGGGTATTTTCATTTTCTATGCTTTGAAAAGATAGCACGTCTGTTTTGGAATAGAATATAATTTCTATCTTTGTGACAACTTTGCCTGTTAGTATTATGAGATTTTTATTATACCTGTTCGTGCTACTTTGTTTTCTATCTTCTTGTCATGTAGATAGACGGACGGAAGCGCTTGCATTACTTCGGGAAGGTGAAGAGATGGCAGATTCGGGTGATCCTAATTCCGCAGTAAACTTATTCAGGAAAGCGGCAGACCTTTCTACCGCTACAGGGGATGCAGCGTTGCAAAGTGAGATTTATAATTGCCTTGGTGATATTTTTTTGCAACACGGAGTTTATGACCGTGCCATAGAGGCCTATCAGCAAGCTGCGGACTATGTACAGATGCTACCTGATAAATTCTTGCTTTCGAGAGCCTATCGGGGAATCGGCAAATACCACTATTTATGCGGGAACATGAAAGATGCATTGCAGTATTTTCAAAAAGCCCGAAATCTCGAAGACCAGATAGCCGATGTAGAAGAGGTGTCCTCTATATACAATAATCTATCCAATGCTTATTGTGAACTGGAAGATAATGACAAGGCTCTATTTTGTAATAGTAAAGCGATATCCCTTACGAAAGATAGCTTGAAGTATTTTCGGAACTGTGCTGTACGGGGACGGTTATTAATGCTTTCCCATCAATATGATTCTGCACTTTATTATATAGCCATTGCGAGCCGAAGCAATGATGCCCGTGTACGCGCATCAAGCTACTACAAACTTTCTGAAATGCCGGTAGCATCAGGGATCACGGACTCCATGAAATACGTCTACCTGAGTTTGGCAAAACAACTCTCCGACTCCATTGAAGATGTCAATCGCTCCGTACAAGTAGTCGAAAGCGAACATTTGCACCAATTGCAATCATTGAAAAGCAATGCTCAAAGCAAATTGATTTATATATCATTTATTGTTGCGGCAATCGTGCTTCTTCTGGTTGTTTATTTCCATTATTGGTATAAATGCAAAAAGAATAAATACCAACAAATTATCGAACATCTGGATACCAGCAACCGGGAACTTCATAAAGTACATGAAATGAATAAATCCGGTTGGGAAAAGCAGCTCATTTCCATTACTGTAAGTGCCGGGAATAGTTGTGTAGAGCGTTTTGTGGCAATGCCGTTTTATGAAAGATTAAAAAAGAAATTGCAATCGGAGGATGCGTCTTTGACCTATAATGAGCAAGATGAATTGCGGCAAGTTGTTTTTGAAGTGTTCGGTAACTATATTCAGCAACTCTCCGTCATCATTGATAAGCTTTCTACGAACGACAGCTTGCTTTGTTGCCTTTCGCTATTGAAATTTTCTACAAGAGAGTGCGCACTGTGTCGTGGAGTAAGCAATGAAACCATTCGTTCGCAACGAACAAGAATTAAGAAAAAGATTCCCGAAAACTTCCTTAAAGGCGGTCTTTTCAACCTGATTTTTGGTGAAGAATCAGGCGGAAATGGTTGAAATGCAACGTTTCTTTCTACAATTGTCTGATAATCAACGTTCGGATATCTCAAAATAGAAACGGTAAATATTCGTTTTTCTCTTAAGTATCTTCTATTTTTGTGATTAGAGATTTTATTCCTTTTAATTATAATCCTGTTTTAAGTAAGATTATAATCTCGCAAACTCGATTTGAATATAACACAAGTATTAATTTAACAAGGAATCAGTATGAGAAAAGTTTACCTGTTTTTAAGTTTGCTACTTGTTGCTGTATGGGCAACTGCACAAGTGAAGAGTGAAATTAAGATTACCACTTCAAAAGAGTATGGAGCTACTTTGGATATGTGGCCTAAATCTACTTCCAAAGAGGATGCGATAAGTATTGATTGGGGAGATGGAGAATTGAAAGAATACAACATTGATCCGAATGGGATGCCTTACTTTACGAAAGTGAGCGGAAGGATTGTAGGCGACACTATCCGTATCTTTACAAAATTAGTCAATTTGGAATGTTCCGAAGGGAATGTAACTTCTCTGACCTTGATTGACCAACCTTTATTGACTAATTTGCTGGTGAATGACAATGAACTTACTTCGGATAAATGTATTCTTGATGGTGCCACCAACTTGAAAGTGGTAAACTTGAGCAAGAATCAACTGACTATTTTCGATATGCGTCCTTTCGAGAAGCTGGAAATGTTCTCTGCAAATGATAATGAGTCTTTAAGTACTGTACTGTTTGCCGATGGAAATTCAGTGTTACGCAGCATTGACATGGCAAATTGTGATATCAGTCATTTTTATCCTATCCATCTGCCGGGATTGGAATCATTGAATCTGTCTAACGGTTCGCTGATGGAACTTGAACTTGCCGACTATTATCCTAACTTGGAATCTTTGAATGTCAGTGGTAACTATATTTCGGAAATCGATATTGCTTCCTGTTCCAAACTCAGTTCGTTTAATTGCAGTGAGAATCTGCTTAAGGAGATTAACGTAACTCAGAATCCCGAGCTGCTCAATCTTTTTTGTGGCGGCAACCAAATAGAGGAATTAAATGTATCTAATCAACCTAAGATGACGAACCTAGGATGTGGTGAGAATCTTCTGAAAAGCCTGGATGTTTCCAAACTTCCCAGTCTGACCTCTCTGACATGTGATGGTAATCAACTGAAGCGTTTGGATCTTTCCAACAACGAATTTCTTTCAAGATTATATTGTAAAGACAACCAGTTGGAGTTTCTTGATTTCGCTGGGAATCCACGCCTTGATTATGTCGATTGTCGTAACAATGCCAACATGACGGCATGTACGCTGAATTATATGTTTTCTACCATGTTGAGTAGATATCGCGATCCTTACAGTCCCAATTTGCTGATCGCAGGGAGCAACCCCGAACATGCGGATACGGAAGAGATAAATTCAGCGGATATGAAATGGATGACGGATGTGAAGGGGGACGGTACTGCTGTCTGTGACTCCGTTGTAATAACAATGATGCCTTCCGAAAATGGCAGTTATCGTCTCGAACAGCCTTCTTTGTATGGGAAAGATTATAAGGAAGTAACTAAAAAGGCCATGGCCGGTACTCCAGTCAAAGTGGTGGCTACACCCGATAGTGATTATAAATATGAGAGTGTGACGGTCGGTGGAGAAACAATTGCCGATACCTTGTTTGTATTGAAAGAAGATGCAGCCATTTCGGTAAATTTCAAATCGACATTTGTTCCTTACATCACTGTCGATGTGGCGGCCGGAACTCAGATGTCATTTGCCTTGAGAGCTGCGGAGGAAGATACGGAAGTCAGCGTGGATTGGGGCGATGGCGTTGAAAGTGCTTATACGGTAGGTACGGGTGTGAGTCGTATAGACGGATATGCTGCCGGAACAACCGTTAAGATTGCAGGTGCGGTCATTGAAGCCGACTTTACGAGCTATCCCGGTATGGGATTATGGGACAATCAGTTGACGGGTATCGATATTTCCCATAACGATGGTTTGGTTTCCCTGAGTACTTATATGAATCCGGTGCAGAAGTTAACGGTAGGCAATTGCCTTGACCTTGTGTATTGTGCTTATTGTGAACTTGACGAACTGGATGTTACTGCCAATACGAAATTGGTTACATTGCTTTGCTATGGCAATGAACTAACCAAACTGGATGTAACCAAATGTACGCAATTGGAGGAATTAAGTGCCAAGAACAATCAGCTGGCAGAACTCAACCTGTCCGGTAATACGAAACTTGTATCCCTTGATGTGCAGAATAATGAACTGGAACAAATTGATGTTACACAAATGAAGAATCTGGAAAGTCTCGCTATCAATGCGAACAAGATTCGTGAGATCGATTTGGCAAACAACGCGGAACTTCGGATTCTTACGGTATCTGGCAATGAATTGACCTCTTTGAACTTGAGTCATAATACGAAACTCGGTAAACTTTTATGTGCCGACAACAAGTTGGCTGCTTTGGATCTGAGCCACCATACTGGTATCTATTACATCGACTGTGGTGGAAACAGCATGACTGCTTGCGCCTTGAATGATCTTTATTACGGTTTGCCCGAATATCCTGAACTCGAAGAGCCTGTGAAAGGATTTACACTTTGGGTTAAAGGTTCTGATGAAGGCACATGCAATGATGCCGAACATGCCGAATCTCTTATTGCCACCGGTAAGGGTTGGAGGATAAATTATGAAGGTGACGGAACCGGATGTAACGAAGCTTATATTACGGTGAAAGAACCTGTGAACGGCAAAATACAATTAATGGACAGTAACAATAAGAAAGTTGTTTCCGGTGGTAAAGTGGCTAAAAACACAGTGGTGACCGTTATAACCGAACCGGATGAAGGCTATCAGGTAGAGAGCGTTAAAGCTAACGGCAAAGAGGTGGTTGAAAATGCATTTACCGTATTACGGGCTACGGACGTAGTTGCCAAATTCACTATCTTATCAGGTATCGATATGAATGAAAAAGAGGCAATCACCGTTATCGGAGGAAAAAATAATATCACATTTGATGCCTCCGCGCAAGCTGAAATCGGAATCTATTCCATGGATGGTGTACAGATTCAGAAGAAGACTATTTCTGATAACGAAAGGATCGATTTGCCGGCAGGTATGTATGTGGTGACTGTGAAGACTGGCCAGGCAAATGTGTCTAAAGTGGTTGTAGTTTACTAGAAGATGTCTCTTTCCCGGAGGATAGAATACTTGAAAAGGCCGGACATCCTACTCTGTTGACGGAGTGGATGTCCGGTCTGTTTTTTTCTAAGGGATCATGATGAAATAAAAAAAGAAATGTATGGTTCCCCAATAACAGCGCACGCTGTTATTTACTAAAAAAACATATAAATATCCTGCCGCTATAATATAATTCCGTAACTTTGTGTTTTGTAAAATGGAATGGTACCCAACCATTTGCTAGAATATGTTGAACAATTAGAACAATTGCCTTTATGGAAACAACCCGTCAGAATAAAATATCCCGTTTGTTGCAGAAAGAACTAAGTGAAATTTTCTTGCTTCAGACCAAAGCCATGCCCGGAATATTGATATCGGTAAGTGCCGTGCGTATCAGTCCCGATATGAGCATTGCCCGCGTTTATCTCAGTGTGTTCCCCTCTGAAAAAGCGGAAGAAATGGTAAAGAATATCAATAACAATATGAAGTCCATCCGTTATGAACTTGGAATGCGGGTACGTCATCAGCTGCGTATCATTCCCGAGTTGAAGTTTTTTGTGGACGATTCTTTAGACTATATTGAAAAGATTGATTCTTTGCTGAAAGAGTGAACCTGCCTTTTTACATAGCTAGGCGCTACCTCTTCTCGAAGAAGAAGCATAATGCCATTAACATTATCTCCGCCATATCCGTATGCGGGGTGGCTCTTGCTACGTTGGCACTTGTTTGTACTCTTTCCGTCTTCAACGGTTTCCAGGATATGGTAGCCGGACTGTTTACCGCTTTCGATCCCGAACTGAAGATTACCATCCGCGAGGGTAAGGTTTTCGATGGTCAGGACGAACGAATTAGGGCTATCCGGACATTGCCCGAAGTCTCGGTCTTTACCGAAACATTGGAGGAGAACGCCATGGTACAATACAAAGATCGCCAAACAATGGCAGTCATCAAAGGGGTGGAAGATAACTTCGAGGATCTTACGGCAATCGATAGTATCCTGTATGGTGCGGGAGACTTCCTGTTGCACGATTCCATCGTGGATTATGGAGTGATGGGTATCGAACTGGTATCTACGCTGGGGACGGGAATACAATTTGTCGATCCCCTTCAAATCTATACGCCGAAGAGGAACGTGAAAGTAAACATGGCCAATCCTGCCTCTTCCTTCAACATGGATTACCTGTTTTCCCCCGGTGCCGTATTCGTGGTTAACCAGCAAAAATATGATTCCCGCTACATACTGACTTCGCTTGATTTTGTCCGCCGGATGCTGGATTACACTTCCGAAGTGTCTGCGGTGGAATTGAGGCTAAAGCCGGATGCTTCTCTCTCTTCCGTCAAGTCGAAGATAGCTTCGATGTTAGGGGATGAGTTTCTTGTACAAGATCGTTACGAGCAACAGGCAGACGTGTTCCGTATCATGGAAATAGAAAAACTGATCTCTTACCTCTTTCTCACTTTTATCCTCATGATTGCTTGTTTCAATGTCATTGGCTCTCTTTCCATGCTGATTTTGGATAAGAAAGAAGATGTGGTCACGTTGCGCAATCTTGGAGCCGACGACCGGCTGATCCGGCGAATATTCCTTTTTGAAGGTCGGTTGATTTCTCTCTTCGGGGCCTTGATCGGCATTGTACTCGGACTGGGACTTTGTTTTATCCAGCAAAAGTTCGGACTGATCACTCTCGGTGGGGGAGGCGGACAGTTTATTGTCGATGCCTACCCCGTAAGTGTCCATTTCTGGGATGTGGTACTGGTCTTCGTTACCGTCCTGTCTGTTGGTTTCCTTTCGGTATGGTATCCGGTACGGTATTTAAGCAAACGGCTTCTTTCTAATTGACAATAGGTAGCTTTGCTGAAATGAGTTGAAGTACAAAATTGTGGCTTAATTCTGTAAATGTTAAGATTATGCCAATGAATAGGTACTAACTTCATACATAAAAGTTATTAATATGTTACCCAAAGGTTTCAATATACAAATTGAATCTTTTAAGCAAGAGATCGCTTTAATTTCGTGTTAGGACGATCTTTCAAAATCAAAAACAGTTCATTGTGGAGGGGGCTTTATTTTCCTACCATTATTTTTTTCCTTCTTGGAGAATAGTTGTTACTCAGCTGATTGATTATTTCAGTCTTACATCTAAGAGCTTTGATGCTCTTTACCGTACGCTCTTCACTATCATAAATGAGAAGGATGCTTTGGTGATTTTCTTCGATTGTGCCGGAGGCATTGTTGGCGAGACCTATGATTGTTAGCTTATTTTCATTCTATGTTTCATCGTGAACGGTACTGTGTAGCTAGACGTGATAGATATCTTTTTGTTTGGCTTTAATTGTGGCGTTGATGCTGAAGCCTGACAATTCCCTTGGAAGCCGGTTTCTTATAAGGCGAGATATGCCTTCCCCGTAGAGAAGCGTTCCCTTTGTTTTAATCCTCCATTCTTTTTCTTGCAACTGTCCAATGTAAAACATGCCCATGTAACGCAGTGAAACATGGGCATGTAACGCAGTGAGACATGGGGGTGTTTAACAGTGAAACATCCCCATGTTTGACATCGTTGGGCAACGAGATAAAAGGGTTCCCTTTATATGGAAGACAGGCTTCCATCAAGGGTAGTGCAAATCTTCTTTGCTAGAAACGCAAATCTCGTTTGCAAATCACTTTGTCCTGAATGACAATGTAGAGTTCGGACCTAAATAAGAACGCTTCATTCCACCGAAATCGAGGACGATTTTCTGAATGACAACTCCCGGATCTCCACAACGAATCTGCAAGGTATGGCGACCGGGTTTGTCGATATGAAGAGTCGATTTGTTGACGGTGTAGTTGCGTAGCACGCCTTCAAACCAGACCTGAGTGTATTCCACAGCCGAGGTTGTAGGAGTGGCGATGGCTCCGTCGTCGATACGTATACTATACTTCGTGTCTACATTCGTATTCTCCGATAATCGGAAATCCCGGTCGGCATGAAGGGGGAAAGTAGGAAGTACATAGGTATATACATCCACCGAACCGGCATCGAAAGTATAGAAATCATATTCTATGTGGGGAACTTCTTTCGCTCGGAAGATTTGTAGCGGTGCTACAGGGTTTCCCATTTGCAGCGACTGCCCCTCAATGCCGATTCCATCAAGGATGTGCATCTGTATGTCGGCATTCTCGTGTTTGCGGTGGAAGCCTGCTCCGGGGATGGAGATGCAACCGTTGTCTTCTACATATATGCCTTCGACCTCTTCCGGTCGCGGAGAGGCGGGATTGAATACGGACAGAAGGACTTCCTTTTCTGCTTTGCCGTCCGTGAAGCGGATATTTCCCAAGATGTTTTCTCCTGTCGGGACTTTCTTCCAATCGACAGAGACTTGAATCCGTTCTTCGGTTGCCGTTTCACCGGATGTTTTGTTCAGTACGATCCAATCGGCCGAAGGTTGCGCCTGCCATTTAATGAAACCGTTGCCTTTATTGTAGAGGTCGATCCAGTAACTTCGGTGAAGGTAAGTGTTGAAGCATGGAAGTGCATGGAAGCTTCTTTGGGTAATGGCGGCATCTTCATTTTTCACTTGCAACGCCAGACGGGGAGAGCCTGCCGGAACATATTCCTCCAGGTGGGGCAATTGAAAATAGGCACTCACATTGTCATAGTTTTGACGCATGGACATCATGTACTTCCATTTACCGTCAAGCAATGCGTTGTAGTCAGCGGTGATGGTTTGGAGACTGTCGTAGCAGAGTTGCACTTCTTTCTTCATCCTGTTGGTTGCAGCGCGTTGTTGGCGGGCGTACCAGCGGTTGCGCTGTCCGTTCAGTGTCATACGGTTCATCAGCTCCGCGCCTTTTACCGGATAGTATAGTAACTGGAAAAATGCCGGGCGGCTCTCTTCTTCCAATGTATTAAGTATTTTCCCGGCTTCTGCCCCGATTCTTTTGTATTCGTTTAGCCTGCCTTCTACTTCACCGTAGTTTGTTAGTGAAAAGTCGGTGTCGGTTAGTCGTTCGCAAGAGTGGTTGAAGAGATTCCAGTGGTATCCCCAACCCATGTATTCGGGTTTGCGGGAGAATGCCAACTGGATATGCGACCGGGTAATGTCTTCCAAGCGCGTATAATAAGATTCCCCGAACATACCCGACAGCCAACGAGCCGGATAGGTCACTACGTTGTCGGCATTGAAACGGTCGATGTCGTAGGCCATGGAGAGGAACAGGGATACCTGCATTTCGGAGCCCTTCATGTCACCGCAGTTGAGCAACCATATCCTGTCTGCCGTTGTGTCGTAAGCTTTACGCAGTTCTTCGTACATGAGTGCGGGCGGAGTGGTGCTGAACCACAAATAACTGTGTGGAACGCCTAAATAAGACACGTGATAATAAACTCCGGCTCTACCCGAGCGTTTCTGTTCATTAATACCGCTCAGGCGTTTCAGATAGCCATAGTTGTCGTCCGGCCAGATGATGGTCACGTCATCGGGCAGTTCCAGGCCGTTGGAATAGATTTCTAGAACCTCTTTATAGGGAGTGAAGGCTTGCGGAACGGTTTCAATGGGCTTTTTTATGTGGGATGCCAGGATGTTTCTCTGATCGAGCAGCGCGCTTCCCAGCATTTTCACTTTCTCTTTGATGGGAACTCCTACGCCCATGGCTGCATCGTGCAATCCGCGCAGGGCGAGAGTATATACGTTTTCGTATGCGCAGTTTTCCTCAATCCGTCTGGAGAGAACTTCGTTGATTTTATCTTTATTGGTGTTATAGTCCCAAGCTCCCATTGTCTTCTTATCCCATTCGCTGGCGGTATTCAGTAGCAGCGGTTCGCAATGGGTCGATCCCATGACGATGGCAAAGGAGTCCGCTACCAGCTTGTTCTCGGGTATCTGGTTGAAAGCTGTGGATACCGGGTGCATGGCGGGTGCCAGATGGTTTGCCTTTAGCCTCAGCAAAAGCTCGCAGATCTTGGCATACGTCTTTGGACCGATGTTCCCTCTTTCTTTTTCAAAGTTTTTAGATGCCCACGGAGTCAGTCCCCAATCTTCGTCATTCAGGAAAATACCCCTGTATTTTACCGAGGGCGATTTGGATAGTGTGGCGGGTGCATATAGGCAGAGAGTGGTATGTTTCTTCACGGGGACATCCGCCCACCAGTACCAGGGGGAAACACCAATCAGTTCAGAGAGGGAAAAGAGTCCATAGGCTGCCCCCCGGCGGTCACTTCCTGCCACGACCAAGGCACTGCTTACTCCCGGGAAAGGATTCTTTACCGTTTGAATCAGATAACGTTCCCAGGCATCTTCCAAAGGAGAGATGTCGATCTTTCCTTCTTTGCTCAATTGCCGGATAAAGGCATTCTTTTCGATGGTGCCGACAATCAGAAGCGTCTTATTATTCCGTAAGTCTGTCTGTAAGGAAGGTTTATGCCCGGTTACCATCTCGACATCTGCGGCAAACAGCGAGGCGGCTTTTTTTACCACTAAGTAATCGTTGTCGTCAAAGCAAATGGCGGCTTGTGACTTCCGTTCGACTAAATTGAATGCGTCTTTCCCCGAAGAGGGACGGTCGGATAGTTTGACTTCCGCGAATAGCGTACACGGAATAAGCAATAATGTTAACAAAAAGAGATGTTTCATTTCAGATTATGTTTAAGTATTTGTAACGAATGTAATAGTAGCCGGTGTGTGTATTCTTTTGCAAAAATACATCTTTCTGGTGTAGAAGATGACTTTTTTTACCGAAAAAGGAAAGATTCTCCCTATATTATAAGGTAAGAAAAATGTTTTTTTCTACTTTTGTCGCCAAATTTCAGATTAGAAGAGAGTTGAAACTTTGAAAAGCACCGCTCTCAAACATCCCTATTAAAGTAAAAACTATGCAGAAGAACCTTGTTATTGTCGAATCTCCAGCCAAAGCGAAAACCATCGAGAAGTTCCTTGGTAAGGACTATAAAGTGCTTTCAAGCTATGGACATATCCGGGACCTGAAGAGAAAAGAATTCAGTATTGATATTGCCAAGAACTTCACCCCCGATTATGAAATACCTGAAGATAAAAAGGAACTGGTCGAGAAGTTGAAGGCTGAGGCGAAGAAAGCTGATGTCGTTTGGCTCGCATCCGATGAGGACCGTGAAGGAGAGGCTATCGCCTGGCATCTTTTTGAGGTGCTGAAACTCAAACCGGAGCAGACGAAACGAATCGTATTCCATGAAATCACGAAAACCGCTATATTAAAAGCTATCGAGAATCCGCGGGAGATCGATATTAATCTGGTAAACGCACAACAGGCGCGGCGTATACTCGACCGCATCGTAGGTTTTGAACTTTCACCCGTTTTGTGGAAGAAAGTAAAGCCCGCCCTTTCTGCCGGTCGCGTGCAATCCGTTGCCGTACGTCTGATTGTGGAACGCGAGCGCGAGATACAAGCCTTCAATACCGAGGCATCCTACCGTGTCACGGCAGTCTTCCTCGTACCGGAGGAGGACGGTAAGACGGTAGAGATGAAAGCCGAACTGGCTCGCCGGTTGAAGACGAAGGAGGAGGCAAAGGCGTTTCTGGAAAGTTGTAAGAACGCATCTTTCACCATCGAAGACATCGTAAAGCGTCCGGTGAAGAAAAGTCCTGCCGCACCGTTCACCACTTCTACTTTGCAGCAGGAGGCTGCCCGTAAACTGGGATACACCGTTGCGCAAACCATGATGCTGGCTCAGAAGCTGTACGAAGCGGGATTGATCACTTATATGCGTACAGACTCGGTGAATCTTTCGGAATATGCGACCGAAGGCAGCAAACAGGCTATCATCGGCATGATGGGTGAAAGATATGTATATTCCCGTCATTTCACGACGAAGACCAAAGGGGCACAAGAGGCGCATGAGGCGATCCGTCCGACATACATGGAGAATGCATCGGTAGATGCCAGCGCACAGGAAAAGAGACTGTACGATCTTATCTGGAAACGTACCATTGCTTCGCAGATGGCGGATGCCGAACTGGAAAAGACCACTGCCACCATAGGAATCAGCACCAATGACGATACTTTCACCGCTACCGGAGAGGTAATCACGTTCGATGGGTTCCTTCGCATTTACAAAGAGTCGTATGATGACGATAATGAACAGGAAGACGAAAGCCGCTTGCTTCCCCCGTTAAAGAAGGGACAAGTTCTCGATTATACCGATATTGTAGCTACCGAGCGTTTCACTCAACGTCCGTCACGTTATACAGAAGCCAGTTTGGTGCGTAAACTGGAGGAACTCGGCATAGGCCGTCCTTCTACCTATGCTCCGACCATCTCTACCATTCAGCAACGCGAATATGTGGAGAAGGGGGATAAACCGGGTGAAGAACGTTCTTTCAATAAACTGACACTGAAGGATAAGGCTATCAGTGACGAGACTCATACCGAGGTAGTAGGAGCCGAGAAGTCGAAACTTCTGCCGACGGATATCGGAACGGTGGTCAATGACTTCCTGAATGAATATTTCTCGAAGATACTGGATTATAACTTTACCGCTGACATTGAAAAGAAGTTTGATGAAGTTGCCGATGGCGACCAGCAATGGACAACCATCATGAAGAACTTCTACAAAGGCTTCCATCCTTCGGTGGAGACAACTTTGGCTACAAAAACGGAGCATAAAGTCGGTGAACGTATCTTGGGCGAAGAGCCAAAAACGGGTAAGGTGGTATCCGTGAAGATCGGACGTTTCGGCCCGGTGGTGCAGATCGGTAGTACCGACTCTGAAGACAAGCCTCGGTTTGCCAGACTGGAGAAAGGCTATTCCATGGAAACCATCACTTTGGAGGAAGCACTCGGACTGTTTAAGCTGCCACGCACCGTTGGTGAGTATGAAGGGAAGCCGGTAACGATCGGTTCGGGACGTTTTGGTCCTTATATCCGTCATAATGATACTTTCAATTCTCTTCCTAAAGGAGTCGATCCGATGGAAGTGTCATTGGAGGAGTGCATCGAAATAATCAATAACAAACGCGAGGCAGAAGCGAAACGGCACATCAAGCAGTTTGCTGAAGAACCGGAACTGGAAATTCTGAACGGAAGATATGGCCCTTACATTGCCTATAAGGGTAGTAACTACAAGATTCCAAAAGATGTAGTGCCGCAAGACTTGAATTTAAAGACTTGTCTTGATATCGTTAAGTTGCAAAGTGAAAAGGCAGCTACTCCGAAGAAGCCACGTGCCTCTAAGAAGAAATAGTCTCTTTCGTGGAGCGTACTGTGAAAGGAATTGAATACTAATAAAGATTCATCCGATATAATTACCCTCCTTACAGACTAAATCTGTAAGGAGGGTAAATTGTACTATCAGTTCTATTGAGGCGAATTTACTTTTTCATCTTAAACACCATAGTTCCCCCTTTTACTATATCTTTATGTGTAAGTATGAAACCTTTTAGAGGTTGTCCGTTCAATTGAATGGAGCGGACATAGAATTCGCTGGGGGATTTGCGGGGTGCTTCAATATGGAATTCTTTGCCGTTCGATAGATTCAATGTACAATGATTGAAAGCGGGGGTACCGATGACATATTCTCCGCTTGCGGGATTGACCGGATAAAATCCCATCGCTGAGAATACGTACCAAGCGGACATTTCACCACAATCATCGTTACCAGCGTAACCGGACGAAGTGTTATTGTAAAGCTCGGTCAAGATGTGATGTACGTACTTTTGTGTCTTCTCCGGGCGAC
>ERZ791579.1204-NODE-1204-length-15139-cov-4.106272_pt1 | contig 15139 bp, 8 predicted proteins | sample MGYA00509968_ERZ791579 | MGnify/ENA primary metagenome ERZ791579 (study PRJEB30046, sample SAMN00791924) | human gut metagenome | study: EMG produced TPA metagenomics assembly of the A metagenome-wide association study of gut microbiota in type 2... | reverse complement strand
TTATACCTTGCCAAGGGCTACGGGGATTTGATAGCATTTCTTTACTAACTTTCCATTTACTTCAGTACCACTTTATCCAGATGCCAGATCTCATCCACATACTGCTGGATGGTTCTGTCGGAGGTAAACTTGCCAGAGCATGCCACATTGAGGATCGCGCTCTTAGCCCAGTTGTCTTCGTCGCGGTAAGCGGCTTCCACTCTCTTCTGTGCCTCTGCGTAGGACTTGAAGTCCTTGAGGATGAAGTAGGTGTCTGCCTTGGCGGTGCACTGGGTATTCAGCAGAGAGTTGTACAGCGGACGGAACAGCTCGGGATCTCCCGGTGCAAAGGTTCCGTTGATCAGCTGCATCAGTACCTTGCGGACATCCTGATCGTTGTTGAATATCTCCATGGGATCATATCCGCCATGGTTCTCATAGTTGATAACTTCCTGTGCGGACAGACCGAAGATGAATGCATTCTCCTCGCCCACTTCTTCTACAATCTCCACATTGGCACCGTCCATGGTTCCCAGAGTCAGGGCACCGTTCAGCATGAACTTCATGTTACCGGTACCGGATGCTTCCTTACTTGCCGTAGAGATCTGCTCGGAGACATCTGCTGCCGCAAAGATGATCTCTGCGTTGGATACGTTGTAGTTCTCGATAAATACAACCTTGATCTTGCCGTTAATGGCAGGATCGTTATTTACCACATCCGCTACGGAATTGATCAGCTTGATGGTCAGCTTCGCATTACGGTAACCGGCTGCAGCCTTGGCGCCGAAGATAAAGGTTCTGGGGTAGAAATCCAGTTCCGGATGCTCCTTCAGTTCGTTATACAGGTGCATTACATGCAGAATATTGAGCAGCTGTCTCTTATACTCATGCAGACGCTTTACCTGTACATCGAAGATGGATCTGGGATCTACTTCGATACCATTGTGCTCCAGAATATATTTTGCCAGACGTACTTTGTTCTGGTACTTGATGTTCATGAATTCCTGCTGTGCCTTCTTGTCATCCGCATATACCTTCAGGCGGGAGATCTGCGGCAGATCGGTGATCCAGTCGTCACCTACATGAGCCGTTACCCAGTCAGCCAGCAGAGGGTTCGCATGCAGCAGGAAACGTCTCTGGGTGATACCGTTGGTCTTGTTGTTGAAGCGCTCCGGGAACATCTCGTAGAAGTCCTTCAGTTCCTGCTTCTCCAGGATCTCGGTATGCAGTCTTGCCACGCCGTTGACTGAGTAACCGGAAACGATAGCCATATTTGCCATCTTCACCTGTCCATCATAGATGATGGCCATCTTGCGGATCTTCTCCTGTACATCCACGCCTGGTACATTGCTGTACTTCTGCTGAATGTCTATGATAAATCTGCGGTTGATCTCTTCCACAATCTGGTAGATTCTCGGAAGCAGTCTGGAGAACAGTTCGATGGGCCATTTCTCCAATGCTTCCGCCATAATGGTATGGTTGGTGTAAGCGCAGGTCTTGGTGGTGATCTCCCATGCTTCTTCCCAGGTCAGATAATAATCATCCATCAGCACACGCATCAACTCTGCGATTGCTACAGTAGGATGGGTATCGTTCAGCTGGAACGTAACCTTCTCATAGAACTTATGGATATCATCATGCTTTCTCATGTACTTCTCTACAGCTTCCTGTACAGATGCGGAGATGAAGAAGTACTGCTGCTTCAGACGCAGCTCTTTACCTGCATAGTGATTGTCGTTGGGATACAGAACCTCTACGATATTACGGGCCAGATTCTCCTGCTCTACCGCCTTCTGGTAGTCACCCTTGTCAAAAGAATCCAGCTGGAAGCACTCTACAGGCTCCGCATCCCAGATACGCAGGGTGTTTACAATACCGTTGCCATAACCCACGATGGGGAAATCAAACGGAACCGCCTTAACGGACTGATAGCCCTCCTGGGTAAATACGTTTCTGCCATTCTCATCGGTATGAACGCTTACATAGCCGCCGAATTTCACCATTTTCGCATACTCAGGTCTGCGCAGTTCAAAAGGATTGCCGTTCATCAGCCAGTTATCGGGAACCTCTACCTGATAACCGTCGCGGATTTCCTGCTTGAACATGCCATAACGATAACGGATACCGCAGCCGTATGCGGGATATCCCAGCGTTGCCAGGGAATCCAGGAAACATGCTGCCAGACGTCCCAGACCACCGTTCCCCAGTGCCGCATCCGGCTCCTGGTCTTCGATCAGGTTCAGATCCAGTCCCAGTTCTTCCAAAGCTTCTGCTACGGGCTTATATGCCTTTAAGTTGATCAGGTTATTACCCAGTGCTCTTCCCATCAGGAACTCCATGGACATGTAGTAGACCATCTTGGGATCTTCCTTCTCATATGCCTTCTGGGTCTCCATCCAGTTCTCTACGATACGATCCTTGATCGCATAAGATACTGCCTGGAAGATCTGCTGTGCATCTGCTTCTTCCAGATTCTTACGATACAGGGTGCGCACATTATATTCCACACTTCTCTTGAAGAGCTCCTTGTCGAACTCTTTTGCCTTTACCGGCCTCTCGCTGGCTGCTACTGATTTTTTCACCTGTGTTCTCCTCTCCATTGCCTCTCCGGTACTGTACTCTTCTCAAGATATTCCGCACCGGATAGCGTTATGATTTCATCCATATTCTTAACCAAATACAGGTAATATTATAACAAACTTCCATGCGCATTCCAACTGTTTTCGCCGGTTTTCGTAAGTTTTCGTAAGTTTCGTAAATGTTTTTCCGAAACAGAAAAGATTCCGCGGTCCTCCCCGTTGGGAAAACCACAGAATCTCTTTATTCCGGCATTTTATTGCAGAACTTTTATACTCTCTCCACAGCGATCACTGCGTTCTCGCCATTGATGTTCCATTCCTTGGATACGGCATATTCCGCACCGCTTGTCAGTTCGTCTGCCAGAACCTTTCCGATGATGGCGTCTTTGTTCTTCCGGGCGATCTCGGACAGCCTGTCGTTGCCGTTGATGGATACGCGGATGTGATCAGTCACTTCGAAGCCGCTCTCCTTACGCATGGTCTGGATCTTGCTGATGATCTCGTATACGAAGCCTTCCTCTACCAGTTCCGGTGTCAGGTTGGTATCCAGCACAACGGTCATCTTATTGTCCTCCTGAGATACATAGCCTTCCTTCTGTGCCATGTCGATCAGCAGATCGTCCTTGGTCAGTTCCACAGCCACACCGTCTACATCGAACTTTAATGCGCCGTCTGCATTCAGTTCATCCATGGCTGCGTTGCCGTCCAGTGCAGCCAGGTGCTTCTGGATGCCGCCTAACTGTTTGCCATATTTAGGTCCTACGGTACGCAGCTGAGGCTTGAAGGTATAGGAAGTAAAGTCACGTACGTCATCGGTGAATACCACTTCCTTGACGTTTAACTCATCCTCAATGATCTCCTGGTAGAACTCACTTAAGGTGAAATCTGCCTTGATATACATTCTGCTGATGGGCTGACGGTTCTTGATGGCAGCCTCGTTACGGCACGCGCGTCCCATAACGACAGCATCCAGTACATCCTCCATATCCTCTTCCAGCTTCTTGTCGATGTGATCCTTGTTGACTACAGGGAAGTCACACAGATGGATACTCTCGGGAGCGGATGCATCATTGCTTCTTACCAGATTCTGGTAAATATCCTCGGTCATGAAGGGGATCATGGGCGCTGCTGCCTTACAGATGGTCACCAGTGCGGTGTACAGCGTCATGTAAGCATTGATCTTATCCTGCTCCATGCCCTTTGCCCAGAAACGCTCACGGCTGCGTCTTACATACCAGTTACTCATCTCATCGACGAAGTCCTGCAAAGCCTTGGCAGCCTCAGGGATACGGTACTGATCCAGATTGCTGTCTACCTCAGCTACGGTAGAATTCAGCTTGGACAGCAGCCACTTATCCATTACGGGCAGTTTGTCGTATTCCAGTGTATATTTGGAAGCGTCAAAATTGTCAATATTCGCATACAGTACGAAGAATGCGTAGGTGTTCCACAGAGTACCCATGAACTTACGCTGTCCTTCCTGTACGGCCTTGCCGGAGAATCTCTTCGGCAGCCAGGGTGCGGAACTGGTGTAGAAATACCAACGGATGGCATCTGCACCGTAGGTCTCCAGTGCGTTGAAAGGATCTACCGCATTGCCCTTACTCTTACTCATCTTCTGGCCGTTCTCATCCTGTACGTGGCCCATAACGATAACGTTCTTGTAAGGAGCCTTGTTGAAGAGCAGGGTGGACTCTGCCAACAGTGAATAGAACCATCCCCGGGTCTGGTCCACTGCCTCGGAGATAAAGTTGGCAGGGAACTGCTGCTCGAACAGTTCCTTATTCTCAAACGGGTAATGATGCTGTGCGAAAGGCATTGCTCCGGAATCGAACCAACAGTCGATAACCTCGGGTACACGCTTCATCTGCCTGCCGCACTCGGGGCAGGTGATGGTGATCTCGTCGATATATGGACGATGGAATTCTACGGTCTTCGCCTTCTCATTGCCGCTCATCTTGTACAACTCTTCACGGCTGCCGATGGAATGCTGGTGTCCGCATTCGCACTCCCAGATATTTAACGGAGTACCCCAGTAACGGTTACGGGATACGCCCCAGTCCTGAATATTCTCCAGCCAGTTGCCGAAACGGCCTTCACCGATGGAAGCGGGGATCCAGTTGATGGTCTTATTATTACGTACCAGATCATCCTTCACAGCGGTCATCTTGATGAACCAGGACTCTCTTGCATAGTAGATCAGCGGAGTATCACATCTCCAGCAGAAAGGATAATCATGCTCGAACTTCGGTGCATCGAACAGCTTGCCCTCTGCGTCCAGATCCTTTAATACCAGAGGATCTGCATCCTTTACAAATTTACCGGCATAAGGAGTCTCTGCGGTCAGGTCACCCTTGCCGTCTACGAACTGTACGAAAGGCAGCTCATAGTTACGTCCGATACGGCTGTCGTCTTCACCGAAAGCAGGAGCGATATGAACGATACCGGTACCATCGGTCATGGTTACATAATCATCGCAGGTCACGAAATGTGCCTTTTTCTTCTGCTTCTCAGCGGCATCTCCCGCACACTTGTACAGAGGCTCATACTCCTTGTACTCCAGATCCTTACCAACATAAGTCTCCAGTACTTCGTATGCTGCTTTACCTTCTTCTGCCAGGCCGCCCAGTACCTTGTCTGCCAATGCCTTTGCAATATAATAGGTATAACCGTCAGCAGCCTTCACCTTCAGGTAGGTCTCCTCCGGATTCACGCACAGTGCAACGTTGGAAGGAAGGGTCCAGGGAGTGGTGGTCCATGCCAGGAAATATGCATCCTCGCCCTTTACCTTGAAACGTACGATAGCGGAGCGCTCTTTGACTGCCTTATAGCCCTGTGCCACTTCGTGACTGGACAGCGGGGTTCCGCAGCGAGGGCAGTAGGGAACAATCTTGAAGCCCTTGTACAACAGACCCTTGTCCCAGATGGTCTTCAGTGCCCACCACTCGGACTCGATGAAATTGTCATCATAGGTAACATAAGGGTTATCCATGTCCGCCCAGAAACCAACGGTACGGGAGAAATCTTCCCACATTCCCTTATATTTCCAGACGCTCTCTTTACATTTGTCGATGAAAGGTGCCAGACCGTATTCCTCGATCTGCTCCTTGCCGTCCAGACCCAGCATCTTCTCGACTTCCAGTTCTACGGGAAGTCCGTGAGTATCCCAGCCGGCCTTACGGGGAACCATATATCCCTTCATGGTACGGTATCTGGGGATCATATCCTTGATGGTACGGGTCTCTACATGACCGATGTGAGGCTTACCGTTAGCGGTAGGCGGTCCGTCGTAGAAGGTATAGGTTTCGCCTTCCTTACGATGCTCCATACTTTTTTTGAAAATGTCGTTGTCTTCCCAGAATTTCTCGACTGCTTTCTCGCGGTCTACAAAATTCAGGCTTGTGGGTACCTGCTTGTACATACTGTGCTTCCTTTCTTTTCTTATTACAGCATCATACTATTCAGCGCCGCATTCACAAAATCGCATCTTCGATGCTTTCCTGAATAGTATCAAAAAAGCCCCGTCCTGTAACAGGACGAAGCTCATGCATTCGTTAACCACCTCTTACAACATACTTCCTATTATATAGGAGTGATATGCTTCCCTGTAACGGCGGGATTCCGTTCAGAACTACTGACCTGGGCTTTTGTTCTGACAGCTCAGAAGTGATTTTCACGATTCCCTTACTCGCACCGATCTCTCACCATCACCGGTTCGCTTTGCCTTTCTGCGGAAAAGTTACTCTCTTCGTCAATGCATTTTTGATATACCGCTATTATATATCTCATTTTTTTGCGTTGTCAAGCCGGATGTTGAGATTTGCTTATAAAGCTTTTCTTTCTTGCTTTTCCGACATTTATTTCATATAATATTTTTATACTTTAATGTGTACCGATCTTATCGGAAGGGGCAGGGAATTCTATGGAAAATACACAGAAAAAAAGCAGCGGTAAAATATCATATACTCTGCAGATCATCGGACTGCTTCCTTTACTGGCGCTGGGAATTGCGATGTTGTTTTTCACTTCCCAATGGTTCACAAAAACTATGTATCAGGAAGTGGAACGTGAATTGTATGATGCCACGAAAAGTGCCACTACACTTCTGAACGCTGCCTATCCCGGCGATTATCACCTGGAGGGAGATGTTGCTTATCTTCTGTATAAAGGAGAGACGGATATCACCAGGGACTATTCTCTTCTGGATCAGTTCAAAGAGGATACCGGACTGGACATCACCCTGTTCTATCAGGATACCCGCATTCTGACGACCCTGTATAATGCCCAGGGTGAACGCATCGTCGGTTCCGGTGCTCCCGATATTGTGATCCGGGATGTTTTGAACACCGGCGAAAACCATTTCTACACTCATACCCTCATCAACGGCAAAGCTTATTTTTCCTACTATATACCTCTGCGCAATCAGGACGGCAGCGTCGTCGGAATGCTTTTTGTGGGCAGACCCAGTGAAACAGTCTCCCTATCCATTCAGAATTACGTCTATCCGCTGACGTGGCTGATCATCGGTTTTGTGGCTCTCGTATCTGTCTGCATCTATTTTTACACCAGAAGATTCGTGGCTGTATTACTCCATATCCATAGTTTCCTGTCGGAAGTAGCCTCCGGGAATCTGAACGCCACACTGGATCATTCCGTAACAAAGCGCAGTGATGAGTTAGGTGATATCGGTCGCTGTGCCCTGTCCATGCAGCGTTCTCTTCGTACCATGATCGAGCAGGATGCCCTGACCGAGCTGTACAACCGCCGCAGCGGAGACAAAAAGCTGCGGCAGATCTTCGAGGAAGCCAGATCCTCCCGCCATTCTTTTGCGCTCGCCATCGGAGATATTGACTTTTTCAAAAAGGTTAACGATACCTACGGTCATGAATGCGGGGATACCGTACTGAAAAATGTTTCTGCCCTGCTGAAACAGCATATGTGGCGCCGTGGCTTTGCCGCGCGTTGGGGTGGTGAGGAATTTCTACTGGTATTTGAAAATGTAGATCTTACAGAAGCCCGGAAGCAGCTGGAGCTTCTCATGGACAAAATCCACGAACTGGATACACTCTACGAAGGGCAGCACGTAAAAGTAAATATGACCTTCGGTCTGATCTGTGACCCCGACAAAGATATTCATGCATTATTAAAAGAAGCTGATGAGAAATTATATATCGGTAAAACAAACGGTCGTAACCAGGTGGTATCTTAACCCGGTTACGACCGTTTGTTATTTGTTTCTGATCTTGTTATCTTTAACCTTGCAGGCATTCCGGATTCAACAGGAAATCATAAATATTGATTGTCAGAATACCATATTCATCATAATATGGCTGCACAATATCTTTTGTAATGACAATTTTCTTAAAAGAGTCATCAATCTTCCGGAACGGTCGGATTTCCTGCGTCCGCTTTGCTTCATCCGGAAGAGAATATGCCGATTGAATGTAATATCTGGCAGAACCAAGATTGCAGACAAAATCCACTTCCAGCTGCCTGCGGTTTACCTTTCCTTCCAAATCTTTTTCTGCGATAGGGACAACACCTACATCCACACTATATCCCCGCATCCGGAGTTCGTTATAGATTACATTTTCCATGGAATGTGTCTGCTCCAACTGCCGGAAATGAATTCTGGCATTCCGAAGCCCCAAATCAGAAAAATAATATTTCTTAGGAGTCTCTATATATGACTTTCCCTTAATATCATAACGCTGTGCTGACTCTATCAAAAAAGAATCTTCAAAGTAATCCAAATATTTCTTTATGGTTGCAGAAGTAATTTTAGATTTCTTCACGGTTTTAAAAGTGTTCTTTAGTTTTTCCGGATTGGTCAACGAACCGATCGCAGCGGAAAGAATATTTAGCAGATCTTCCAGTTCCCCAATATTCTTTATACGATTCCGTTTCGTAATATCTTGGATATAAATTTCGTTAAATAAATTCTGCAGCGCTGTTGCTTTATCCCCGGCACCATCCCGCAGAACCACTAATGGAATTCCACCGTAAAGCATATATTCAGATAACCCGGTACATTTATCTCCGTTATAAACAGACATAAATTCAGCAAAGCTGAGAGGGTACATATGGATTTCATCACCCCTGCCTGCAAATTCCGTAGCAATATCCTTTGACAACAGTTTTGCGTTACCTCCCGTCACAAACACATCAATATTCTCTTTGCGAAGGTATCCATTCAAAACAGCCTCAAAACAATCCAGCATCTGAATTTCATCCAACAGCAGATAATATATTCCCTCTCCTGTAGTTTTCGACCGAATATATGCCATAAATTTCTCCGGATCCACACCCCGCTTTTCCTTTTCGATCTGAATAAGACTTTCACCGATCAGGTAAAGATCATCCGCAGAATCAAAGGCAAACCGTATGATATGGTCTGCTTCCACACCGGAATCTAACAAATGATGATAGAAAATGTTATTCAGCAGATAAGACTTACCACATCTTCGAATACCGGTAATCACCTTGATTAATCCATTGCTCTTTCTTTTTATTAACTTTTCCAAATAGAAATCTCTGCGAATATCCATATATTTTCTCCCTGGAATAGATTTTTGCAACTAGTTGCACTTTTCTATTCTATTATATGGATAATTTAACTGAAAATCAATATACTTGCTTCATTTTTGGAAAAGATTTTTGCAACTGGTTGCACTTTTCTATTCCAAATTGCAAATAAACAAAGTAATTATTTATTGTTCCATCTGTCTGCCCAGGAAGCCCGCCGCAGACAGAGCCAGTTTCTGCTCCACTTCTCCCATTTTGCTCTTCCCGTCATTTTCCAACAGGATCACACTTCCGATGATGTCCCCTTCGCAGATGATCGGCGTGATCAGCTGCCAGGCATAGTCCACGGCAATGTCTTCCGCAATGTTGACATAGTTGCGGTCTCCTTTTGCGGCAATCACAGTCTCTCTGTTATTGACCTTCTCTTCCAGTTGACGGCTCACGGATTTATTTAACAGCTGCTTACAGCCTCCTGAGACGGCGATGAACTGGTCTCTGTCCGCGATCAGTGTGGCATGTCCCGACACCTGTGCCAGGCTTTCCGCATACTGTTTGGCAAATGTGGTCATCTCTCCGATGGGGGAATATTTTTTCAGGATGACCTGCCCCTCTCTGTCGGTGAATATCTCCAGCGGATCACTCTCTCTGATGTGTAACGTGCGGCGGATCTCCTTCGGGATCACGATGCGTCCCAGGTCATCTATTCTTCTTACAATTCCGGTTGCTTTCATCATTTTTTCCTCCATGATATATTGCGTAAGATAAATCATCATCTCGCATTACTAATCATTAACGTTGCAGTTAGTATGCGAAATGCAGGAAAAAATATACTTTAAATTGCCAGATACACCGTCATTCAGCAGCGCCATTGCTGGCTTATATTTATAGCAGTTCTGTATTTTCCCTCAGAATGATTGTTTTATATTAAAATTAAAATGCATCCATTCAATTTTTACTCTTGCATGATCGAATTTTTCCATTCTCAATCAGACTGTTTCGTACTGTATTTTCCTTATTTCTATGTTACACTTATTCTGTTTACGACAATTTTTTATGGGAGAGTTTAAACTATGAATCACAAAAAGAATAACAGAAGCTCATTTTCCGGCAAGATCGGTTTCGTCCTGTCGGCAGCCGGTGCCTCGGTAGGTCTGGGCAATATCTGGCGTTTCCCGTATCTGGCAGCCAAATACGGCGGTGGTATCTTTCTGCTGATCTATATTATCCTGGCGCTGACTTTCGGTTATACCATGATCGTGGCAGAGACATCACTGGGACGCATGACAGGCAAAAGCCCCGTAGGTGCCTTTCATACCTTCGGGAAATCCAAATGGTTGTCCTTCGGTGGATGGATCAACGCTATTATTCCTATTCTGATCGTTCCTTATTATTCCGTCATCGGCGGATGGGTGATCAAATATCTGGTGGAATATGCCAAGGGTCACGGACATGATCTGGCAGCAGACGGTTATTTTTCCACGTTTATTTCCAATGGTGTTTCTACAGAGCTGTGCTTTATCGTATTCACTCTGTGTACTCTGGGAATCATCTACGCCGGTGTCCGCAACGGTATCGAGCGCGTATCCCGCATTATGATGCCGATCCTGGTAGTGCTGTCCGTGGTCATCACAGTCTATTCCGTTACCAGACCGGGCGCACTGAGCGGTGTGAAGTATTTCCTGATCCCGAATCCCGCGAATTTCTCCTGGATGACAGTGGTCGCTGCCATGGGTCAGATGTTCTACTCTCTGTCCATTGCCATGGGTATTCTTATCACCTTCGGCTCTTATATGAAAAAAGATGTCTCCATTGAAGGCTCTACCAAAAATGTGGAGATTTTCGATACCGCTATTGCCATCATGGCAGGTCTGATGATCATTCCCGCCGTGTTCGCATTCTCCGGTGGAGATCCCGATACCTTACAGGCAGGTCCTTCCCTAATGTTCATCACACTTCCCAAAGTCTTCGACAGCATGGGAATGGGCACCTTCGTAGGTATCCTGTTCTTCGTACTGGTACTGTTCGCAGCCATGACCAGCTCCATTGCACTTACCGAAAGTGCTGTGTCTACTTTCGAGGACGAGCTTGGCTGGGGTCGTAAAAAATCTACCGTGATCATGGGTGTGATCATGCTGGCACTGGGAACATTATCCTCACTGGGTTACGGACCGCTTGGTGCTGTGAAGATCATCGGCATGCAGTTCCTTGATTTCTTTGATTTCCTGACCAACTCCGTGATGATGCCTATCGCTGCCATCACCATCTGTCTACTGGTGTCCCGCGTCATCGGAGTAAAGGCTGTGGAAGAAGAAGTCATGCACGGAGAAGCCGCTTTCCGCCGCAAAAAGATATTCAATTTCATGATCAAGTATCTCTGCCCGGTATTTGCTGCGATTATTTTATTAAGTTCTGTAGCAAATGCATTTGGATGGATTAAAATGTAATGATCCGTCCTGTCTCCGCGTTCACTCTATGCGAAATCGAGATTACGGTACGTCCTTCGGAAGCCCTCTTCAGTGCCTGCAGCACCTCTTCCTCGGTCTGGGCATCCAGATTTGCCGTAATCTCATCCAACAGAAGGATCTTCGGCTTCGCCACCGCAGCTCTGGCAATAGATAACAGCTGCCACTGTCCCTGGGAGAAGATCTCCTGGGTACAGGGAGTGTCATAGCCTTTTTCCAATTGTTCTATCGTCGCATCCAGTCCCGCAATTCTTGCAGCCCCCCGTACCTCTTCCATGGTAAAAGAATCGTCATACAGCGTGATCTGATCCTTCACGGTACCGGGTACTCTATGAAAAGTCTGCTCCACATAGCCGTACAGGCTGCGCTTTTCATGTTCCGGAATCTGAAAAGCATCTCTTCCCTGAATCAGCACTTTACCCTCTCCCGGCTGATAGAGTCCCAACAACAGTTTGAAGACCGTACTCTTCCCTGCTCCGGTTCTTCCGGACAGTGTCACCTGTTCTCCGGGATATACTTGAAAATTTAAAGCCTGCAAAATCTTACGGTCGTCATCCTCATAGCTAAAGGTCACATTTTGCAGTTCCACAAAAGGTTTTTCCGGTCTATTCTGTGGTTCTGCCGGTTTTTCCCCGGAATTTCTCTCCGGCAATTCCTCCAGCGCATAGAATTCATTGATCCGGTGCACGCCCGCAATGGCGGACTGTATGGTCTGGATCTCCATTCCCAGACTCTCCACAGGGGTAAAGATCTGTGAGATATAGTTAATTACCGCTACCGCTGTACCTGCAGACATACCGAACAACATCAGCACTTTTGCATTACCGGAGGCAGAAAACAGCATCACAACCGCCACCACGATAGCATTCAGGATCAGGATCACCGGGGAATAAATGGCATCATAAAAATTCGTGCGATCTACCGCGCGGTAGCTCTCCGCAATATATTCATCATACCGCTGCTCCATGTAGCGCTCTTTTCCCAACGTATGAATGGTACGGATATTGTGCAGCGTCTCCGGCACATGTCCGGATGCTCTGCCCACGGCGCAACGGTTCTCGATCTGGGCTTTCAGCATGTTTTTCTGCACCGTCCGGGTGAGCCAATACAGAAATGGAAGCAGAACCAAAAGTACGATCGCCAGTCCTCTGTTTTTTAACCAGATCACCACCAGGATACTTATAATCTTACAGGCATCGGCGAACATACTGATGATTCCGGAGGTGAACAGGTTCTCCACCGTATCCACATCTCCTACGAACCGGGATACGATAGTACCGGGCTCCTGCTTCGTCAGTTCCCCTGCCGTCAGGTTCGTATATTTCTCCATCATGCTGCTCCGCAGTGCATGAGTGATCTTCTGACCGAAGACCGTCAGCAGACCTTCCCGAAGGCTTTCGGTCAGACCGGTGAGCACCGTAAAAGCAAAATATAGTATCACCAATGCAACCGGAACTGTGTTTCCTGCGGTGATCGTATCCACAATACTTCCGAGGATCCAGGGCGGCAGAAGCGCGGTTACGATGGCACCTGCGACTGCCAACAGGATTCCCAGTGACAGCCCTGCATAGCCTGTCACAGTCTGTCGGATCACGCTGCGGACATTTTTCACATTCTGCCTCTTATTTTTCTGCATCTGTTTATTTTTCTGCATGATCCGGACCTCCCTCCTGCGTACTGTGTGCATCAGCGCCATCCGCCTGTGCTTCATACAGTCTCGCATACTCCGGGAACTTTTCAAGGATCTGTTCGTGGGTTCCCGCAGTCACTTTTCCAGCCTCCATCCACAGCACCTGATCCATTTCGGGGAACAGATAGAGTCTGTGGGACAGCAGGATCACGATACTGTCCGCTGTAAACTTCCGCAGATTGGCGAAGACCTCTTCCTCCGTCTTACGATCCAGTGCGGAAAAAGGATCGTCCAGGATCAGGACCGGACGCTTATGGCACAGGGTTCTCGCCAATGCCAACCGCTGTGCCTGTCCACCGGAGAGCCGGACGCCGCCATTTCCCACAATGGTGTCCATCCCCTCTTCCATCTCTGCCACTTCACCGTCGAAACAGACTGCCTTCAGATACTTCTCCGCATCGTCATCATCGCCCAGCAGTATATTGTTACGGACACTGTCATTGAACAGCTCCGGATCATGTCCCAAGTATCCTATCATGCCGGTGCGCTCCGCTTTGGTCATTTCGGATAATTCTTTGCCGTGGAAACGTATCCTTCCTTCGTAAGGGTATTCACAGAGGAAGGTCTTACCCAATGTGGACTTACCACACGCCACTGCTCCGGTGACACCGATGATCTGTCCCGGGAAAGCGGACAGATTGAAGTCCTCATAGATCTTCTCTCTGCCGGGATAAACAAAGCTTACATGAGATACTTCCAGCATTCCCGGCTTCTGTACCAAGCTGTCGTCCTCATAAGTGGTTTCCTTCATCAGTGGCTTAATGCGCTTCCAGGAGACTTGGGCTTTATGTACCGCATTGAATAATTTCGCGGCATGAGAAGATTTCACGGCTAACTTCAAAAAACAGGATAAAAACGTGGTAAAGGCTGCCACATCCCATATTTTCCAGCCGGTTCCCAACACATTTCTGCTGCCGAAATACAGGATAAACAATACTCCTGTCATGGAGATGATCCGGTACAGCGGGGGAAACGCGGTACTCCAGATATTGGCCTTCACAGCGGATTTCTCATAAGCGGTAAGGTTCGCTTCGTAGGCCTGCTTCCGCTCTTTTTCTCTGCCATAGACACGATAAGTGATAGCGTTAGTGGCTCTGTCCAGTGTTGCGGCACTTAAGTCTCCGGACTTTTCCTTATAAGCAGCTCCGGTGCGTTGCACGTTACGCTTCATCTTCTCCGCCAGCACATAAGATACCGGTAAAAACAGCATACCTAAGATTGCCAGCCTCCAGTCATAAAATAACAGCATTCCCACATATGCTGCCAGTGCCACACCGGTATCGAAGATCTCTGTGGTAAATTTCCGCATACCCTCCGCGCAGTCGTCCACATCCAGGATTGCCTTGGTCATGACATTTCCGACACCTTCTTCTTCCAGTTTGGCACGGCTTCTGTGCACCAGACTTCGGTACAGGATTTCTTTCATGTCACGATTTACATTATTGGCAAAACGTCTGACATAAAAACGTTTGATATAACGGGAGATCTGCACGATGGCAATAGACATCACATACGCGGTCACCAGCACCAGCATATCCCGGTATCCGGCCTTCCCGCCCAGAATGTCCACCAGGCATCCCGTCATCCGCCCCTCGAACCACGGTCCTGCCAGCAGTCCGAGGTTATAGATCAGTCCGGAGAACGTGACTGCCAGCAGCACCGGCCACTGGGTTTTGAAATAATACAGGATCTGATCCTTTTTCACTGCCTCAGATATCTGTTTCATCCTCTCCTGCTCCTTCTTCCACACATTTTGCCACATTGACAAATCCTGCCCTTCTTGCATCATCCATAAATTCTGCCTCTTTCCGCAGCACTACATAAAAAGATGTACTATCCTCTGATTTAGATGATACCAGGGTCAAAAGGTCTAAGCCCACATGAGCTTGCTCATAAGTGGGTGA
>ERZ791579.1187-NODE-1187-length-15261-cov-14.972379_pt1 | contig 15261 bp, 10 predicted proteins | sample MGYA00509968_ERZ791579 | MGnify/ENA primary metagenome ERZ791579 (study PRJEB30046, sample SAMN00791924) | human gut metagenome | study: EMG produced TPA metagenomics assembly of the A metagenome-wide association study of gut microbiota in type 2... | reverse complement strand
GATATAGATTAATACAATTTAATCCTTCCTCCTGCAACTCCTTTAAAATTAAATATTTTATAAATTGAAGATAGCCTTTATACTTGAGAACTTCTCTTAGTATAAAGGCTATTTTTATTATAATTGTTTATTAAAAGATTGCCTTATAATGTCCATTACTTTATCTACATCGCATATATCTTCTAAAAACAATTCTACATCACCATTGCCCCATCTTCCTAAATTAGTAACATCTTTACATATATTATATTCATCAATAACTTCATTAAATTTCATATTTACAGAAATTCGTAATCTATTTTTCTGAACTACGATATCTGCAAAATTAGTATCTAACTTATATGCTATATATAACTTTTTAAACTCTCGTCTTACTTCTGACGATAAATTCATTATACGCATATTTAATTTATCAAATAACATTTTAGTTGTTTTATTAAAATCATAACTATCTATTCCATACATTTGCTGTTTATCGTCATTTTTATATTTAATCAAAATATTTCTTTCTATAATTGGATATTTCCAAATAAGTAGAGCTTTTTCTACTAATATAGAAGCTCTTTCTTTTATTATTTTCTCATTCCATTCATTTTGTTTGACTACATAACTATTTAATCTTAAAGCACTTTCTTTAAAACCTCCATTCATTTCCATTTTTTCACTAAAAGATTTATTACTCATTTCTGAATTATAAGCTGTTAATGTCAAATTACCTATAGTATGCAAGTATTTCTTCTGAACCGTTTCATAATTTTTCCCTAACTCTTTTTTCCAAACATTTGATAAATTTTTTGTTTGTGGCATTATATGTTCTATCGTATAATTTTCAATATTTATAGGGGCTTTATTATTAAAATTTTCTAGAGAACTCAATATATAATTTCTTATTCTCATATGATATATATCTTTAACTTTTAATGCAGAAGAAAACTTTTCATCATTTGGAAAAATTTTATAATCATCTTTTAAAATAAAAAATGCTTTTATCGAATTTATATAATCATCTACGTTTATTTCATTTTTTAAAGTAGCAAAAGTTTTATTTAATGAATTAGTCGGTATATCACAAATATTTCTCCTAAAAACATAACTAATACATAATTTTATGATACTTACAAGCTCATCTTCATTTATCAAATTTCTTTCAAAATCATAATGTATTTTCAATAAAAAAGGAAAAGCTACTTCCATTTTTAAATATTTAATTTCTTTATATAGATTTATCAAATTTTTATTTGTACCTTGTTCAAATATCATATTAGTGTAATATCTTGCATATATATATAAATCTTTACATAAATCTTCTAAAGTGCTAAATTCACAGTTATTAGTATACATTTTAAATTCTTCATAAATTTTATCTAATTTAGGTATTCTAGCTAATTTCATAGTTAAATAGTCTCTAAAAAATCTGTCCATTAACAAAGTTTGTTTTTCATATCTAAACAATTGTTCCATAGGACGCCAAATATTTTTATAAATATCTTTTTGCTGTTTATTATCTAACCCCATCAAAACAAAATTTCTAATTAAATCAGATTCAGATAATTCTTTACCCGTAGAATTTAAACTTTCAAAAATAACTTGTGGTTCATCACTTGTTCTATCTAAATTAATATTAACAATCTGTAATTTCCCTATTGCCTCATAAATATCTTGTAAGGATAAATCCATATTTTTTATATTACTAAAAAAATAATTATAATTACTTATTAATCTTGAATTTAAATTTTCATCTATCGGTCTTTTTTCAATAAGTGATATTAATATATCCTTATCCGTTTCTGTTAATAATAATTTATATTGACTATCATCATCCTCATCAGGATTTTTTAAAAAACTATTATTTATCTTTTTCCAATTTATACTTTTCTCTTCTCTATGTATAAAAGCATAATCTCTTAATGCTAATAATAATAACATTAATGTTGTAATCCTTTGTTGTCCATCAATTATAGTAAATTTAGACATATCACTTGGAGAATCATTCTCTGTAATACTAACAATAGAACCTACAAAATGACCATTTTTATTTTTCTTTTGCATATCTACTATATCAAACCAAAGTCGCTTACATTCTTCTATTTCCCAACTATAAATACGTTGATATACTGGTATAATATATTGTTTATCACCACTTAAAAATTTATAAATATTAGCTTTTCTAGCGTCCATTATAATCCTCTCTTTTCACATATAATACATAAGCTATTTTAAAATAAAACTTAAAACTTAACAACATAGTAAACCAAAAACATCTTTAGAGTTGACTATATCTTTTTATTTTCTTATAATCATATCAAAACATACTTTATAAAATTCAATTTTATAAATATATAAGGAGATAATTTTATGTCATCATCATCATTAACAACAAAAACCCTATCAAAAATGGCTGTTTGCGTAGCTATCATCTGCATATCAGCTTACATATCTTTCCCTATCACTGCTGTTCCGTTTACTTGCCTTACTTTAACTATGTTATTATCAGCATTTTTATCCACACCAAAAGAAACACTAATCATCATGATTGTCTATACGCTAATCGGAGCTATCGGTCTTCCTGTATTCTCTGGTGGTGCAGGTGGTTTTAACTGTTTATTCTCCCCAACTGGTGGTTATCTTTGGGGCTTTATCGTCAGTTATCCTATCGCTAGTTATCTAAAAGGAAATAAAAACTCTTTCAAAAACTTCTTTTTAGCAGGACTTGCTGTCATTCCTATCACTTATATTTTCGGTGTAGCTATGCTTTGCTTCATTATGAAGCTTTCCATTTTAGAAGGCATCACTATTGGTGCTTTACCTTTCATTCCTGGTGATATCATTAAAACTTTAATTGCCAGCTATGTTGCTGTTCGTTTACGCAAAAATTTATTTTATTAATCGAGGAATATATATGATAAACAATAATTTTTTACAAGAAGGTATCTCACCTTCTTATTTTTTTCAATATGTTGATACCTTAACTAATCTAAACTTACATTCACTTGTAATCTATAAAGATAATAAATTGCTCTCTAAAGTTTATATTGCCCCTTATAATGAACATGAAAAACAGATTTTATTTTCTGTGAGCAAATCTTTTACCGCCATTGCTATGATGTTTGCTCTCCAAGATAAATTATTTACATTGGATACCACAATTTATTCACTTTTAAAACACAAATTAAATTTTGAACCTACTGAAGATATTAAAAGCATCACCATACATCATTTATTATCCATGACTTATGGATTCATCGACAAAGAAATTCAAGATTTTTACTTAAAAGATGATTGGATTAGTGAAGCATTTTCTTTAAAACTACAGACAAAGCCTGGCACTTCCTTCTTTTATAATAATCGTTGCCCATTTTTATGTAGTGCCATCATTCAAGAATTAACTGGCAAAAATCTTTTGACTTATCTACAAGAAAAACTCTTTTCTCATTTAAACATAACTAATATAAGTTGGGAAAAAAATACTCAAAACTACGATAAAGGCTCGTGGGGTTTAAGCTTGACCACAGAAGATTTAGCTAAATTTGGTCAATTTATACTCAATAAAGGCTCATGGAATAATAAGCAATTACTAGCCCCAGAATATATTGAAAAGTTACTCACAGTATATATAAATACAGATGATAAAGCCTTTCCAGATAGTAAATTAGGCTACGGCTATTATTTTTGGAAATGCCAACCTGAAAAAGCCTTTCGCTGTGCTGGTCTTTTCGGGCAATATTGCATTATCTTGCCCAAAGAAAATATGGTCATAGCTATAACTAGCAATGCTGAAAACGAACAAAAACAAGCTATTTTATCTGCTACATGGAAATTCTTAGCTCAAATAAAAAAAGATAATAAATCCTCTACTCAAGATTTATCATCTTTAAATAACTATCTTTCTAAGCTTCATTTACCATATTTACCTAATGACAATTCCATTATTCCTGAAATCTTTCAACAAGAATTTAAGTTTTCTCACAATCCTCTAAATTTAAATTCTATTTCTTTCTCCCAAATTGCCCCTGATTGCATCAGAATTAATATTACCTTAAACACTAGAAAATATAATTTGTTAGCTAAACTAAACGCTTGGCAAAAGAATAATACTAATTTCGAAAATGATAACTTTGATTCTTGTACAACTATTTTCTATGAAAGCCCTTACGCCAACTATGGCTGGCAAAATAACAAACTAAATTTAAAATTAGTTTATAACCAAGGCATCTTCATTGATACCTTAGAATTTAACTACTACAACCATCAACTATACCTACATTACAACCCTACTCCATCTTTCATCATCAGAACAAAACCCCATTACCTCATATCCAACCCCATAAAATAACAAAAAGGCTAGAGTATAGATTGCTCTAGCCTTTAATTTACACACTACAAAAATACAATACCTAACCATTTCCACATTAGCAGGCTTTTACGGTAACTGAAAGCTATTGGCAAAAATAAAATCACGACTACATTTTTAATTCATCATAATACCAAACTACTTCCGCATTATAAATTTTAGTGGTAACCATAGATTATTAAAAATAAATTTTTAAATATCAATAATACCTAACCATTCCCGCATTAGCAGACTTTTACGGTAGCTGAAAGCTATTGGCAAAAATAAAATTATGACTACGTTTTTAGTCCTACTGTTTGAGCGTAGCGAGTTTAGAGCGTTGTAGGCGTGATTTTATTTTTGCCAAAGTAAAATCAATATTGCGGGATATTTTCTTTTTGATTCGTTTTTCTTTTAAACAAAAGAAAAATGAATTTTATTTATTATTTGCTTTTCATTGCATTTTTAACGCATAATTCTTTTTTAATATCCCATAATTTTTGAGATAAATCTACATAATAACGATGTGGATTTTCAAAGCGTTTTACTTCGTCCCATAAAGTTTCCACTTCTTTTTGACAATATGCTTTTATTTCTTCTATAGATGGGCTTTCATATACACATTCACCATTTTTGAAGATAGGAACTTGTAATTCTCTAGCAGTGAAATTAGTGAGAGTTTTTTGTTTCCATGTAGCATTTGGATCAAAAATAGTATGTTCTTTTGTTGTATCAATTGTTTCATCATATAAGCAAAGTTCATCAGCGATAGCTTTACCAGTTTCTTTATCATACAAACGATATACTTTTTTGAAATGTGGATTTGTTATTTTAGAGATATTTTCACTGAGTTTAATTTTTGGTGTAATTTCACCATTTTCATTTTCAATAGCTACTAATTTATATACACCGCCAAACACAGGTGCAGATTTTGAAGTAATCATTCTTTCACCTACACCAAATACATCTACTTTAGCACCTTGCATTAATAAATCACGGATTAAATGTTCGTCTAAAGCATTAGATGCTACGATTTTACAATTTGTAAGACCTGCTTCATCAAGCATTTTTCTAGCTTGTTTAGATAAATAAGAAATATCCCCAGAGTCCAAACGAATTGCAAAATTAGTAATACCTTGTGGCACAAGCATTTCTTTGAATACGCGAATAGCATTTGGTACACCACTTTTTAAAGTATTATAAGTGTCTACTAATAATACTGCATTATGAGGATAAATTTCACAATAAGCTCTAAATGCTTCATATTCAGAATCAAACATCTGTACCCAAGCATGAGCCATAGTACCACTAGCTGGCACTTGATAAAGTTCATCAGTAAGTGTGCAAGCTGTTCCAGCACAACCGCCGATATATGCAGCTCTAGCACCTTTTACCGCACCATCTGCACCTTGAGCACGACGAGAACCAAATTCTAATACAGGTCTACCTTGAGCAGCTCTTACTATGCGATTTGCTTTTGTAGCAATAAGAGATTGATGATTTAAAGTCAATAAAATAAAAGTTTCTAAAATCTGTGCTTCAATAGCAGGAGCTTTAATAGTCATAATTGGTTCACGAGGGAAAATACAAGTTCCTTCAGGAACAGCATAAATATCCCCTGTAAATTTAAAGTCAGCTAGATATTCTAAGAAATCTTCACTGAACATATTTTTAGAACGAAAATATTCAATATCTTCTTTATCAAAATGTAAATCTTTTATATATTCTATTACTTGTTGTAAGCCAGCTGCTATAGCAAAACCACCATCATCAGGAATATTACGGAAAAATACATCAAAATACACATTTTTTTTATGTAAATTATTTTTTAGATAGCCATTTCCCATTGTAAATTCATAAAAATCACATAACATGGCTAAATTTTCATTTTTTGAATTCATAAAGAACTTCCTTTCAAATTTATAACAAAAATATTATAAATCCCTCTCTATTATTAATATACTTCATTTCTTTTTACAAAAATAAAAGTTATATTCCTTAATATTATATAGCAAGCTGTATTTATTTTCTACTCTTTAAATAAAAATAATCTGATTTTTACAAATACATCAATATAAATAAAAAAGAATTCCGTAATATTATAGAATTCTCTCTTATTTTCTCATATTTATTAAATATTATTTAATATTTTTAGCTTATCTAGCAAAAACACATTTGCCATTAATATAAGTTTTATTAACTTTTACACATCTTATATGACCACAAGTGCGAATGATTGCCACAGGAAAATCTTCTGTTCCTTCATCTAAATCCCAACGAGTTATAGAACGTTTTTCAGCGAATTTTCCTTCATCATAACCCCAGCCCAAATCCATTCATTCTTATTATCCTTTTTCAATTGTTGAGCTTTTGTTTTTATTTCTGCAATCAAATCTTTTATAGAATTCACTTTTGGAGGTAATGCTGATATTTCTTTGCTAAAGTCAGCATTACAGGGTGCATATGTGCATCTACAAATCCTGGCAATACGCAAGCATTATTTAAATCTATTATTGGAAAATCACAAGTTGGTCTATCTTCTTTTTTCCCAATCCATTTTATATATCCATTTTCCACAATCATACTATCAGCATGAAGATTATCTTCATCTGATGTGAAAATTTTTCCATTCTCATAAATAAAATTATTTTCTTCCATAAAATATACTCCAAATACTAATTAAAATTAATTGTCCCAAACTTCGTAAGCAATACTTTCTTTTTTCTTAAATTTATAGATAACAGCACCTATGACATAACCTAAAATTGTAGGAATAAGCCATGCAAAACCTTGCTTAGCTAATGGAATTTGATTGATGATATTCATTAAACCAGAAATATCTATATTCACTAATCCTGTCATCACTGCTAAATTTAAAGCAGCAAATAATGACATAATAAAAGCTACCCAAACAGCACCTTTCCATGCACCATCATTTGGCACCCATTTTTTACCTAAACCTAAGAAAGTCAATACTACTGACATTGGGAATAAAATCATAAAAATAGGGCCAGATATTTTAAGCACATTACTAACACCAAGACAAGAAATCATAAAAATAGCAATAGTAATCATCAAAGAAGCTTGTCTATAGAAAATTTTACCTTTAAACCATGCTTCTACCCATTGACCAGCAGTAGCTATCATACCTATAGCAGTAGTCAAACAAGCCAAAATAACGGCAACAGCTAAAATAAAACTACCTTCATAACCTGCTAAATTTTTCACTAAATCAGTGAGTAAAAATGTAGCATTTACATCTAAACTATAATAATTTACACCTTGAGCTCCTAAATATGCTAAACCAGCATAAACAACAAATAATAAAGTAAAACCTACTAAGATAATACCGAGCATCATCTTATTATATTCTTGTTTGTTGCAATAACCTTTTTCACGAAAAGCAGTGATAAACATACCTGCACAAATAATACCTGTACCTACATCACCTGTATTATATCCTGTAAAAAATCCATTCAAAAATGACTCTTTGGCTGTAGAAATAGAGCTACTATGTAATGTATCAATAGGATTTACAATGGCTAATACAACAATTGCCAATAAAGTAATAAGTAAAGCTGGTGTCAAATAATTGCCCACTTTATCAATAACAGTGGAACGGTTCATAGCAAAATAATATGATATTGCAAAAATATAGCTAGAAAAATAATTCTCGCCATAAATGGCAATTCACCAAAAATTCCTTGCATACCAGACTCAAAAGCAACACCGCCACATCTAGGTATAGTACCAAAGATAACAACTAATAAACCAAGTCCCATATATAAATAATGCCACCAACTATTGATATGTTTCATCATATCTTGCAAATTATATCCTACATTACCTACAGAAGCTAAAGCCATCATAGGAAATAAAATTCCTGTAAGTGCTAAACCAATAATTGCCCAGCCAACTTGTTCACCTGATACTAAACCTATAATTGGTGGAAAAATCAAATTACCTGAACCAAAAAAGATAGCAAACATCGCAAAACCCATAACTAAAATATCTTTTTTCATATTTTTCTTCATCTATCGACCACTCCTCTTTTAAATTTTATTAATTAATTGCATTTATCTTACATCTTTATCGTATAATTATACCAAAGTTATTTATGTTGTCAATGATACACTTAATATAATAAATACTCTATATTTTTTCTTTTTGTAATATATATTTGTATTTAAAATTTCATTTTTCATAACAAAATCAAGATTTTAAAACAAAAACCAAAATCATTTTTTTCAATCATCAAAAATCTAAAATAAAAATTTATGTTAAAGTTCATCATACTAATACATCTTATCTGCAAAATTATACTTGCCGTCTTCAAAATCACTAAGTATTGAAGTCCATTTTAGAAAATGATATAATTATTTTATTGTGGATATAGCCACCAGTATTAATTAGCTGGTGGCTATTCTTATCTTAGTTATTTAATTACAATTCAATTTATTTTTAGAAAGGATGTATCTTTTGTTAAATCATAAACAATTATTATATAAAATTTTACCTTATGGCTGTCAGATGAATTTTTCTGATGGTGAACGCTTCGCAGGTCAATTAGAACGCATGGGCTATAAACCTGCTGAAAAATTAGAAGACGCTGATATCATCATCATCAATACTTGCTGTGTTCGTGAAAGTGCCGAAAAGAAAATTTACGGCAAAATTGGCGAAATCAAACATTTGAAACAACAAAAACCAGATTTAATCTTAGGTATCACAGGTTGTATGGCACAAAAAGATGGTGATGCCATCTTCAAAAAAGCTTCTCATGTAGATTTTGTCCTCGGCACAAATAAAATGTATGATTTACCTGCTGTATTAGAAGAAATTTTTGCTTCTCGTGGTCATATTGTCAAATTAGCTGGTGATTATGATATGCCACCAAATGTAGAACCAGCAGAAAATAATTCTTTATTTGCTTTCATTCCTATTATGTATGGTTGCAATAATTTCTGTACTTATTGTATCGTTCCTTACGTTCGCGGTCGTGAACGCAGTCGTGCACCGCAAGAAATCGTTGCTGAAATAACAAAACTCGCTCAAAATGGTGTAAAAGAAGTTACTTTACTCGGTCAAAATGTTAATTCCTACGGAAAAGATAGAGATGATGCTGACTTTGCCGATTTACTTGCTATGGTAGATAAAATCGAAGGCATTGAACGTATTCGCTATATGACTTCTCACCCTCGTGATTTAACAGATAAAGTTATCGAAACTATAAAAAATAGCAAACATATCTGCGAACATTTCCATCTACCAGTCCAATATGGTACTGACAAAATGCTCAAAGCTATGAATCGTGGTTATACTACAGCTTATTATAAAGAACTTGTAGCTAAAATCCGCAATCAATTCCCTGAAGCTAGTTTCACTACTGATTTAATCGTAGGTTTCCCTGGAGAAACAGATGAAGATTTCGCTCAAATGCTTGAATTCTTAAAAGAAATTCGCTATGACGCAGCTTATACATTCTTGTATTCCAAACGTTCTGGTACACCAGCAGCTACTATGGAAAATCAAGTTCCTCAAGAACTCAAAAAAGAACGTCTTCATAAATTAATGGACGCTCAAAATGAAATCAGCTTAGAAATAAATCAATCTTTATTAAATAAAACAGTAGAAGTAATGGTTGAAGGGCCTAGTAAAACAGATCCTAATGTCTATACAGGTCATACTCGTACAAATAAAATTATACTTTGGGATCATAAAGATGAACAAATCGGCGATTTAGTTAAAGTAAAAATCACACATCCACAGACATGGGTATTAAAAGGTGAATTGGAGGCGTAAATTTTGAAACTCACTCCAATGATGCAACAGTATCAAACTGTAAAAAATGCACACCCAGACCAAATATTATTCTTTCGTCTAGGTGACTTTTATGAAATGTTTTTGGACGATGCTATACTCGTTTCCAAAGAATTAGAACTCACTTTAACTAAAAGAAGTACAGCAGGTGATGGCATTCCTATGTGTGGAGTGCCTTATCATGCTGCTGAATCTTATATTAATAAATTAGTAAATAAAGGCTATAAAGTAGCTATTTGTGAACAAATCGGCGACCCTAAAGCAAAGGGACTTACAAAACGTGAAGTCATCAAAATCATCACTCCCGGTACAGTGATGAACGAATCTGCCTTAACTAGCAGTAAAAATAATTATATAGCTTTAATCTATGAAGAAAATCATGCTATTTATCTAGCTGGTGCTGATATCTCCACTGGCGAATGCTTCTATAGTATTTATGATGGCCCTGACCGTTGCCAATTATTATTTGACGAACTTTATCGCTTGATGATGCCAGAATTATTATTAATTAAGCCTTTTTCTTATGAACGTGAATTAAAAAATTTCTTATCTCTCCGTTTAAATAATTGCTTAGTTAATGAATTAACTGAAATCACATCACAAGTCGAAGACCTTATGCTACAACATTTTGATGTGCATAATCGCCCAGATAATAAAATCGCTCACAAGGCAATTGCTACTTTACTTGAATATTTACATGAAACAGTAAAAACAGATTTAACTCATCTAAATAAATTAACTTATTTAGACTCTTCAAAATCTCTATTTATTGATACCTACACTTTGCGCAACTTAGAAATAACTCGCAATCTTCGCGATGGTGGCAAAAAAGATACATTATATGATGTTTTAGACTTCACCAAAACAGCTATGGGTAGCCGTCTTTTACGTAAATGGCTAGAATATCCATTACTTAGCCCTAAAAAGATAAATGACCGCTTAGATGCTGTAGCTAATCTTGTATCTAATTTTTCCTTGCGTAATAATCTTCGTGAACAATTAAAAGAAATCTATGACTTTGAAAGATTATTGACTCGTATGGAAGTCGGCACAGCTAATGCCCGCGATATGAATGCCCTAAAATCTTCATTATATGTATTGCCTGCCATAAAAAAATCCTTATCTAAAGCCACTGCTAAATTATTAGCAAACATTCATCAAAAGATTTCTACTTATGATGATTTAGTAGTTTTAATCGATAAAGCAATTGTTGAAGACCCTAGCTTTTCTATCCGTGAAGGTGGCTTCATCAAAGATGGTTACAATCAAGAATTAGATGAATATCGCAATATCGCTAAAAACAGTAAACGTCTTTTACAGCAAATGGAAGAAGACGAAAAAAATAAAACTGGTATCAAATCTTTAAAAATCGGTTATAACAAAGTATTTGGCTATTATATCGAAGTCCGCCATAGCTCCACAGAGATGGTACCTGAAAATTATATTCGTAAACAGACTTTAGCCAATGCTGAACGCTATATCACACCAGAACTCAAAGAATTTGAAACTAAAATTCTCGGTGCACAAGAAAAAATTGTTCAATTAGAATATAACCTCTTTACAGAGCTTCGCGATATCTTAAAAACGAAAATAAGCTCCATTCAAAATACCGCTCATGAAATAGCTATTTTAGACGTTTTAGTAAGCTTAGCTCAAGCAGGTGATGAATATAATTACATTCGTCCAAAATTATTAGATGATGGCACTATCCATATCAAAGATGGAAGACATCCTCTTGTTGAACGCATTTTAAATCGAGATTTATTCGTGCCAAATGACACTCATTTGGATAATGCTCAAAATGAAATCATGATTATCACTGGCCCTAATATGGCTGGTAAATCAACATATATGCGACAATCAGCTCTACTCACATTGATGACACAAGTAGGCTCTTTCATACCTGCTCGTGAAGCTTCAATTTCCCCTGTGGATAAAATTTTTACACGTATAGGTGCTAGCGACGATTTAGTCAGCGGACAAAGTACTTTCATGGTAGAAATGAATGAAGTATCTCATATTCTAAAATACGCTACAAATAAAAGTCTTGTCATTTTAGATGAAATTGGACGCGGTACAAGTACGTACGATGGTATGAGTATTGCTCGTGCTGTTATTGAACATATACGCGACCATATTGGAGCTAAAACTCTATTTGCTACGCATTACCATGAACTAACTGACTTAGAAGATGATGTTCATGTAAAAAATTATTGTATTGCCGTAAAAGAAAAAGGCTCTGATGTAACCTTCTTACGTCGCATTATTCGCGGTAGTGCTGATAAATCATATGGTATTCATGTTGCTAAATTAGCTGGATTACCTCAAGAAGTCGTCAAACGTGCGGAAACAATTCTCATTGATTTAGAAAATACAGCTCCGACTAAAGAAAAAACTATTATTTCTAAAGAAATTTCTGACGAAAACAATATAGATACTACACTAAAACAAGATACAGCTATCACAAATGACACTTCCCAAGAAGTAAATTATCTTCAAGATAATCAAGATGATACTGAAATAGCTGATTATCAAGAAAAAACACCAACTTTAACTGCTAGTCCAACTAAAAAATTGAAATTCATGCAAGTAGCAGAAATGCCAACTTTATTCGGCGTAAGCATAAGCACTCAATTAAAAGAATTAGATTTAATGAGTATGACACCACTAGACGCCATGAATAAATTATACGAATTGCAACAACAGGCAAAACAAGAGGAGTGATATTATGACCTCTATTCATATTTTAGATGATATCACTGTCGATAAAATAGCAGCTGGTGAAGTTGTCGAGCGACCAGCTTCTGTAATTAAAGAACTTGTAGAAAATTCCATAGATGCTCATGCGGATAAAATCGAAGTAGAAATCTTAGCTGGTGGAACATCTTTTATGCGAGTTACAGATAATGGCGATGGCATGGATAATCAAAATGCTAGATTAGCTATCTTGCGTCATGCTACTAGTAAAATCAAACAAGTAGATGACTTGATGTCTATAGATACTTTAGGTTTCCGTGGAGAAGCCTTGCCATCTATCGCTGCTGTATCAAGATTTAATTTGATTACACGTCGCCCTCAAGATGATTTAGGCACTACTATAAAATTAACAGGTGGTCACATTGATGAAATTGAAGATATGGGTTGTAATATCGGTACTACTATCAAAGTAGAAGATTTATTTTTCAATGTACCTGCTCGTAAAAAATTTCTCAAAACCACTACCACAGAAGCAAATAAAATAAATGATTTTATCATAAAATTAGCTTTATCTAAACCTAATATTGCTTTTAAATTGATTAATAATAATAAAATAGCTATCACTACCCCAGGCAATGGCTCTCTATATGATGCTATTGAATGTATCTATGGTACTAAAGTCAGCGAAGAATTATTGCCCATCGAAGCGATAACTGACGATATCAAAGTAACAGGCTTCATTTCTAAACCTGCTATTATCCGCAGTTCTCGCTCTTGGCAAACATTCGTCATCAATGGTCGCGTGGTCAATAGTAGAATTATTTCCAAAGCAATCGACAATGCTTACCATTCATTACTGCCAAAATCTGGATATCCATTTGTTATTTTAAATATCGAAATCAATAAACGAACCATTGATATCAATGTACATCCTCAAAAAGCGGAAATAAAATTTGAAGATGAATCCTTATTATTCAAGACTATATACCATGCCGTCTTAGAAGCTGTAAAACCTAATGATAATCAAGCTTTAAGTGATTTTGCTATTCCGGTAACAGATAAAGCATTGCATATTGAAAAAACAGTGCCTGAACAAATCAATATGGATTTATCAGAAAATATGCCATCTACTTCTGCAAATTCATTTAAACAAAATTCAATTAACCATATATCATCATTAAAAAATAATACAACTCCTTCAACAACAGATTTAAATAAATTTCGCCAAGCAAGAGAAACACTTCACCCTAATTTATCTAATCATCACAGCAATACTATTCAAGAAACCGCCATTCAAGATTACCAAACAAATACTACCACAAAGCCTCAAACAGATATAAATATTTCATCTAAAGAAAACTTAACAAATTGTCAAAATTCTACTCAACTATTAAAAGAAGCTGTCAACCTAACTCCAATTGGGCAAATTGATGATTGCTTCATTGTTGCTCAAGGCCCTAATGGAGGAATGTACATCATTGACCAACATGCAGCACATGAACGCATTTTATACGATAAATTTGCTAAACAAACTGAGCGAATCCCTGTTCAACCATTATTAATGCATTTATTTTTAGATGTAAATAATAGTGAATTAACTCTAATCGAAGAAAATCAACAAATTTTATATGATTTAGGCTTTAACGTGGAATTAGCAGGACAAAATCAAATCCGTTTAAAAGAAGTTCCCGCTGATATAAAACCGCAAGAAAGTGAAGATATTTTCCGCGAAATTTTAATTTCACTTTCTCAGTTGCACACACCTACTCCTCAAGAAATCCGTCATTCTTGCTTAGCTATGACAGCTTGCAAAGCAGCTATCAAAGCAGGCGATGTCTTAAATATCACACAGATGAAGATAATCTTAAATGAACTTGCTCAAACAACTTTACCATATACTTGCCCACACGGCAGACCAACTATTATAAAATTTAGTACTTACGATTTGGAAAAGATGTTTAAACGAGTACAATAATATAAAAAGCCCCTAATAGGGGCTTTTTTTTATCAAAATTTAATTTTATTTATAAAAAAAATCATCTTAAGAATTTACTATATTAAAAATTACTGATACAATTAGTATTAATTAACTAAAAATTTTTATTTGGGAGGCATATTGTTTTATCTATTTTATTAACTTTAGTTAATTTTTATTAATTATTAAAACTAAAATATACAAAGTAATATATATGTTTTTTATTAATTATTTAATTACTATTATTACATCAATCGTTATGTTAATTATTTAATGTTTTTTATGAAATGATACTTCATAATCATTTGCTAATTTAAATATATTAGGAACTTTTATCTGTATTACAAAAAACATAACAATAATTTATTATGTCTTGAAAATAAATTTGTAAGAAAGTGATTTAACTATATTATAAAAATAAATATATATTACGTAAAAA
>ERZ791579.1185-NODE-1185-length-15267-cov-3.304759_pt1 | contig 15267 bp, 10 predicted proteins | sample MGYA00509968_ERZ791579 | MGnify/ENA primary metagenome ERZ791579 (study PRJEB30046, sample SAMN00791924) | human gut metagenome | study: EMG produced TPA metagenomics assembly of the A metagenome-wide association study of gut microbiota in type 2... | reverse complement strand
TCCGGTTTGTATGAGTAACTTGCACCGAAGGTCAGCTTGAGGTTGGTTTGTCCGGTAGGTAAGGTGATTTTATTGATTACAAAGTCAGCGGGCAGTGTTCCGAAGAAAACAACGTTCGGACCGGAAGCACCTTCATAAGCACCGGTATTTGCCAGGCCACTTGAACGAACCGTTGCCTTTTCTCCGCTATAGGTCACGCTACTTGCACCGGAACCTGTCGTACTCCAACCTGTGTAAGCGTCGACATACGGGTAGGGGCTGGAAACAGAAGCATTTCCTACGGTTTCATGATAGATTGCTGTTGTCGGTGGTACAACACTTCCGCCTTCGAGATCAATCTCTTGTCCGCCATTACCTGTAGCCAATGTGATATCGTCTAAGCGAATAGCTGACGGTGCCAATGCTGTGAACTTAATATAAAGTTCGGATACTGCTTTCTTCAGTGTAAAGTCTGATGTTGCGAATACCCAGTACGGAGTGGTTTCATCGCCTTTGTTCTTGGAGTAAGTGACCGGTGTCCAAGTCGAGCCGTCTGCGCTTAAGGATACTGTAAATTTATTTGTGTCGAAGGTATTATCATAATCGCTTGAACCTTCTGCCTTGTATGAATAACTTGCACCGAAAGTCAGTTTCAGGTTTGTTTGGTTAGGCTCCAAAGTAATCTTATTGATTACAAAGTCGGAAGGTAATGCTCCGAAGAAAATTACGTTCGGGCCGGATGCATCTGGATAAGCATCTGTATTTGCCAAACCGCTGGAACGTACGGATGCTTTCTGGCCGGAATAAGTAACACTGGCAGCTCCGGTACCTGATTTGTCCCATCCAGTGTAGGCATCGACATAAGGATAAGGGCTTGTAACGGCAGTAGAACCTACGCTTTCATGATAGATCACTACTTTCGGCTGAATGTTTCCACTCTTAATAGTGACAGTTTTCGACATCAATGGACCTACTTTATTCGAGATTTGTATATCGATATTTGCTTCGTCATTAATTCCTTCGGGAATGCTCACTTGTATGGTAGCCGAACCGTCACCTTCCGTTGCAGAGAGGGTAACCCAAGATTTGTCATCTTGTACGGTAGCTGTCCAATGACGATTGGTCGAAATTTCAAAAGAGGATTGACTACCTTCGGCAGGAACACCATCTGTAGTAAAGGTCAGGTTTGTTGGAGAAACCTCTAGGAAAGGAGCTTCTGTGTCGTCATTATCATCCACACAACTCACAAAGGCCATTAAGACCGTTAGAAGCATTGTACCAAAAAACAACTTCGGAAAATAAAGATTCTTCATTGATGTTTAAATAATAAAAGTTAATACTTATGCTATCCCAAGAAATATTTGCTCTAATATTTGAAAGGGGGGAACAAAGATATAATCTTGAGTTGAATTAACAAAACATGTCGAACTTATTTAATGTAACATAAACGTTAAAAGAATGTTTCAAAAATGTTACTGTAATCAGATTATCCTACAATCGGATGGCTCTGACTGTCATCCGTTTGTCAGGCAAGTTTCGTGCTTCTTTTTGTTTTCTTAACTCCGAATATTTCGTATGCGTGAATAAACCATCTACTTTTGCCGGAACCTTGTAACAAATCTTAGGATTAAACGTCTATTAGACTATAAACTAAAACCAAATAAAACATGAAAGGCAAACTACTGTTGTTATTGATGCTTGTTATAGCATCTGGTACGCTTTGTTCACAAAACACGACAAGTCCTTCTTATACAGTGAAGGGTGTACTTCTTGACTCTATAACCCATGAAGGAGAGCCATATGCGACGATTCGTATAGCGAAAAAGAAAACTCCTGAAAAAGCTGTCAAAATGGCTGTAACGGATATGGGTGGTAAATTTCAGGAGAAGGTCAATGCTGATCCCGGTACGTATCAGATTACTATAACTTCCATAGGGAAGAGTACGGTGGTCAAAGATTTTGAAGTGACACCCAATGAAAAGACGATCAACTTGGGGACTCTTTATAATTCAGAAGCAACCAACGAGTTGGGAGGGGTGGAAATCGTAGCACAGAAACCGTTGGTGAAGGCGGATATTGACAAAATAGAATACAATGTGCAGGATGATCCCGATTCGAAAACGAATACGGTACTTGAGATGCTTCGCAAAGTGCCGTTAGTGACAGTAGACGGAGAAGATAATATTAAAGTCAACGGCAGTAGCAGTTTCAAAATTCACATCAATGGCAAACCCGATAATATGATTAGTGATAATCCGGTGGATGTGTTGAAAAGTATGCCTGCCAATACAATCAAACATATAGAAGTGATTACCAATCCCGGTGCCAAGTATGATGCCGAGGGTGTGGGAGGTATTTTGAATATTGTTACCATAGGAGGTGCGGGCTTCAAGGGGTATACCGCCACTTTCAGTGGAAACGGCAGCAATACCGGAGGTGGCGGTGGAGTGTATGCCACCATCAAAAAAGAGAAGCTTACGCTGTCTGCACGGTATAACATGAACCGCAACAACCAGCCTCGTAGCTATTCTTATAGCGAGCAGAGGCAGGACAATCCGGAAGACAAATCGGAGGGAGCCCAGAGAGTCGTTAGGAACGATGGATGGAATGACAGTAAATATGGCTTCCAAAGTGGTAATCTGGAAGCTAGCTATGAAATGGATACATTACGCCTTATTACTATGGGCTTTGGTATGTATGGTGGTAATAATGAAGGGGACGGGAGTGGTTACACCTATATGCAACCGTTTAATGCTCAGGATGGAACCAATCCCTTTTATTCATATAATAATATAAACGAAAGCGATGGGTCTTGGTATTCGATTCGGGGTAATGTGGATTACCAGCGAACCTCGCGAAAGAATAAGGAGAGAATGCTTACCCTTTCTTATAAAGTTAGTACCCGTCCCAGCACTTCCAATTCGCTCTACGGATATACGGATATTCATGCACAGGATGATTGGAAGGAATATGTAGACAAAATGCTTACCGGCCAGCGTTCGGATGGAAAACAGAACAGTTCCGAACATACCTTCCAAGCTGATTATACGACTCCTATAGCGAAGATACACACACTGGAAGTAGGTGGAAAGTATATCATTCGGAACAATCACAGTGACAATAACCGTTATGATAAGGATGGTAATTACGATATGGAACGTAGTAGCCATTACAAGCACATCAATGATATTTTAGCCGCTTATTTGGGGTATGCCATCAAAGTGAAGAGCATTTCCGGTCGTGCCGGACTGCGCTTTGAACGTACCATGCAGGATGTGAAATATACCGAGAGACCGGAAGAGAACTTTGATGTGAATTATAATGACTTGGTGCCTTCGGCAAGTATCGGCTACAAAATAACTGATATGTCCAATATACGCTTTGGTTATAATATGCGTATCTGGCGTCCGAGCATCTGGTTTTTAAATCCATATCTGAACGATGCTAATCCGAGCAATATACGCCAGGGTAATCCCGGACTGGATAGTGAGAAGAGCCATTCGCTCAATTTGAGTTATAGCAATTTCTCACAGAAATTTAATATCAACGTATCAGTGAATTACACATTCAATAATAGTGGTATTGAGGAGGTGACACGTCTCATTAACGATTCGGAGATTGAAGATTTGAAGGATAAGACGGGCAAGGAAGTACTTTATACTACTTACGAAAATATTGGTAAAAGCAAGAGTCTTGGTTTTAGTGGATATGTCAGATGGAGTATCACACCGAAGACCACTGCTTCTATGAACTTTTGGGGAAGTTATTCCAAATTTAAAGATCCGGTGCAAAAACTGGAGAATAGTGGCTGGAGTGTTTTTGCATATGGTGGATTGGAGCAGACGTTACCGTTGGATATCCGTTTGAGTTTGAATCTGATGGGCAGTACGCCATGGGTTTCACTGCAAGGAAAAGGTAGCAGTTACTATGATTACAGTATTGGCCTGAACCGTTCTTTCTTGAAAGAGAAACGATTAACATTAAGTGCCTTTGCCAGCAATTTCCTTAAAAAGTACATGGATAGCAAGAATTCTGTAGAAGGTGCCGGCTTCTATCAGGAAAGTAATTACCGCTACTCACGTATGCGTTATGGAATCAGTGTGAGCTATCGCATCGGAGAGTTGAAAGCCAGTGTAAAGAAAGCTGCACGTAGTATCGAGAATGACGACGTGAAAGGTGGAGGAGGAGAGAATTAAGAAGAGAGAATAAATAAAGGCTGCGCTATATATGTCTCGGGCTTTTTAGGAATAAATAGCAAACTACGCGAAATATTCTTGTAGTTTGCTATTTATACATATTTGAGATAATCGAATTAACTTTGGCAGATTATTTATTGCTTGTTATTTTTACCTTCTAAAAAATCAATATGTTGCTGAAGTTCTGCAATCATATCATCTTTATCTTTAAGAAGGCGTTCGTATAGTTCGGTGATTTTGTCAATGGGGTTATTAGTAATTCTGTTGTCATTAGAAATTTCGTCATTAAGCCCTGCTTGAGTATTATTACCTCCATTATTAGTAATACTGTTATTTTCAAACACTATGCTTGGAGCATCTTCTTCCAATGTTTTCAGATAATCTTTCGGCACATTCAGTGCTTTGGCAAATCTTTCAAGTATATCATCTTCGATAATTCTCATACTTTCATATCTTGAGACTGTCGGTTGAGACATACTTACTTTTTCGGAAAGGATATCTTGGTTCATGTTTTTCTCAATTCGTGTACGTCTGATGTTATGTCCATGATGTACGTTACTGTTGATTTTCTCTTCTGTTTCCATATCTCTTTAGTTTTATTTTCAAACAATTTGGAGGATGATTAGTTTCCTTCGTAGCAAATATACGTAAAAAATGGATAAATAGGATAGAACATGACGAATGAATATTCAACAGGTTGAGTTTTGAATAAATGAATAACATTTTTCTGCCTTTATATCATCCAATATCATTTTCTTTGTACTTAAATCAATACCTAATCACTATGTTTAAAATACTGACAAAGAAAGAAACCAATTTCTTGATAGAGTTGGCGGTTATATTAAAAAGATACGATGTGATGATTGCTGCAAAAGACAAAACTGTTGAAATTTCTATATTCGATGGTGATGATGTTGAAAATGGAGAAGTGAAAAATCCTATAAAATTCTATTCTGAGTTTGATGAGAGTGATATCTATGAATTGATGGTTGATACGAAGGAAATAATAGATAATGTTTCGGAAATAAAGGAGCTTATTAATAATATCTCTGGAATAAAGGGATATTTCAAGATTAAACGCTCTTTAGAAGAAGAGGAGTAAAGCCCCCCGACTTTACTCCTCCCAATCTTTCCTCCTTTAAATAAACTAATACGGAGAAAACACCATTCATTTAATCATTAATACCTTTGAAATTTTAGAAATTGTTTTTACCGGTATCCCACCATAAACGGGTACCACCATTGTCGGCACCTCCAAGTGCTTGCAACAAGAATTTATATTGTATAGGATCTTTATCTGCATCGTCTGTAGAGAATGGAAGGCGGCGGATCATAGCATCTGTATCGATTTTACCGGCACTGTTATTCGTTTGTACTTTAAACAATTTCGGATAACCTGTGCGACGTTGTTCACTCCATGCTTCATAACTCTCAGGCCAACATGCCAGTCAGTTCTGAGTAATAATGTGTTCGAGCTTGCCTTCATTGTCCGCTGAAGCATTCCATTTAGGAGAAATGCTGATTAATGTTTTCATGTCCTTTCCACCGCTGGCAGGAACCATCTCTTTATAATCCAACGGTTTTTTGTTGCTGGCAAGATAATCGGTTGCATCTCCGGCTCCCCATTGTGCGAATGAAGTTCTAACACCGGTTTCGTAACACTCTTTAGGGTCTTCGTTGGTAAAGTGGCGTAAAGCAGCTTCAGCACGGAGAAACCAAGTTTCGGCAGCGGTCATCAGAATGGCTGGAGTGGATTCGCCCCCGGTAGCTTTCATCGCTGAATATGATTCATAGTAGTTAGGATCGCCATCCTGCATGTATACTCCTTGAGGAATGCCTAACCATTCGTCTTCATGTCCTTTTAGTGTGGCTTTGTTATACCATTTTTCACGGCGCGGATCTTCGTATCCATTCAATACGGAAGCCATTGAAGCTCCCATGTAGACTTCACCCCATCCGGCAACGCTGATCAACGGATTGGTGTAACCATGACCGGAAACCTGGATTACTTCTTTTGCTGCTTCGAGTACACCATAAGGGTTTTCCAACGCTTTTTTTGCTTGAATTTCGGCATTTTTCTTGTCTACATTCGAAATGCGCATGGCAAGACGGAGCCGCAAGGAGTTTGCAAACTTGATCCAGCCTTTGATTCCTCCCGCATTCATCATATCGGTTGAATTAAATGCATCGTCTTTTCCTCCGTTTTTTAAGTACGTGTCCAATGCGTCTATACCTTTATCAAGGTCATCGAAAAAGTGAGTATAAGCTTCTTGTTGCGTGTCAACGGAATTGTCGTCACTGCTACCGAATTTGCTATATACGATAGGTCCGTAGGTGTCGGATATACGGTGCATCAATTCTACCTTCAATATTTTTGTAAGACCATAGTAATGAATGGTTTTATCGGAACCGTTGCTGTTAATTTCTGATTTGTATGCTGTAGGGAAAATATATTTATATGTATAGTTCCAAGCTGCATTCGACCATCCTGTATTGATATTGTAGACAGAGTTTTTGCTATTGAATGAAGACAATTTATCATGGAAATACCCTGAGAACATATCATGCTGGAGAGCCTGTGTCAGTTGCCAAGGCCAGTTTAGCCCGTCTCCCCAGTTATACTGGAAGTAAATGCCCGATTGAATGATTTCAAAAGGCATTGTATACTTCTGATAGTCAAATTCCTTGACTTCATCATTGAAGGCACCTTTGGTCTCATTGTCCGATTCGAAATTATCGGTACATCCGGTGAAACTTATCAAGCTTCCTAAAAACAGCGTTGCTATATATTTATATCTTTTCATGATAATCTGTGAATAAATGGTTAGAATGTGAATTTAACGTTGAAACCTAGGTTGCGGGTGGTTGGCATGCCAAACACATCCACTCCTTGGTTGTTGTTGCCTACCGACATGGTTGCATCTGGATCGAACGGAGCATCTTTGTAAAAGAAAAACAGGTTGCGGGCTACAAATGAAAGGTCGATTCCTTTGAATACCTTGGTTTTTTCCAAAAGTGATTGTGGAAATGAATATCCGAGCGATAATTCGCGCAAACGGATATTGGTGCCATCGTACATGTAATACTCGGAGATACCGTTTCGTCCGCCTACTGCACCATAGAAGCCTTTAACGTTGTCGAATCTCTGGCCTTGATATTCTGCGTATTTACGGTCGCGTGCTTCGGCTGTTTCTTTGGTCACACCTTTTGAATCGAGATCGGCTTGTGTGAGAGACATTACATCACCACCGATGCGAGCATCTATTAAGAAATAGAGCGTAAACCCTTTGTATGTGATGGTGTTGCTCCAACCCAACATATAATCCGGATTGGTATTTCCCAAAAGATCATTGTTTCCGGTCGTTTGTACCGGGGCACCATTTTCATTGACCTGAATAGAACCATCCTCATTACGGGCAAAAGCGTTACCATAAATATCACCTAATTTTCCACCTTCTTTGATACGCATTTGGTAAGCCATTGAGAAACCTTCTTGTCCATAACTGAACTGTGTGTAATCCGGATGAAGTGAAATTATCTTATTTCGGTTGAGAGATAAGTTTACTGAAGTTTTCCAACGGAAATTATCATTCATCAGTGGGGTAGCATCGATAGTCAGTTCTATACCTTTGTTACGGATTTTACCGGCATTGACATAACGGTAGGCATAGATGGAGCCTGCTGGATTAGGCATTCTTAGCAATTGGTTTTTAGTATCCGTTTGGTACCATGTAAAATCGATACCCAAGCGACTGTTGAAGAATCTCCATTCCGTTCCGAATTCGGTTGAGTTACTGATTTCCGGTTTTAAGTCTCCACGTTGTTCTGTGTCGTTTACTTGTATTACACCGCCTGCCTGTATAATGTCTACAGGATTTGTAATACCTATCGGAAGGTCATTACCTACTTGTGCCCATGAACCACGTATCTTGCTGAAAGATATCCAGTCCGGCATGCGTAAACTTTTAGATAGAATCCAGGTTAGACCTACCGAGGGATAGAAGAATCCTGAGTTTTTGCTTTTGGTATATGCCAGAGTCGATGACCAGTCGTTACGTGCGGTGATATCTACGTATATTGCGTCATCCCAGCCTAACTGAGCGGTTGCAAATATGGATTGAATAGTTCTTTTTTTGTTGATATCTTGATTTATGGAGGCTTTTGAAGTGGTAACTATGTTGGAGACCGTAAACACATTCGGATGATATAAAGACGCAGTTTTTGAATCTATCATTAATTTATTGACAGTATTGACATTGATGCTGGTACCGACAGCACCGTTGACTGAAAATTTATTGAATGTTTTGTTGAACATAGCCATTATGTCTCCATAAAGTAATAATTGTTGGTCGTTTGCCCATATATACCGACCGTTCATTTTGCCTTCGTAAGTTCCTGCGATATTAGGAGAGGTGGAAGCATACATCTTATTTTCAAATTTGTCATTCACATAGTCGACATTGCCACGTGCCTGCAAGGTAAACCATTTGGTAACTTCTAAATTAGCAGATAAAGAAGCCAAAGCGCGATAGCGTTTATTGTTGTTAGTCACGCGATTCTTTAACCAATAAGGATTCTGATCCCATTCGCTGATGTCGCCATTCTCATTTGCTATATACCAGTTTTGCAGATTCATGTTACGGTCAAGATTATATGTCTCGAACTGGTCTCTGTATGGAGCCATGTCCATACCGCGCGGAAAACCATAGATGTTTACTAAAGGATTCAAATAGTAACCTCCGGTGGCCGGACTGTTTTTGATTGTCTGCATCATGAGGTTTGCATTTCCGTCCAGTTTTAACCGGTTATTGAAGAATGCAGCTGTCTCACGGAGAGTGAGATTATGTTTTTGTAGTTTATTTGAGTCGATAATGCCTTTGGCTGTGGTGTTAGCATAAGAAAAATAAGTCTGCATCTTATCATTGCCACTCATGATTGATACCGAGTTGATTGCTGTAACACCGTTTCCAAAGAAGTTTCCTGTGTTATCGTAATCTGTCAGATTTGCTTTCTCGCCCCAACTGCTCGTACCGTTTTCCAATCGACCGTATGAATTTTGGAACTCAGGAAGGCTGATGGCTTGATCAATAGTGAGATTGGAGGAATAAGTTACTCTTTGCATACCGGCTTTACCTTTTTTGGTAGTAATAAGGATGACGCCATTGGCTGCTTGTGTACCGTAGAGAGCAGCGGCAGATGCGCCTTTCAGAATACTCATGCTTTCGATATCTTCGGGGTTAAGGTTGGAGATACCGTCACCGGCATCACGGTTTACTCCATTATTTTCTCCTCCCATTACGGTGGCGGTGGACTCTGTACTGTTATTTAGCATTGGTACACCATCAATGACATACAAAGGTTGATTGTTTCCGGTAGCGAAGGCCGAACGGGCACCGCGAATGGCTACTTTGGCAGAACCACCTAAACCTGCGGAACTTTTAGTGATTTGTACACCCGCTGTCTTACCTGCCAGAGCATTGATCATGTTCGGATCTTTAGCTCTTGTCAATTCATCTCCTCCTACTTGCTGGGTAGAATAAGTCAGGGACGCTTCTTTCTTCTTGATACCCATTGCAGTTACGACTACCGTTTCCAATGCCAACGACTCTTCTTCAAGTTTTATTGTGAAATTCTTTAGTCCGTTTACCGGAATATTCTGTGGTTGATATCCTACATAGGTAATTGCCAACACGGCATCTGCAGGAACAGACAAGGTAAAGTTACCGTCTAAATCGGTGATTGTACCGTTCGTTGTTCCTTTTTCCAGAATGTTCGCTCCAATGATCGGTTCACCGTTCATGTCGGTGACGATACCCTTAATGGATATGCTGTTTTGTTGCACGGATGCAATATCCTCGGTATTTTTGGTAAGCACGATATTGTGTCCTTCCATCACATATTTGATTCCTGTACCTTTGAATACTTCATCCAAAACTTCTGATACAGGTTTGTTGCCGACGTTAACTGCCACTATGCGTCCGGTATCTACGCTTTTCTTATTATAAACGAACAGATAATCGGTTTGTGATTCTATTTGGGAAAGTAATTCGCTTACTTTCAGGTTAGAATGTACGATATTAATTTTTGCACTTTGCGAGTAGCTGTTTCCACAATAAACTTGGAAAGTTACAAACAAAAGAAGGAAAACGGTAATCTTCATAGTAAGTAATATTTGCTTGAATGCTAAACTTTTTGGGCATAAATGCCCTTTCAAAGAAATTTTTCTCATATCTTTGTAATGTGTTAAGTTAATAAATTGATTAAGGTCGATTTTTGACTGTTTCGAATCGGAAAGTATGGGGGTACTTTCCGATTCTCTTTTAATGAGATGCTATTGACTGTTATTCATAATTGTTATGCTTTTAAGGGTTAGTACTAATTTAAGGTATATATTTAGCGTGAGCTCATTTCTTTATTTTATAAAGATACTGTCTTTTTCGGCACTTATGGAGTAAATAAACGAATGATCTTTCTGAATTACTTTCAGTACGTGTTCCACCCCATCCTGATCTTTAAACTTACCCGTGCAACGATAATTCAGTACTTTCGGATTCTCCACAACGATCTTCACTTTATAATATTTCTCCAGTTTACCAAGCAACAGGTTAAAAGGAGTATCATCAAAACAGTATAAACCATCTTTCCAACGGAGATAATCAAAATCAGTAAAACGCTCCTTTCTGAACTTTCCGTCCCAGAAAATAAAAACCTCGTTCCCCCCAGACGTGTAAGCGAATGTTCGCTGCCTTTCGCATAGATATCGACAATGCCTTCAAGCAAAGTAGTTGTAAATTCATTGCTACCCCGGTAAGCACACACATTAAAATGTGTTTCCACTATTCTCACCTGATTAGTTTCCGTATTTACATAGAATGGGATTTCTCTATTTTTCGCCACCTCGAAGTAAGCTCCTCCGTCTAGTTCCACATTCCTCTCATTCCGTCCGAAATCATGGGAGTATGTTAATGTAGACTGTGCATTCAGCCATACTTTCGTACCGTCTGCCAAAGTAATCTGTGCTCGCTGGCCAGCAGGCACTGCCACTGTCTGCAGATGCGCTGTATTACCATAATGATACTCCTTGAATAAAAAAACACAACTGATTGCTACTACTATAACAGCAGCTATACGGGCACTCTACCTTAACATAGGTAAGATATGAGTACCCACAGCCACTTTCTCTCCCTTATTGTTTATTTTGGTATTGGTGAAAAGGGCAATATCGAACAACATATGTTCTTTCTGCAATGTCCAACGGTTTTCCTCCGATTCATTCACCCAGCTAAGAATACATTTTTCTTCCTCAACAGTAGTGTTACCCTTAAAATATTTATGTAATAACTCAACGGAAACTTTTGCAGAAAAGCAAAAGTTTAGACAAAAAAATAACCCGACTTCTAGTAATCGGGTTATTCTATATTATATTAAAACTGTCACTTTTTTACTTCTTTTCCGGTCTTGGCAACAAAACCTTTCTAGAAAGTTTGAATTTACCGGTTTTAGGATCAATATCAATCAATTTTACATCAATTTCGTCACCCTCTTTAATTCCGGCTTCTTCCACTGTTTCCAAACGTTTCCAGTCTATTTCAGAAATGTGCAGCAAACCGTCCTTACCCGGCAAAAATTCGATGAACGCACCGTAAGGCATGATAGAACGAACCTTACCTTTGTACACTTCACCCACTTCGGGAACAGCAACAATTGCCTTGATCATGCGCATTGCATCGTCAATACATTTCTTATTAGTACCTGAAACTTCGATACGTCCCACACCTTCCGTTTCTTCGATAGTGATGACAGCACCGGTCTCTTCCTGCATACCTTGAATTATTTTACCACCAGGACCAATCACAGCACCGATAAATTCTTTAGGAATTGTCATGGTTTCAATGCGGGGAGCATGTTCTTTCAAGTCTGCACGCGGTTCAGCGATTGTTTCAGCAATCTTATCCAAGATGTGCATACGCCCTTCCTTAGCCTGGTTCAATGCACGTTCCAAGATTTCATAAGACAGACCGTCTACCTTAATATCCATTTGCGTAGCAGTAATACCATCTCTTGTTCCAGTCACCTTGAAGTCCATATCTCCGAGGTGGTCTTCATCACCGAGGATATCAGACAATACTGCATATTTATCTTCACCTGCATTCTTAATCAGTCCCATTGCAATACCTGATACCGGCTTCTTAATCTTCACACCTGCATCCATTAATGCCAATGTTCCGGCACATACGGTAGCCATAGAAGAAGAACCATTAGATTCGAGAATTTCTGAAACAACACGTACTACGTACGGATAGTCAGCAGGAATCTGTCCTTTCAAAGCGCGCCAAGCCAAGTGGCCATGACCAATTTCACGACGACCTACGCCGCGTTGTGCTTTTGCCTCACCAGTGGAAAAAGGAGGGAAATTATAATGTAACAGGAAACGTTCTTTTCCGTGTTCCAATACATTGTCAATAATCTTTTCATCGAGTTTTGTACCCAGTGTGACAGAAGTCAGTGATTGAGTTTCACCACGAGTAAAGATAGCAGATCCGTGAGGACCGGGTAGGTAACCTACTTCACACCAAATCGGGCGAATTTCGGTAGTTTTACGACCATCCAGGCGTTTGCCTTCATCAAGAATAGAACGGCGCATTGCTTCTTTTTCTACATCGTGATAATAACGGTCGATCAAAGCCGCTTTTTCTTCCAGTTCCTCTTCTGAGAACTGAGCCTTAAACTCTTCACAAATAGCTTCGAAAGCAGCAAAACGTTCATGTTTATTGTTATTTCCGGAAGCAGCAACAGCATAAGCCTTGTCATAACAAGCTTCACGAACTGCCTTACGCAAGTCTTCGTCGTTTACCTCATGGTCATATTCACGTTTTACGGTTTTGCCAACTTCTTCAGTCAACTCCATCTGAGCTTTGCAATGTACCTTAATTGCTTCGTGAGCCACTTTCATAGCCTCTAGCAATTCTGCTTCGGATACTTCGTGCATTTCGCCTTCTACCATCATGATATTTTCATAAGTAGCAGCCACCATAAGGTCCATATCAGCTTTTTCCAGTTGCTCAAAAGTCGGATTGATTACAAACTGACCGTCAATACGCGCTACACGCACTTCGGAAATCGGTCCGTTAAATGGAATATCTGAAACAGCAAGTGCCGCAGAAGCTGCAAGTCCTGCCAATGCGTCCGGCATATCTACACCATCTGCTGAGAAGAGGATGATATTTACATATACCTCTGCATGATAATTGTCGGGGAATAAGGGGCGGAGAGCACGGTCAACAAGACGGCAGGTCAGGATCTCATAATCAGAAGCCCGACCTTCTCTTTTGGTAAAACCACCGGGGAAACGGCCGAATGCCGCAAATTTTTCTTTGTACTCTACCTGTAAAGGCATAAAATCTGTTCCGGGAACTGCATCTTTAGCGGCACAAACAGTAGCTAACAACATGGTGTTGCCCATGCGAAGCATTACAGAACCGTCTGCCTGTTTTGCCAACTTTCCCGTCTCGAGTGTGATGGTTCTTCCATCAGGTAACTCGATTGTCTTAACAATTGGGTTAATCATAAAAATTGTTTTATCTATACTTTTTCTTTCAAAATTCCTGCAAAGATATACATTTATCGTGGTAATTAGGTGGAAATGAGCTAAAAAGTTAGTTAGTAACTGATTTTTTTTCTAAATTAGGATGAAGAACACTGCAAAATGCTTTGACTAATCTCGAAAAGACGTATATTTGCACCTTGTAAAAAACACACGAGATATGAAAAAGATTACTTTTGTTGCGCTTGCCGCACTTACTATTACAGCTTGTAGTTCCGGTCCTAAATTCCAAGTGAACGGAGATATTTCAGGAGCCGACGGAAAAATGCTTTATCTCGAAGCGTCCGGCCTTGAAGGGATCGCCGCATTGGACTCGGTCAAACTGAAAGGAGAAGGAGCATTCAGTTTCAAACAGCCCCGCCCCGAATCACCCGAATTTTACCGTTTGCGAATAGACGACAAAGTCATTAACTTTTCTGTCGATTCTATCGAAACGCTCCAGATAAAAGCACCGTATGTAGACTTTTCAACTGCGTACACCATAGAAGGTTCCGGAAACAGCAACAAAATAAAAGAGCTAACGCTGAAACAAATCGATCTTCAAAAGAATGTGGACGACTTGCTAGCTACATTACGCAACAATAATATCAGCCACGATATTTTCGAAGACAGCCTGGCCACGTTGCTCAATAACTATAAAGAGGATGTGAAAGTAAACTATATATTCGCAGCACCGAATACGGCAGCCGCTTATTTCGCCCTGTTCCAAAAGCTCAACAACTATCTGATATTCGATCCGTTGAACAACAAAGACGATGTGAAATGTTTTGCAGCCGTAGCTACCAGCCTCAACAATACATATCCCGATGCAGTACGCTCCAAGAACCTTTATAATATCGTTATTAAAGGTATGAAAAACACACGTCAACCCCAGGCAAAAGCACTGGAGATTCCACAGGAAAAAATTGTAGAAACCGGCATCATCGACATTGCTTTGCGCGACATACACGGGAATGTGCGCAAGTTGACTGACCTGAAAGGCAAAGTCGTATTACTCGACTTCTCCGTATTCCAGTCACCGGCAGGCGCTCCCCACAATATGTTGCTTCGCGAACTATATAATAAGTATGCTTCACAGGGATTGGAAATTTACCAGATCTCTCTCGATGCGGACGAACACTACTGGAAAACGGCAGCAGCCAACCTCCCTTGGATATGTGTGCGTGACGGCAACGGAGTTTATTCCACCAATGTAGCTGTATATAATGTTCGCCAGGTTCCATCTATCTTTTTGATTAACCGCAACAACGAATTGAAACTTCGTGGCGAGGATATCAAGGATTTGGAAGCATCCGTCAAGTCATTACTCTAAGTTGTTATAAATTAGCATATTTCATTTAAATATGTTACATAGCAGCATTTTTTGCTTGACACGTATCACTTAAAAAGCTATCTTTGCAAAGAAATAATGAAAAGAGGGTTCCAACATGGCACATGTTGGAATTCTTTTTTGTTTATATGACCATTTAAAACAATTAAAGGAGGAAA
>ERZ791579.1174-NODE-1174-length-15353-cov-4.152373_pt1 | contig 15353 bp, 9 predicted proteins | sample MGYA00509968_ERZ791579 | MGnify/ENA primary metagenome ERZ791579 (study PRJEB30046, sample SAMN00791924) | human gut metagenome | study: EMG produced TPA metagenomics assembly of the A metagenome-wide association study of gut microbiota in type 2... | reverse complement strand
GTCTGTCCACTCTTCCTCTGCGCTCAACGCACCGAATTTTCCAAATCCGTCTGCGGAGAAAAGGATTTTTTCCGTTTCTTCATATTCCACCATGACCTCCGGCCAGTGTACCATCGGTGCCATCACAAAATGCAGCTTATGTGTTCCGAGCTCTAATGTATCGCCCTCTTTTACCACAAGGCAGCGCTCTTCTAAATGTGCGATATCAAAAAACTGTGGCAGCATCGCTTTTGCTTTTGCACTCAGCACAAGCTGTGCCTGTGGGAATTTGTCTGCCGCACGTTTGATATTTGCCGCATGATCCGGCTCTAAATGGGAAATGACAAGATAATCTACCGTTCTTCCATTTAACACATTCTCAAGATTTGCGAACCACTCATCTGTTTTCCGCTCATCGATGGTATCCATAACCGCTACTTTTTCATCCAGGATCACATAGGAATTATAAGAAACTCCGTTCGGGATCTGATACTGGCTCTCGAATAAATCTAATGTGGTATCGTCTGCTCCGATATACTTTACTGCTTCTGAAATATAGGTATCTTTCATAATGGCCTCCATATGTTTTTATCATCTAATAATAGGAATTATTACTGACATCAAGATAATACTTTGTGATGAAAATGTCAATGTTTTTCCTTTTCATTATGCTTATTTTTATACTACAAAATCTTTGTTGTCCACTTCGAGCAGTCCCACACTTCATTGACAATATCCTGATAGAATTCCGGTTCATGACAGATCAGAAGGATACTGCCGCGGTATTCCTGCAACGCGCGCTTTAATTCATCCTTCGCGTCGACATCCAGATGGTTGGTCGGCTCGTCTAAGAGCAGAACATTGGTCGATTTATTGATCAATTTGCAAAGTCTTACTTTTGCCTGCTCTCCACCGCTTAACACGCGGACGAGGCTTTCGATATGTTTGGTCGTAAGTCCGCATTTTGCAAGGGCAGAACGCACTTCGTACTGGCTGAAAGACGGGAATTCTTCCCAGATCTCATCGATACAGGTGTTCCTGTTCTCGCCTTTGATCTCCTGCTCAAAATATCCGATCTCCAGATTCTCGCCGAGTTCCACAGAACCGCCAAGCGATGGGATCAATCCTAAAATACTCTTTAACAGTGTCGTCTTACCGATTCCATTGGCGCCGACAAGTGCGATTTTATGTCCACGCTCCATGGATATATTTAACGGTTTTGACAGCGGTTCGTCATATCCGATCACAAGGTCTTTCGTCTCGAAAATATAGCGTCCCGGCGTTCTTCCGAGTTTGAAATTAAATTCCGGCTTCGGACGCTCGGCAGCAAGCTCAATGACATCCATTTTGTCTAACTTCTTCTGGCGGGACATTGCCATATTTCTTGTGGCAACACGCGCTTTGTTCCGCACAACAAAATCCTTTAATTCACTAATCTCCTGCTGCTGTTTGCGGTAAGCTGCCTCTAACTGGGACTTTTTCACCTCGTAAACTTCCTGAAACTTATCGTAATCCCCGACATACCGGTCCAGACGCTGATTTTCCATATGGTAAATAATATTCACAACGTCATTTAAAAACGGAATATCGTGGGAGATTAAGATAAATGCATTCTCATACTCCTGCAGATAGCGTTTCAGCCATGCGATATGCTCTGCGTCGAGATAGTTCGTCGGCTCGTCTAAAAGAAGAATGTCCGGTTTTTCCAGCAAAAGCTTTGCCAGAAGAACTTTCATACGCTGTCCACCGCTTAAATCCGTGACATCATGGGACAGTCCGAGATCAAGCAGACCGAGCGCTCTCGCCACTTCCTCCACCTTCGCATCAATGATGTAAAAATCATGCATGGTGAGTGTATCCTGTATGACTCCGAGTTCCTCCATCATCGCATCCATCTCGTCCGGTTCTGCCTCACCAAGCCTGTCACAGATTTGGTTCATGTTTTCTTCGAGTTCAAACAACCATGCGAACGCCGATTTTAACACACTCTCGATTGTCATGCCTTTGGTCAGTGTGGAGTGCTGGTCGAGATAACCGACACGGACGTTTTTCGCCCATTCCACTTTTCCCTCGTCCGGCATAAGCTTTCCGGTCACGATATTCATAAATGTGGATTTTCCCTCGCCGTTGGCGCCGACTAATCCGATGTGTTCTCCCTTCAAAAGCCGGAAAGACACGTCATTAAAAATTGCCCTGTCACCAAATCCGTGTGTCAGGTGCTCCACGTTTAAAATACTCATACTGAATCCTTTCGTTTTTAATTACATTGTTCAATTTTTCACAATTTGCTCTACTCTGGTGGGAAGTTTCGCAGTTATTTTTTACTTGTACAACAGCTTCTTCGTCTTTTTCAGGACATGGAAATATGCCGGGAATAAAAATGCATCCGCAAAGATCCATGCCACCGGGCTTGCAAAGCACGCTGCCACGTAGCCGAAAACAGGCACAAACGCAAATCCGACTAATGTTCTTGCAACCATCTCAAACACTCCTGCCAGAATAGCAAATTTGCTGTAGCCCATTCCCTGGATCAGGAAACGCACGATGTTGACAAATGCCAGTGGGATATAGAATGCACTGTTGATCAGCAAAAACAGTCCTGCATTGGAAACGACTTCCGGCTCTGCCTCTCCGACAAAGAAGCCTGCCAGCGCCCCACGGAAAAAGAACATAATGACAAATGCCAGCACCGCATATGCACATCCGAGAATGGACGCCGCCTTTAAGCCTCCGGAGACACGATCCAGTTTTTTTGCCCCGACATTCTGACCGCCATAGGTTGCCATCGTAGAACCCAACGCATCAAACGGGCAGCAGAAAAACATTCCGATCTTGCTTCCGGCTGTCATTGCGGCAACCGCATGAGAGCCAAGGGAGTTGACCGCACTCTGTAAGATAACGCTTCCGATCGCCGTGATGGAATACTGCAGTCCCATCGGAACGCCCATTCCACACAATGTCATCATGTACGTTTTATTTACCTGCATTTCCTCTTTTTCCGGATGCAGTATCTCAAAATGTCTGATACTGTAAATAAGGCATCCCACACCGGAGATCAGCTGTGAGATCACTGTTGCCCATGCTGCACCTTCCACTCCGGTTCCGAGCACTACGATAAAAAACAGATCCAGTCCGATATTAATGACCGCAGCGATCACCAGAAACACAACCGGTGTCCTGCTGTCCCCCATGGAACGGATAATTCCCGAAACCAGATTGTACAGATAGGTGACCGGAATCCCCCAGAAAATGATCACAATGTAACGGTATGCACCGTCAATGATATTTTCCGGCGTGCGCATCAGCTCCAGGATCGGCATACAGAAGATGACCGTCACGATCGTCATTACCACCGCAAAAATCGCAGAGAGGTAAATGGCGTTCATCATAAAGCCACGCATGCCCTTATAGTCTCCTGCGCCGAATTTGTGTGCCAGAGGAATCGCAAATCCGTTGCACACTCCCATACAGAATCCGATGATAAGAAAGTTGACGGAGCCTGTGGAACCTACCGCTGCAAGGTCATCTACTCCGAGGAAACGTCCTACGATCAACGTATCCATCAGATTGTAAAACTGCTGAAATAAAAATCCAAACAAAAGTGGTACGGAAAATCCAAGAATCAGCTTCATTGGCGATCCGTTTGTCATATCCTTCGTCATATCTTTTTCCCTCGAAAAAATTGTGGTGATATTACATATCACCACAATAAGTATTAAAAACTTCAAAAAACGTATCCGTCTTCATCCCGGAACCTGTCTCAAGTTCCAGATTCTCCCAGAGTTCTTCGTTGATATTCGAACTCAGGGAAGAAACAAATCCATTGTATTCATCATCAAAAGCTTCTTTTTCTCTTTTGTCTACAATATTGGCTTTGTTCGCCTCCGTCAGCTCCTGATTGTATTTGTTCAGGCATTTAATGAAATAAAAGCCTCCATCCACTGTGATCTTACCGGAAACCTCATCATTTTCCATCTGAAATGCGATCTCTTCTACCGCATCCGGAAGTTCATCTCTGGAAATATTTACCTGAATGCTGCCAAGCTCATTATAATTATTGGCGAGTGTTGCAAAATCTTCTCCCTGGGCTAATCTGGATGCGATCTCATTTGCCCGGCTCTCATCCGAAACAAAAATCTGCATGATCTCCATCACCCGTGCCTCATCATCGCTGACCTCCTCATTCACAGCTTTTGTGAGTGAATGGTACACTTTCTGTGCCAGCGCATAATGCTCATAGTACTCTTTGATGTCACTCTCCGAAACGCCCATATAGGCAGTCTCCTCCTCCGTGAGCGAGGCAAAGTACTCCTCTGCCGCCTGAGCGGTCTTTTCCTTTTCTTCTTCGGAAAGTTCCATCTCTTTTTCCTTTGCAAGCTGGTCTAAGCAGACCACCTGTGCCAGCTCCCGCATTGTGATATTTTTCACATAATTTTCCAGAGAACTGTCTCCAAAATCATGCTGCCAGAGATCAAGTCCATAGGCAGTTCCGTAAATATTCTGGTAATTCACAAGATATACCTTCGCCTCTTTCAGCCCACAGGACACGTTTCCGATTCGAAATACCTGGCGATTGTTCAATGTGTTTGAGACGATCACTTCCTTATTTCCAATCTTACATCCTGTGAGCAGAAAGGAAAAGCAGAGCAGACATATCAGTGTCATTTTTTTTCTGTTTTTTTTCATGCTGTTCATTTAAGCTTCCATAGCTTTTAAAATGCTTCTCGCAACAGAGATTCCGTTTGCGGATGCCTGCTGCAGTCCACGGGTTACCGATGCTCCGTCACCGATGGCACGAAGACCTTTTACGCTTGTCTCAAAATCTTTGTTTACCACAACCTTGTTCGAGTAGAATTTTACTTCGACACCATATAATAAAGTCTCATCACTTGCAATACCCGGTGTTACCTTATCAAGTGCAAGGATCATCTCCTCGATATCCACCATAATACGATGTGGGAATACAAGGGAAAGATCTCCAGGTACTGCATCCTTTAACGTAGGGATCAGGTTATTTCTGCAGAGACGCTCCTCTGTCGTTCTTCTTCCTCTTCTGAAATCACCGAAGGTCTGTACTAAAATTTTTCCGTCGCAGAGCATGTTGGAAAGCTGTGCAATCTGTTTTCCGTACTCGATTGGTGTTTTAAATGGCTTTGTGAAATTCTTGGATACAAGAATTGCAAAGTTGGTGTTGTTTGTCTTTAAATCTTTGGATTTATAAGCGTGTCCGTTTACAACTGCAAGTCCATTGTCATAGTACTCAGTTGCTACTTCACCGGATGGATTCGTACAGAATGTACGCACTTTATCGTCAAATGTAGGTGTGTGGTAAACTAATTTTGCTTCGTAAAGGTTATCGTTTAAGAATTCCATAACCTCATCACGCACTTCCACACGGACACCGATATCTACCGTACCAACCTGCGTCTCGATTCCATGACCGTTACAGATATGTGAGAACCAGTCTGCTCCCTCACGTCCGACTGCGGAAACGATCTCTTTTGCATAGTAAGTCTCATCTTTGTCTGTCACAAGACCTTTCACCTGATTATCCTCAATAATAATATCTTTGACCATGGTATTGAATTCCATCTCAACACCCTGCTCTAACAGATGCTCCTGCAATCTGGAATAAATCTTGTATCCTTCCTCTGTTCCAAGGTGACGGATCGGACATTCGATCAGTTTTAAGTTTGCTGTGATTGCTTTTCTACGGATCTCGCGGATTTCTTTTTCTTTATCCACACCGTAAACTTTTGTATCTGCTCCGAATTTTAAATAAATATCATCGGATTCTTTTAATAATGTAACAGTCTCATCATATCCTAAAATCTCCGGAAGATTTCCACCTACGTCCGGGGATAAAGATAATTTTCCATCGGAGAATGCTCCGGCTCCGGCAAATCCGGTCGTGATGGAACATGGCTGACAGCCTACACATACTTTTGTCTTTCTCTTCGGACACTGTCTGTTCTCGATACGGCGTCCTTTTTCAATCATTAAAATTTTCAGGTCTTTGTTGGCATGGATCAGTTCATATGCACAGAAAATACCGGAAGGACCTGCCCCAATAATAATCACATCATAATTTTTCATGTAGTTTTCTCCTTGTCAAAATGCCTTTTTTACAGTCTTTTTCTGCTGCAAAAGGACGTTCTCATTCTGCCTGCTTTGCAAACTTTTTGAGTATAATAAACATTTTTTCTTTTGTCAATCCCATTCCGGAAAATTTATAAAAATTTAAGCTTCCACGATCAGATATCTGCCATCCGGGAGGGCAAAAACTTCGCTTGCCTCCTCCAGATCCTTAAGTGACATTCCCTCGATATCAGCCCCCTGATCTTCGAAATAGGCTTTTACCTCTTTCAGATTCTTACAGACAACCGCCATGCAGTCCTCTAAAAATTCCTCTGCCTCTTCCATTGTCTCTGCCACTGGCTCCGGCAGAAGCTGTTCCTGATGTGCCAGAAAATATTCTAAACATGTCTCATCATATTGCATTTTATTTGCTCCTCTCCTCATATGTGTTGTTGATAATTTCTAAATTTTAATTTAGGATCTACGAGAATTTAGAAATCATCCAATCTACTATTTCATGCAGTTTACCATAGATAGGGATCGATTCCAAGCTTTTGCAGCTCCTTATAAATGCGTGCAACCGGAAGTCCGACCACATTATTGTAATCACCTTCAATCCCTTCAATATAAATGGCACATTTTCCCTGGATCCCATAGGCACCGGCTTTATCCATCGGCTCTCCGGTCGCCACATAACGGTCGATCTCAGGTTCCGACAACGGCTTCATGGTAACTTCTGTTTTCTCGTAAAAGGTATGTGCGCCCGCTCGTCCGTTTTTATCCAGAAACACAAACGTAACGCCTGTATACACGGCATGTTTTCTTCCCGACAGAAGTGTGAGCATCCGCTTTGCATCGGCTTCATCTTTCGGCTTTCCAAGGATGGTATCATCACATGCAACGACGGTGTCTGCCCCGATCACTAAGATATCCTGCGGTGTCATCAGTTCCCCATGTCCGCTCTCATATGTTTTTACCATTGCAGCGACCTCTGTCGCTTTCTGCTCGGAAAGCTCCATCACAACCTCCTCCGGCGCACTTTTCGAGATAACTTCCTCCCCTTTCGCCGGGCAGATTTCAAATTCCAGTCCGATCTGTTCTAACAATTCTTTTCTTCTCGGCGATGCCGAGGCAAGTATGATCTGTCCCATAAATTTCCTCACTTAACCGTTTACTTTTTCTTGACAAGACACCGTTTTTTGAAAAATGAAATGCCATAGCATAGAATCTGATCATAATCATCTTCATACTCCTTTGCATACAGACGTTCATCTATCTGTTGCAACGCAGTATTACATGTACTTTCCAATTTTTCCTGATTTTTCGTGTATTTTGCTTCAAAAATCGCAACACGTCCATTAACCGGATCATATACGACCACATCACTACGCCCTTCGCCATGCTCCTTATTCGAATCCACCATATATCCGGCACCTGTAAAGATTCCTGCAAGAAACGCATGATAAAAATCCTCTTTATAATCGTGATAACTGATTGTGCGTCGTAAAAGAATATTCATTTCTTTTGTCAGATTCACACTGTCACCATTCCACACTGCATCAAACAATAAAGTCCGATTCCATTTTCTGGTACTGTCATCAAACCACTGTATAACCGTCGTTTCAAATATATCCCTGATTTCTTCATTCGGTATCATAAGTGCAATCGCACCGTCAGGCAGCACCTCATCCGTTTGTTCATTCCGCGCTTTTGTGAGGTATCCTGTCAGATACAGCATACTCCACAGGTTATCCTCCGAAGAATGTAAATAATCGTAAGTCAGATTTTCATCCACACGCTGAACAATTGTTTCTCCAGCCATTAAATTTTCCAGCTTCTTCGTGATGCTGCTTCCTGAATGATCGATAAAAGAACGGATAATCGCATTATCGCTGGTATTTTTCCAATAACTGACCGGCTTAGCCTGTGGATTGTGCTGCAGCTCCAGCAGATAATTCATCACATCCCACGGACAATAAACATCAAAGTCACCAAAGTGATATCCGTCATACCATTTTCGGATATTTTCCGCCTGATCTTCTGTCTCTGCATCTGCTAAAATCTGATCCACCTCGCTCTGGACAAAGCCAAAGTATTCATTCAGGCGTGAATCTGTGATAGTGTCAGACACAAAATTATTGGTTCCTGTAAAAATACTTTCTTTAGCAATTTTCAGACATCCTGTGACAACCGCAAAACAAAGTGCCTGATTATCTTTCAAAGCCTGCAATAGTCCTTTCATGACATCTAACATCTCGTTGTAGTAACCATGCGCATTTGCCTTTGCAACCGGAACATCATACTCATCTATCAAAAGTACTACTGCCTTACCATAATGCTGCTGCATCATAGTCGTCAAAAGAACAAGACTGCTTTTCACTTCTTTTTCCGAACCACATCCATGCGCAATATTTGTAAACGTTTTCTTTTGAAACTCCGTTACATGACTGTCTTCAAGCAGATAAAGATGTTTGTTATACAGATCGGCAAACACCATTGTCAGCATATCGTATGCACTTGTAAAGTTCAGACCATCCACCTGCCGGAATGATACGGAAACCGTCGGACATTGATTCATCCACTTGCTGCATAATTCACTCTGGCGTGCAATCTCAAGACCTTCAAATAGTTTCCGACTGTTTTTTCGAATATCAAAAAAGCTTTCTAGCATACTCATTCCGAGTGTTTTTCCAAATCGACGTGGTCGGGTGATCAACGTCACTTCTGCTTCTGTTTTGAGAAGTTCCTCGATCAGACCAGTTTTATCAACATAATAAAATCCATTATTGCGGATTTTTTCAAAATTAGAAATACCAACCGGGATGTTTAAGGCTTTCATTTTTGCGACTCCTTCCTCCGTTCGGTAGTGTCAAAAACTACCCATTTTATTGTTCTAAAATTCTTTTAAAACCTTGATTTATTGGAGGTTTGCAAATAAAAAGAGCATTGACCTCCCAAAAGAAGTATAATGAGTTCACCACAAACACCATTATCAACAAGGAGACAATGCTCATGGACATTATACTTTATTTACTTCTATTTATTCAATACCAACATAAACAAATCTGCTGGCTTTTTAATTTTATCTGCAGATATATTCCCCTTAAGCAGTGGGTCTTCGATGATTCCCATTCTCCCAAATATCAAAAATTCAAGATTGATAAGCTCCCAAAAATAATCTATTACGAAAAATGGGATTACAAAGACTACATTCCTTACCTCGAATGGAAGTATGGCAAGAAAATCAAACCTGTCAGCCGCCGTTCTGAATGTGATATTGATGACAACTGTGCCTGTCCACGTTGCAATGCTCCAAAGCCTTATCTCTACAAGAATAATGGTTCAAAAGGACAGATCCTGTGCAAAGTATGCTCCACCGCATTCTCTCCGGAAGAAAACCGTTTTTCAAAGTCCTACTCCCTCAAATGCCCACACTGCAATCACTCGCTGGCTCATAAGAAAGACCGCAAACACTTTGTTGTCCACAAATGCGTAAATCCAAAATGTCCTTACTACCTCCACAATCTAAACAAGGTTGATAAAAAAGACCTTAAGGAGGGCTATGGCAAGAACAAATATAAACTCCATTACATCTACCGGGAATTCCAGATAGATTTCTTTCGCATGGATTTAAACACTCTTCCCAAGAATGCTTCTTCCCTAAAATTCAGTAAACATGACCAGCATGTCATGTCACTTTGTCTTACCTACAAAGTGAATCTTGGGTTATCGCTTCGTAAAACCGCTCAGGCGTTGAAGGACATACACGGCATCAGCATCTCACACCAGCAAGTTGCCAACTATTGCAAAACCGCCTCTGTCTGCATAAAACCTTTCGTAGACAACTACGATTACAAAACTGGCAATGTATTTACTGCTGATGAGACATACATCAAAATCCGTGGTATCAAAACCTATATCTGGTTTATCATGGATGCTGCCAAACGCTCTGTTATCGGCTATCAGGTATCTGATAATCGTGGTGTTGGCCCATGCATTCTGGCAATGCGGATGGCATTCCAACATCTAAAAGAACTGCCTAAGAACTTTAAGTTCATTGCAGATGGCTACAGTGCATATCCCCTTGCCGCCCAGCAGTTCTTCCATGAATTCGGTGATAAGTTTAAGTTTGAAATCACACAGGTAATCGGACTCACCAATGACGATGAGGTTTCTAAAGAATTCAGGCCTTACAAACAGATGATTGAGCGCTTAAACCGTACATACAAAGCTTCCTATCGTAAAACCAACGGCTTTGATAACATCGATGGAGCCAACTATGATCTCGCCCTCTGGGTTGCTTATTACAACTTCCTAAGACCACACAAACACAACAACTATAAAGTCTTAAATGAAGTCGAAATGCTGTCTCAGGCTGACACGATGCTGGGCAAATGGCAGCTTCTCATCTTCCTTGGTCAACAGACGATTCTGAACCTGCAACACGGCGAAGCCGCTAACTGTTCTTAGATTCAGAGCCAGAGGTAATTATCCCAGCCACCGCAAAGCGGTGTGCCCTTGATGGCACGAAAAAGAACTGCTACACTGCTGTAATCGACGGAAAAACTCTAACTGTTCTTGAGTTCTTCGCCGTCGGTGATTAACCTACAGCAGTTCTTTTTCGTACCGTCAAGGGTGGCGGTGGGCTACCACAACCTAAAAGATCTACAGTTTTCAAGGTTTATCTGAGCCTTTTTCTTTTGCTCAGTTTTTTCATAGGTCATTTGACACTATCCTCCGTTCTCATGATTTCTATGATACCATGAATCACTTATGCACACAAGAAAATATCGTCTGATTGCTCTATACGATCGCTCTATACGAAAATCACCGGAATCATTAAGACTCCAGTGATCTTCGTGCATACATTTATTCAATTGAAATCAGCTTTTCTAACCGGAACGAGTAGATCAGAATCTCCTTCACCTTCAGTTTCCGGGTGGCAAAAACCCGCTCCAACGCATCCGCATAAAGCTTTAACTGTGTTGCATAACGGTCAATCAGCTCCTGCGCAGTATCCACACGATCTGTCTTGTAATCCAGGACTGTGATTCCGTCATCCTCAATCCAGAAAACATCAATGATTCCCTGAATTAAAGTTAAATCTTCCTCATGCATATGATTTTCCCGCGACACATTTTCTAACACAATTTCCTGTTGTGCATTTTCAGTCTGCACCTCATTTTCTATCATCTGCGCACCTGCTCCGAAACCATAATTTTCCAGTTCTTCTTCCGTAAATCCCATGACAAATGGTTTCTCACGGTAAAGCGCTCCCATGCGCTGTGCGAGAGCCATCCGCTTTCCTGTTTCCGAGGAAACAAAATCTGCCACAATCCGCTCTTTCACAAGTGTGCGCATATCCGCAGTGATCTTCTCCTCTTTTTCCATAGCGTCCATCTGTTCCTGTACGCTTTTTTCTGAAGTAAAATCATAGCACTCCATGACACGGTGCACCGCAGTACCACGTAACGCTCCACGGTTTACCTGCACTCCCTGACCGCTTACATTCTGATCTGGCGTGATTTTCTCCTGCCTTTGTATAAAGAGAGGAATCGTTGGCGTCACAGGTTCTTCCAAAAATGCCGGAATGGTCTCCTCCTGCTCCGCCTCAAATTTCTCACGCATTGCACGGTGCTTTAATTCGGATACGGAATATTTGTTTTTCCGCAAAATGTCTGTCTGATAGGGATAACGCTGCGAAAACCGCTGTTTTAACTGTCCAACCAGCTGTGTGTCCGCCGCTTCAATCTCTTCGATCCGCTCTGTCAGATCTTCATTTTGCTCTAACTGGTTTTCCACTTCGTCTAAGACAAGCTCTGCCGCTCCCACGATCCGGACCGGGTATTTGTCCCCATAGGAAAGCACTGCCGGAAGTATCCAGTCCAGATAACCGGAAGCCCCTTCTCTTGTAAGGTAGGAAAGCGGTCTGTCTGCTGCTTTCGAAAGATTCGCCTGCTGTCTGTAAAATTCCACTTTTTCGGCTGCATCTTTTAAGGTTCCGGTGAGAATGAGCTTTTCTTTTGCACGGGTTAAGGCAACGTAAAGTACACGAAGTTCCTCGCCGAGATTTTCCAGCTCGATCTGCTTTGCAATCGCCTTCTTTGCGATAGTCGGTGATTTGATACGCTTTTTTCCGTCCATGTAGTCAAGACCGATGCCGAGTTCCGGGTGAAGTACCATTTTGCTCCGCGTGTCCTGCTTATTGAAATTTTTGCCCATTCCGCTCACGATCACAATCGGAAACTCAAGACCTTTGCTCTTATGGATACTCATGATCCGGACAACGTCCTCGTTCTCCCCGACCATGTCTGCCTCACCGAAATCCACATCATATTTTTGCAGCTCATCGATATAACGCACAAAATGAAACAGTCCTTTGTAACTCGTCTTTTCGTAGGCTGCGGCTTTTTCCAAAAGCATGTTTAAATTCGCTGTTCTTCTGCTTCCTGCCGGCATTGCCGCCACATAATGACCGTATCCGGTCTCGCGCAGGATGATCTCGATCAGCTCATGGATCGGAGTGTCCGGGACGAGCTGCCGTAATTGCCTGTATTTTTTGTAAAATTTGAGCAATTTCCGGTGAGCGGTTGTCTCTATATCATCTTCTTTTTTCCCGTCCGCGTTTCTTCCCTGCTTCTGATCTGCCTCTGAATCTGCCTCTGAATCTGAAATTTCTTTTTGCCCGTCCTCTTCATAAAGTCCTTCTGCCAGTTCGAGCACCGCTTCATGAAAAGGCACACTGCCATCTTCAAGCCTTAACACCGCAAGCTCCTCATCAGTAAGCCCTGCCATCGGCGAGCGGAGTACTGCCGCCATCGGGATATCCTGCCTTGGGTTATCCAAAAGCCTCAGCATGGACAGCACCGTCTGTACTTCCACCGTGGAAAAATATCCGGTCGAAGAAACCGTGTGCGCCGGGATCCCATTTCCGTTCAGCACTTCCACAAGGGAATCCGCCCAGCCGGACAGGCTGCGGAGCAAAATTACAATATCGGAGTAACGTGCCGCCCGAAGTTCTCCGGTCGCCTTATCGGTGACAGGCTGCGTTTTCATCAGGTGTCTGATCTCCTCCGCCACAATTTTTGCTTCTAATGTCTTCTTATCGGAAAGTTCGGTGTCCTCCAATAATTCGTCATTGCTGTCTGCGAGCAGGATCTCCGGGGTGAAGTCTGCGCTGACAGGATAGCTTGCCCCCGGATACAGTGCAGCCTCCGCATCATACTCCACATTTCCAAGGCTCCGCACCATGATTTTGTAAAAAATATCGTTTGTGCAGGTTAAAACTTCCTCTCTGCTCCGGAAGTTTTTGTGCAGATCGATACGCTGTGTGGTACTCTCTTCCAGCGAATAGGAGTCGTATTTTTTCATGAAAAGCTCCGGTCTTGCGAGACGGAACCGGTAGATACTCTGCTTTACATCCCCGACCATGAAAATATTATTTTCCCCACGCTCCTCTCTGGAAATGGAGCGAAGCAGTGTCTCCTGCACTTCGTTGCTGTCCTGATACTCGTCGATCATGATCTCCTCAAAGCTATCCCGGAACTCTTCCGCAGTCTTTTTCGCCTTCTCCGTCTCCTCATCCACAAGGATCTGCAATGCAAAATGTTCCACATCATGGAAATCCACCAGATTTTTCCGGCGTTTTGCGGCTGCAAACTCATCTGCAAACTGCTTTGTGAGACGGACAACCTCCTCTAACATCGGCTCCGTGCGCTCTAACTGCTCGATCATCATCTCCGGCGAGCAGAAAAAATATTGTTTGCAGATCTTTTTCACCACATCCTTCGCCTGTTCCCTGAGGCTTTTCACCAGTTCTAATTTATCGGGATCTCCCTCAAAACCTCTGCTGCTCGCAAGTCTGTCGTATTTGATATCGGAAAGCGCCCCGTACAGTTCACAGAAAGAGGTTAGTTTTGACAAACTTTCGTATTTTTCCAGATCACTCTGCACTGCTTTCTCGTACATATCCGGTCCGTCATCCTGCTGTGTGATTGCAAGCGCCTGCTTTAAGAGCTGTTCACAGTCTTTTAAGACAAAACAGATATTTTCCGTGAGCGGAGCAAGCCATTCTGCACGGTCTAACTCCTCCCTGTTTTCGATGCGGTAGATCCCCACAAAGGAATCCAGCCATTTTTCCGGCCACGGATAACTTCTGGAAAACTCATATAACTGAAGGATCATCTCATTTAATGCAGCATCGGTTCTTCCCGAAGCATAGCCCTCCACAAAATCGGAAAATGCTTCCGAAGGCTCTTCATAGTTTTGCTCCAAAACTCTGCCAAGAACATCCTCGCGCAGTAATTTTAACTCACCCTCATCCCCGATACGGAAATTCGGTTCCAGATCGATCTCATGAAAATGATTGCGCACCACATACAGACAGAAGCTGTCGATGGTCGTGATCTGTGCATTGTGAATCAAGGTCAGCTGCCTTAACAGATGCTCATTCCCCGGCTGTTCGTCTAACGCTTTCTCAATCGCATTTCCGATTCGCTCCCGCATCTCTGCCGCTGCCGCATTGGTAAACGTCACGATCAGCAGATGGTCAATGTCGACCGGATGATTTTTGTCTGTTATGATTTTCACGATCCGCTCTACTAAAACAGCGGTCTTTCCAGAACCTGCTGCCGCAGATACCAATATATTTCGATTTCTTAAGTCAATGACCTGCTGCTGCTCTGTGGTCCATGAAACTCCCATATTTCTCACTCCTGTTATTTACTGTTCCTGCTTTTCGTTTTCCATACGCTTTAATATCTCGTCTGCGCTGTCAAATTTTTCCAGTTTATGATAGGAATAACCCGGCATCCGGGTGTCAAAACCGCAGACGGTATGGTATGGACAGTAATCACAGCCACTTTTTCCGTCCAGCGAGTATGGATGAATCGAAATATCTCCGGCAAAGATTTTTTTCCCGGTCTCTTTGATTTTCTCCTGTACATAATCAGACATCACAGAAAAATCGTAAGTACTGGCAACCTTGGAAGTTGCTTTTAAGCTTCCGTCCGTTTTTTTTCCGATTGGGATGACCGAAGAATTTCCGGCAAAATCTGAATCCATCGCCTCATAGATTTCCGGATCATCGTTCACCAGACCATTTAATTTTAACTGCTCCAAAACGCTGTTTCGTATTTCTGCCTCTGTCTCATTTCCAAGTCCGTCTACTATCGGATTTTGAATGTGATAGTAGAAAATACCCGCCGGTTCCGCTTTTTTGCCCGGATGGCGTTTTTCCTCTAATTCCAATGCCGCATTCATATAGACCACAAGCTGTAATTGCAGTCCGTGATACA
>ERZ791579.1172-NODE-1172-length-15390-cov-2.298142_pt1 | contig 15390 bp, 7 predicted proteins | sample MGYA00509968_ERZ791579 | MGnify/ENA primary metagenome ERZ791579 (study PRJEB30046, sample SAMN00791924) | human gut metagenome | study: EMG produced TPA metagenomics assembly of the A metagenome-wide association study of gut microbiota in type 2... | reverse complement strand
AGAATTGCTTTAGCAATTCTTGCAAAGCAAAGCGCTGGCTTTGCTTTTTTATATCGCTTTTTTTATATTGTGATCGCAATGGAAGCGGCGGCTGTGAGTTTGTTCCTGCCGCTGCTGTTTTTGCGTGTGGTTATAAGTGGTCTGCCAAAGAAATATATGGTATGGCTGTGGCGGTTGTATTTTTTGCGGATCGTGTGTCCAATCCAGATTTCCAGTATGTTTAGTATTGTTCCGGCGTGGAATCGCAGTTACCATCGATTTTTAGCAGATGTAGGACTTGATATCGATGCGCAGCATGGCGGACTGCTTCGCAGTCTGCACGATGTATGGCAAGCGAACATACAAGTAACGTCTCTCTATCGGATCATGGCGATAGGATACTTTGCAGGAATGCTGTTATTGGTAGTTCTTTTGGTGATTCGGGCGGGAAAGGTGCGTTCCGCGATCCGTATGCGGGAAAAACGACTGGAGGGTACTTTGTACCAGTCAGCGGTCGAATTGCCGGTCATGACAGGTCTGTTCGTGAATCGCGTGTTTTTGCCGGAAACGATGAATGTGCAGGAGGCGAAATATACATTAGCACATATGGAGTGTCGACGTGCTCGCAGAAGCAATCTTTGGAATGCGTTTTATGTAACGGCGCTGCTTTTGCATTGGTACGATCCTTGCGTATGGGCTGCCGTATTTTTGGTTAGACGGGATGAGCAGATGGCGTGCGATGAATGTGCCGTGGACAGATGCAGTGCGGCAGACAAGAATGCGTATATACAAGGGATTTTGAACATTGTACCGCAGGAAAGCCGTGTGCCATTTACTGTGTGTGCAAGCTTTGAAACAGACTTAGAGAGACGGTCGCAGCGTTTGCTGCATCAGGGATCCGACCGAATGTGTTATAAAATGACCGGTGTGATCCTTTTGCTTTTGATGTTTTTCTGGCTTTTTTTGTTACGTCCGGTTCAAAATGTATGGGCGGGAGGAACGTGGAATGCCGGGAGTGAGAAACTGTCCGCAAATAAGGACACGAGAAAAACGAATCTCATCCTTTCGCAGACAGATGTATTGTCGCCAAGTGGACTGAAACAGACAGTTTCCTTGCGGCATAAGCGTAATGAAGCCAACGGCAGGATCCTTGCAAACAGTTACGAGCTGCAGCTTGCGGATGCAGCAGGCAGTGAATTGGCAGTTGTTGACCTGCAGAAAGTGTTTCGAGAGCAGGGGATTGCGAAGGATACGCTTTATTTCCCGGAGGGATTGAAGCTGCAGACCGGTGACTATAATAATGATGGGATTCAAGAACTGCTTTTGGGACAGCAGAGAGCGTGGGATGCAGCAGAGCAAAAGCAGATCGGGAGATTGCTGTCCAACAAAACGGACAGCAAGTCAAAAACAGCGTCAAGCAAGGTTGCCGAGAACGTCACGCCGGCGCCGGCAAAACAGGTTAAGAACTTGCGGACGTATGTGTACGTAATGTTTCAGATGCAGGAGACCGGTTTGCAGATCGTCTCAGAGGCGGTATATGGGGAACAGGCGGCATCGATGCAGTCTGTGAAGCCGAGTCAGGAATCGGACGTGAAGGACTTGTTTTATATGCAGCTCTCCGATGGAAAGCTGTACTATATTTGGGACAGCGATGCAACAAAGTTCCTGGCAAAGAAATTATCGTCTGATGAATTGAATCAGCATAGAAGGGCGTCACAGGGAACAGAGGAAGCGGGCGTCAGCAAGACAGAGACTTTGGAAGATGCCGATGGCAACGAGTGTATGCGCGTGCAGACGACCACTGACACGACCGGAAGTCCGGAAATCGGTCAGATCATGATGTCCCAAAACAAGAAAAAGATGAACGAGGTCAAGGGATATTTTTGCGAGTTGAAGTGGGTGCCGCAATCTGATGCTTCGACCGGACGATATGCAGTATTGATCTATAATGGCACCAAAGCACAGACATTTGTGCTGTATGATGTTGATAAAGCTACGGAACTGTACCGGCAGGAAGACGGTAATGATATTCTCAGCAGTATCTTTGCCAAATATAATGACACACAGATTCAGTTTAAAAGTGGAGCAATTGCGGTGTACAAGCTCGCGGAACAAAATGGGAGCAGGCTAACGATTGATTTTGCGGCAGAAGCAGAAGATGGCGTAGATGTGAGTGGAAGTTATGTTTATGATATGGATAGTGAACAGATTTCCAATCTGCAGTATAACCAGTCGAATGATGATACGCAGACCAAGAATTCGTCAACCGGGAATGCCGGGACAGACAGCGATTCTTCTTCCTCAAATAAGGGAACAGACAGCAGCTCGAAACGTAAGAACACAACAACGCCACAGCCTGTTCCAACAATAAATAGCAATTTGGGGGATTATTTGGATCCGTGATACGTTTGAACACGCAATGTTCTAACTATACGAAGCTGGGGGCGATCGGATCTTGTAGCTGGGTTCGATCGTATCTTTTCTTGACGGTATTTTCGTAGAGTGCTATTCTTATAAGAGCAGAAAATTCGTGGCAGCCGGCTTTATGAATAAAGACAGCTGCAGAAATATGAGAAGAGGAGGGAAAGTATGATCGTAGATAGAAATCGTTTTGGGGATTCGGAGATAAAGAGCTGTAAACAGTGTGGACGCAGATTACATCCTAAATATAATAAAGATATATGTCCGGCATGCATGGAAATGAATCTGTTTAATGAAGTGAAAGATTATATTCGTAAAAATGATGTGAATGAATCTCAAGTGGCTGATCATTTTGGCATTTCCAATGCGAAGGTACGCGCATGGATCCGTGAAGGTCGTATTCAGTACAAAAATACAGATGGCAAAACAGTGTCGCAGGTGTATTGTCAGATCTGCGGTAAGCCGTTGGATTTCGGGAATTTATGTTCCGAATGTCGTCATTTGCAGGGATTGGAAGTTGTTGCAAAGCGTTATGGAGAAGAGGAAGGACAGATGCGTTTCATTAACAAAGACAAGACGTGAAATTACAGCAATAATTATAGAATGTTGCATTAAAATTTCCAGAAATCGGAAAAAAATATATTAGTAGAGGTAGAATTTTCCAGGAAGATTCGCCTCTTTTTTTATGATATGCTTTTTTGGGAGTCAAAGTATGTTGGGAGTCAAAGTATGTACAACGTGAAAAAGGAGGGAAATATGCAGCAAGTAAGAATTAAGTTGCAAAATATTTCGAAGTATTATTATTCCGAAACAGCAGTGACACAGGCATTGCAGGGTATCAATCTGGAGTTTCGCATGGGAGAATTTGTTGCGATCACAGGGGAAAGCGGCAGCGGAAAGTCAACATTGCTTAGGATCATTAGCGGTATGGATACGTTTGATGATGGGGAGCTTTATGTGGATGGACAGCCGACATTTCAGTATGATGAAGATGACTGGGAAGAATATCGTCGTACTAAGATCGGCTTTGTTTTTCAAGATTATAGTTTGATCGGTCATTATACCGCCAAAGAAAATATCGTCAGTGCGCTTTTGATCATGGGAGTGCCAGAGAAAGAAGCTGGAGACAAGGCAATTCATTATTTGGAACGGGTAGGCCTGAGTGCACAGAGAGACCAACGTGCGTCTAAGTTGTCCAGTGTTCAAAAGCAGAGATTGTCGATTGCTCGTGCGTTGGCAAAGAATACGGATATTATTGTGGCGGATGAGCCAACCGGTAACTTGGACAGTGAAACCGGAGCGCAGATCGTGAAATTGCTTCGAGATCTTTCGCAAGACCATTTGGTTATAATGGTAACTCACAATTATGAACAGGTAGAAAAATATGTTACCAGAAAAGTGCGATTGCATGATGGATCATTGATCTTGGACGTGTTCGAAAATATGGACACGGATCAGAAGTCAGAAGTGTCCGGAAATACGGATACAGATCGGAAGTCAGAAGTATCCGAAAATATGGACACAGAGCAGAAACCGGAGATGTCCGAGAATGTGGATAACAATGAGAAAACGTCAGCCGGTAAAAAGTCTGAAAGCAATGAGGAACGACTTCACGATCATACCATAGGGCGGATCTTCGTGCGAATGAATGCAGTGAGACAGCCGGAAAAAATCGCATTGTTTATGGGATTTTTCTTAGCTGCTGCTATCGTATCGTTTTTATTTATCGGGCAGTTGCTAATGAATGCAGATGATATTTACACCAAAGAGTATTCGGCAACATCCTTTGCGCGCAAAGACGATAAGCGCATTTCACTTAGACGCAAAGATCAAAAGTTTATGACGAAAAAAGATATTGACCGACTCACCAAAATGAAGCACGTCGTTTCGGTGGATCAGTACGATATTGTGAATGATATCAATTATTATTTTGAGGAAGGAAAAGATTATAGACAGGAGTACGGCTATAATAGGATGAGTACGAGCGATGAAGGGTGGATGTATGACTCGCAGAACGTTGAATATGTCAAGAAAGATCAATACATGCGATCGTCTTCCTGCTTAAAGAAATCGGATCTCGCAAAGGGCAGTCTACCAAAGAAGATCGATGAAGTTGTACTGTACGATCGGGGAAAATATAAGGTTGGTGATACGATTACATTTTTCTATACAAGTGATGTGCTTTGGTCATCAACGGAGAATTATATACAGCGAAAGATGAAAGTAAGCGGACTGTTAAAAAATAAGGATAAACAGGTGTACTTTTCGCCGGAGATATGTACAATGCTGCAAAGTACCGTAACCGGTGGCAAAGTATTCTATGAATATGCCTATAATCAAAAACTCGGAAAATATCAGGGACAGGCAACATTGTGGCCGATTGTTGGCGATATCGTGAAGAAGGATAACGAACTTTGTGTATCAGGTGAATATGAAGCAGCGGTGTATCGGGCAGAAGATAATGACTTAACTCTTTTCGATCAGTCCGGTTTATTGCATATTGATCAGTATGACAAGGATATGAAAACCAAGGATGTCAAACAGATCGAGAATGTAGAAACCGGTGAGAAGATAAATGGCTGTGGGGCAAATTTTGCAGAGGTTTCTCAGAATATTTATGCGAAGTATTATCGCACCGACAGCAGGCAGGCATCGGTATATATTACAAGTTACGCCAAAATGGATCATGTGTTAAAGGCATTGGATAAAGCCGGGTATGAGGCTGTGAGTACACTGCGTTTTGGTGCAGATAAATACGATTCAGATCTGGTACAGGAACGTTTAAGGACGATCGGCATTGCAGTGGCAATACTATTAGTGATGATGGCTGCTGAGATATTGATCTTACGTTCTATATTTAAGATTCAGATCAAAGACCAGAAAATCTTAAAATTCATGGGTATGTCCACAAAATTGATCGGCAAGATCAATTATATGGAGATGCGTCGATACAGTATTACTGCTATTATCGTGGTCGCGGTAGTGATGAATGTAGTTGGAATCTTTGTGCCGGCGCTGCGTGCTATGCTCTACTATTATGAATGGCCCGGGTACCTAGTGTACTTTATGTACAATTATGTGGCTGCGATGGTGATGGTAGCAGCGTTTAATCATTTGTTAAAAGGGAAGGTGAGCGAATGATCAAGATAGAACATTTACAGAAATATTTTAACCGCGGTAAACGAAGTGAGATTCATGTATTGAATGATATTACATTGGAGCTGCCACAGACAGGTTTGGTATGTATTTTGGGGGAAAGCGGTTCCGGAAAAACCACGTTATTAAATACCGTTGGTGGATTGGATGTGTTTCAGGGAGGAACACTTACCGTAGACGAAACGATATTAAAGAAGTACGAGCCAAAGAAAATTGAGCATTTGCGTTGTGAAAAATTTGGCTATATTTTCCAAAATTATTATTTGCTGCAGGATTACACGGTTGCTTATAATGTAAAGCTTGCACTTAGTCATTATGATCTGACGGATGAGGAAAAAGATGAGAGAGTATCGTATGTATTGGAGCAGCTTGGTATAGGCCGTTACAAAAAGAAGCTGGTATCCAAATTGTCGGGTGGACAGCAGCAGAGGGTATCTATTGCCCGGGCACTTGTGAAATCACCGCAGATCATATTGGCAGATGAGCCGACCGGCAATCTGGACGAGGAAAATACAATACGTACAATGAGTATATTGCGTGCGATTTCCAAGGAATGTCTGGTTATTTTAGTATCGCACGAGCGCCGTATTGCTGAGTTTTTTGCGGATCGTATTCTAGAGATCAAGGATGGAGAGATTACAAAAGATTACGATAATCATTCCGGCAGCAGTTATGAACGATCGGACGATGGTAATATTTATTTGCCTGAGCTCACATGTCAGGCCATGCAAAGCGATGAAAATGAAATTGAAGTGTACCAAAATGCGGACAGTAAAGAGGAACCTATTCGATTAAAAATGGCATGGAAAAGTGGGAAACTTTATATTCGGAGTGACATGGCAAGTGATGTGATCTTTGCGGGGGAAGAAGCCGGATGTGAAATCTTTGATGAGCCAAGACCAAAACTGGAGATGGAAGATGTTGAGAACTTCTCATATGAATTATCTCCATTGGAAATGAGTAAAAAATCCGGGTTGTCCTGGAAAGCAACCTGGCGAATGACACTAGAAAATTTGAAGTTGTTGGGGAAAAAGCAGGCATTTATCGTTGTCATCCTTTTAATAACAGCAATCATGCTTTCGCTGACGATATCGGACTTGATCACAGCAGTTACGGTGCATCGGGAAGAGATTGTGAAGGATGATTCACATTATGTACAGGTGGAGATGAAACTGGCTTCTCCGGCAGAAGAATATGCCGTTGGTGATACCATGCAGGAGTGTTATAATAAGGTGCTTTCGAAAGGGAAACGTAAGGATATGATGTTTTACGATGCAGCGCGTGACCTGGTGATACAGGCAGATACGTTATATCAGATGCGGGGGAGCAGCCAGGTGATCCGCGACTTTTCCTATGTGGACATATCGAAAGTTACGAAGAAAGATCTGTTATATGGACGGCTTCCAAAGAAATCGGATGAGATTGTTATCGATAAGCTGGTTGCGGATCGTTTCTTGAAAAGTGACACGGCTATTTCCGGTCAATATGCGTCCGCAAAGGAGTTGTTAGGAGAGACACTTTCTATTAACACATTCAGCAAAGATCTGACGGTAGTTGGCATTAGTGGCAACAACGAGGCGTCCATTTACTGCAGTCAATCAAAGCTGCTAGGAATGGTTGCGAGTTCCTATTCGGTCATGTCATTATCAGAGCTGCAGAAGATGTATCCGGGTAAGTACGATAATGTAACCTTGCAGGATGATCAGGTGCTGGTTCCGCAGTCAAAATATGATCAGATCAAAAGTTATCAGGAATTTCAGGGAAACCAGAAAGAATATCCGGTGCAACAGCTTGGTAACAGTTCCGTGTTTTACGAAGAGGAACCGGTTAGTAATGCAGGAGAAAATTACATTGTAGTGGGTGGATTTGATAATTCCTGTGATGTTGATTATGTTTTGACAGATGCCGCCGGTAAACAGTTAGCAGACCAGTTGGCAGTGGGAATGCAGAAGATAAAATATTATGTTGATGATTTGGAGCAGCGGGAAGAGCTGGTAAAGCAATTGCAAAGTGAACTGAAACCGTATCAAAAAATGTTTCGGGGCAAAGTGACGATTCCGGCAGAGCAACAAGGGAAAGCCTATCGGAACAAAATGAAAGACAAGACGAGAAGCAAAGCATTGTTTGCAATGATTGCTGTCATCTTGTCTGTGTTGATCATTTATTATACGATCCGCTCCAATGCATCATCACGAATGGAGGAGTTGACGGTGTATCGCCTGCTTGGAATTTCCAAGGCAAGTATTATCCGTTCTTTTATACTTGAAATGCTGCTGATCAATTGCTATACGACACTTCCCGGGGTTGTGGTCACGACAGGTGTTATGAAGTTCGCCGCATCCGTGCCATCCCTTGGAATGAATCTAAGCTTTCCATGGTGGGGCGCGATAACGTTGATAGCGGCAATTATGCTGGTAAATGCAATTGTAAGCGTTATTCCGGTGCACAACATACTGGCAAAGCCGCCTGCGGAGTTAGCTGTTAAGTAACGGTTTCACCGTGCGGTCCGGGATTGATGCCGGTAACGGTTCCAATGCGCGGTCCGGGATCAGTTGCCGGTAACGGTCGGTGAGTTTGTTGGAGCTGCCGCTGGAGTTTCTGTTGGAGCTGCCATTGAGCTGTCCGTTGGAGCATCTGTTGGAGTTCCTGTTGGTACTGCCGTCGGTACAGTGGTTGGAGCTGCCGTTGGCGTCGCAGTTGGTCCTACAGCATTTGAAGGTACAGTTTTCAGCAATTTTGTAAACCGCTTCATTTCTGAGCGTGCCGATTTGCGGATCAAATCGGAATAAGAGAACAACATAAAACCGCCACAACCGTTTTGTGAGCGTAAGTATAGGAGCTGGCGTTTGAGATTAGTGCGGCTTGTGCCCCACTCTGCGTCCGCTCCTAATTTTGCCTCCCGTTTAGAGATGCCGGCGCGGTAGCCGCCCAGACCGACATACACTTTTACGGATTTTGCGCGTGGTATCGCAAGCCATTTGTTTGTGGTTTTGCGGAAAGGACAAGTCTTTTGACTGAATGTCCAGTAAATCTGTGGGCAGATATAATCAATATATTTGGAAGAACGCATCCATTTTTTGACATCTGCGTAATAATTATTTTTTGCATATAAATTACGGATATTGCCTGCCGGGCTGATGCCAAATACGCAATTATTATCCAATTTATGTACGATGGTTCGAACACGTTTTAACATGTTGGATACGTTGTTTCTGCGCCAAGTTACGATCGAAACTTTTTTCTTGTGTTTCTTTTTGCAGCGTTTTGCGTATGCTTTGTATTCTTTGTAGTCAAATACCTTTTTGTATTTCGCACCCAGATTCGGATAAAAATAATCGTCAAAATGAATGCCGTCTACAGCATAATCGCGCACGATCTCACGGACACCATTGCAAACAAGATTTTGAACATCTTTGGAAGCCGGGTTAAAGTACAGTTTCCCATCCCATTTTAATACATTGCGGCGTTTGGAAGCTTTCTTGGAAACAGCCCATTTTCTGGCAATGGATTTTTTCGGGAGTTTATATACGTTGGTCGTATTGCTGGCAATGCGATAAGGGTTGATCCATGCATGGAAAGCTAAGCCCCGCTTATGTGCCGCGCTGATCGCATAGGAGAGCGGATCGAATCCCGGATGTTTCCCGGCTTTTCCGGATACATAGCGAGACCATGGAAAATAGCTGGACGGATACAAGGCATCGGCAAATGGACGAACATGAACGATCACGGCGTTAAATCCATTTTTTTTGCAGTTATCAAACGTCTTGTTGATGAAATTCTCAAACTGCTTTTTGGTGTAGCGCTTTTCTCCAATATCCTGAAAAGAGATCCATACACCGCGAAATTCACCGGAAGCCGGGGTAAATGTCGTTTTCACAGGCTTTTTTGATCTGGTTGTTTTACCCTGTGCGACTTTGGCAGATCGATTCGTTCGGTCTGTCGGAATGATCTGCGAAACTGCCAGCGCACAGACCAAGATCAGCGCAATGGTCGTAGTGATTGAAGTAACAAACTTTATACCATGAGATGCTTTCGTGGTATGTCTTTTTTGATGAAATGGATTGTGGTAATGCATAATTTCCTCTACACTTTCTTATTTGTTTTGCACAGAAAAGCCGGTGTTTCAGCTTATTTGTACAATGAGATTACGGTGACAAAAGGTTTGAATCTGGTGTTTGACATCGTAATTACAATGAGTAACTCCTGCGATATTATACTATACAGTATAGTATATAAGAATCTCGTACATATAGTCATTATAAATGTCCGATGAATTTCTTGCAACCGGTCGATCCTTTCGGGAAAATGATTCCCACCAGGGGATTGTGGTTGACTTTATGTACGGACACCATTAAAATTTACGTTATATCTATGTCATAATTGTATCAATACATAGATATCCTGTCAGCGAGGTGAGTTGACAGGAAGCAGGGAAAGAGTCGCAGAATGGAGGATTATTATGAAACAGTATAAGAATAAGAAAGCCATGGCATTGTTGATGGCAGCAGTATTAGCAGGCAGTGCGTTGTATAGTGGGGTGGCAGACGCAGCATCCGCGATCAAGCTAAATAAGAAGACAGCGAAGATCGCAGTAGGAAAGTCTGTCACGTTAAAAGTGCGCGGAACGAAGATGAAGGTAAAATGGAAATCTTCAAAAAAATCTGTTGCAACGGTCAATGCGAAGGGTAAAGTAACCGGCAAAAAGGCTGGGAAAGCAGTGGTGACTGCTAAAGTAAAAGGGAAAACGCTAAAATGTAAAGTGACCGTCACGAAAAAGCAGGCAGCGAAGAAAAACGCGAAGACAGCGGGCAAAAAGAACACAACTTCAGATATTTCTCTTCAAAAGAAGGTGATTTCTATTGTCAATAAAAACCGCAAGAAAAAAGGGCTTGAAGCATTGACAATGGATGAGAAACTTATGAAAGCGGCACAGGACAGAGCAAAGGAACTTACAAAGTCATTTTCGCATACTCGTCCGAATGGCACATCTTGTTTTACGATTTTTGAAAAGTACAAGATAACACCAACGGCCAGCGGGGAAAATATTGCAGCCGGTCAGAGAAGTGCGGCAGCTGTTATGGATTCTTGGATGAATTCACCGGGGCACAAAGAAAACATCATGAATAACAGGTTTAAGAAGATCGGTGTTGGTCTGGTGATCGTTCCAAACGATATGTATTCTTATTACTGGGTGCAGATGTTCACTGAGTAAGGTGAAATAAGAGAAAAGCAGCTGTTTACTGCCTTGGATGCCAAGGGACAGCGAGCAGCTATTTGCTGACTTGGTCAAAAAAGGGGACAGCATAATGAACTGTATAGATATGATGGAGATTTCGGAGTTAAGGGAAACATTAAACTTACGGGCGGGTGAGGAAGGCCTGATGCATCCGATCCGTTGGATATACTTTGCGGATTGTTTGCAATGTGTAAAGAGTGAGTATCGTATGGAGAGCTATATTCATGGCAGTGAATTTGTCGTGCTAACCAATCGGGATCTTACGGATGATAGCCTTAAATTGAAAGAACTCATTGCAAAAATGCAGGAATATGATATTGCAGCAGTGGGAATTAACGAAGGACAGATTTCGGAAGAATTGGTACAATATTGCGACGAACATCGATTACCATTGTTTGAGCTGCCAATGCGTTTCCCTTTGGTGGATCTGAGTCAGATCATATGCAAGAGGTTAGTGCTGGAAGAAAATAACAAAAATGCAGAGGAACAATTATTCACCTCTATTTTGGACGCAGAGCATCTGAACAAAGAAGATGTTTTTGCGCAAGATATTTGAATGTGGATCTGTCCGGTGAATTTCGAGTGATCGAATTTGCTTTTTTTAAGGAACGGGATAAAGACGATTCGTTTACGATCGGACAAGCGATACGTGGGATCATTCGTACAGAGTTTTCACATTATCTGTCTCAAAATATATTGACGCAGTTGCAGGCCGGTACGGTCTTGGCACTTGTGCCGGCGTATGATGTGAGTGATAAGCTGTTAAAGAAAATTCTCGCAAAGATTACGCAGCTTACCGAGAAAGACTGTGCGACCAGGCTGGTTGTCGGCGTAGGAAACAGTACAGGATATTTGGAAGATGTGAGGGTGAGCCGAAATGAAGCGGCTACCGCGATTAAACTTGCGAATATGTCCGGACGGGAAGAATCGGTCTTTTTTTATAAAGATCAGGGTATTTACACGATGATATCTAAGATTACGGACAGTCGATTTTTGGATGAGTTTGTTGAAAAAAATATTGGAAAGCTGCTTCGTGCAGATGAAGTTAATCAGGGTAATCTATGCGAGACACTTGAAAAGTATATCAACCATAACTGTAATGCGAAGGACACGGCAGAAGCAATGTATATCCACCGTAACACTTTGAACTATCGTCTGAGGAAGATTCAGGAGATCCTCGGCCGCCAGATCAACGATATTGACACGTGTCTATTACTTAAGCTCGCCTTTATGATAAGAAATTATCGTAATATGCAGAGGTAGTGAGCGGCAATTGTGTACCATGCACAAAATGTTTGGTACAGCAAGTACATTGTATTGCATGCCAAAGTTGTTATAATGTTTGCAGAATAAAAAATAAAGCAATGACAAAGGCGTCAAAAAAGTATTTTACTTTTTTGGCGTCTTTTTGTTTGCGGAACAGGCATCCACGTGATGATGCGAGGAAGCCTGTGTTTCAAATTTATGGCATTGGAGGACAAACATATGACAACAAAAGATTTATCAAAGGCATTACCAGAAATTGTAACAGAGCAGGTACCGGGACCAAAGTCCAAGGAACTCCTTGATCGTAGAAATGCAGCAATCCCACAGGCGCTTTGTGGAAACACTTATCCAATCTGCATCAAGCAGGGCGCAGGCGCTATGTTTGAAGATTTGGATGGCAACAAGATTCTCGATTGGGTCGGCGGTGTTGGTGTGTTAAATATTGGTTATTCAAATCAGGAAGTAATCGATGCAGTCAAAGCACAGGCAGATAAATATTTCCATACAATTTTTAATGTGTATGTGCATGACGGATATGTAGCACTTGCCGAGAGATTAAATAAGATCATGCCTTGTAAAGGTGATACGATGAAAACCTATTTTGCTAACTCTGGTGCAGAGTGTGACGAGAATGCGATCAAGATCGCCAAGGCATATACAAAGAGAAACGGCGTGATCTGCTTTACCGGTGCATTCCACGGAAGAACCAATCTTACAATGGCACTGACTGCCAAGAAAACCTATGCAGTTGGCATGGGACCTTTCCCATCAAGCATTTACCGTGCACCATATCCTTATTTGTACCGTGCACCGAAAGGATACACTGAGGAAGAGGCAATTCAGTATTATATTGATGAGCTGAATAAGATTTTTGATGAGGGCGCCCCTGCCAATGAAATTGCATGTATGCTTGTTGAGCCGTTACAGGGTGAGGGCGGATTTATTCCGGCTCCGATCGCTTGGGTCAAAGCAATTCGTAAAATCTGTGATGAGAATGGCATTTTACTGATCGCAGATGAAGTGCAGTGCGGTAACTGCAGAACCGGTAAGTATTATGCTTCTGAATATTGGAAGGAGGCTGGTGCGGCACCGGATATTATCGCTACTGCCAAATCATTAGGCGGCGGACTTCCGATTTCTGCGATCACAGCGAGAGCGGAGGTAATGGATGCAGCACCGGCAGGCACGATTGGTGGTACTTTTTGTGGTAACCCACTTGCGTGTGCTTCTGCATTGGCAGTCATGGATATTATGCAGAGAGACGATTATGCAGCTAAGGCAAGACATATTGGTGATGTAGTTATGAACAGATACAATGCATTGAAAGATAAATACGATGTAATTGGTGATGTCAGAGGTCTTGGCGCAATGATCGGCATCGAGTTCGTTACCGATAGAGAGACAAAAGAGCCGGCAACAAAGCTGGTTGCAGACATTGTCAGAAATGCAATGCAGAAAGGTCTGCTGCTGGAAAGCTGTGGATTTGCAAGTAATACAATCCGCTTCTTAGCACCGCTTACAATGACAGATGAGCAGATGGAAAAAGGTCTTGAGATCTTTGAGGAAGCTATTAAAGAAGCAATTGCATAAAGCCGGTTACATAACCGAAACTTGACGAAGATGTCAGGGAACGCACAACAACTGCGCCCTGACATCTTTTTTGAACAGGTAAATCATATTACAGATGAACAGGTTATCACAAAAAATGATAACGTATTCGTCTTAAGAAATAATTGGAGGAAACGTTATGGAGCAGAATTCAAAATTTGATAAGGTAATGGGATCGTGGGACATCCTCGTTATCGCCTTCGGCGCCATGATAGGCTGGGGCTGGGTCATTAACTCAGGCGATTGGATCACAACATCGGGATTTATGGGATCGATCATCGCAATGTTGATTGGTGGTCTGATGGTATTTTTTGTCGGACTTACTTATGCAGAATTGACATCAGCAATGCCGCAGTGTGGTGGCGAGCATGTATTTAGTTATCGTGCGATGGGACCAACAGGATCGTTCGTATGTACGTGGATGATCATATTGGGCTATGTTGCGACAGCGGCCTTTGAGGCAACAGCGCTCCCAACCGTAATTACATACTTATTTCCAAAATTTAATCAGGTATATTTATACACCATCGCTGGCAAAGACATTTATCTTACAACGATTTTGTTAGGTGTAGGTGTTGCAATATTGATCACATTGATCAATATTAAAGGTGCCAAGACAGCAGCTATTTTGCAGACGATTCTTACGGCGGTCATTGCAATTGCCGGGATCCTCTTGGTTGTTGGCTCTGCAATCAATGGCGATAGTGGAAACGTGACCGGTCAGATGTGGCAGGCATCTACCGGTAACACACTGGGAAGTGTATTCAAGGTCGCATGTATGACACCGTTTCTGTTTATTGGCTTTGATGTTATTCCGCAGGCGGCAGAAGAAATTAATGTTCCATACAAAAAGATTGGAAAGATCATGTTATTGTCCATCTTTTTGGCAGTTGCCTGGTATCTGCTTATCATTTTTGCTGTGTGCTATATCATGCCGAGCAGTGCCATTGCAAAGGAGATGGCTTCACAGAATGGGCTTGTTTCTGCCAAAGCGATTGAGACTGCATTTCATACACCACTCATGGGCAAGGTTCTCATTATTGGTGGTCTGTGCGGTATCATTACTTCTTGGAACTCATTCTTGATGGGTGGAAGCCGTGCACTGTATTCCATGGGTGAGTCGCTGATGATCCCAAAAATGTTTGGTAAACTTGGCAAAAATAAAACACCGGAAGCAGCAATTATTCTTTGCGGAATTGCCTGCTGTATTGCACCATTCTTTGGTAGAGGTGTTCTTGTATGGCTTGTCGATGCTGCATCGTTTGGCTGTGTTATTGCGTATATGTTCGTATCCATTTCGTTTTGCATTTTGCGAAAGACCAAGCCGGACATGGATAGACCGTACAAGGCAAAAGCGGGCAAATTTGTTGGCGTAATGGCAGTTGCCATGGCAGCCTTTATGACGTTGTTGTACATCATTCCGGCATCTTTTTCAGCCGCACTTGTATGGCAGGAATGGATCGTTGTAGGAGCTTGGCTTGCACTTGGTGTGTTCTTTTACTTTTATTCTAAGAGCAAGTACGGTGCCGAATTTGGCCGTGACATTTTTATTGTAAGTGAAACGAGTACCGCAGATGCTGCAGATAAGACAGCAGAACAGCTGACCAAGAAATATACGGGCAAACATTTTGTTGTAACAGTTGGCTGTGAATACGGAAGCGGCGGTCCGGAAATCGCCAAAATGGTTGCCGATCATTTTGGAATAGAGTACTATGATAGAGACT
>ERZ791579.1140-NODE-1140-length-15757-cov-2.525029_pt1 | contig 15757 bp, 11 predicted proteins | sample MGYA00509968_ERZ791579 | MGnify/ENA primary metagenome ERZ791579 (study PRJEB30046, sample SAMN00791924) | human gut metagenome | study: EMG produced TPA metagenomics assembly of the A metagenome-wide association study of gut microbiota in type 2... | reverse complement strand
GACGATTTTATCAAAAGTCGCTGTCTCTTTTAGGGATTCTGTAAAATCAAACTCAACGCTTTTAAGTCGTCGGCCCCGATCAAATCCACCCCTTCTTTAATAAAAAGTTTCTTGAACAGTGGTGTGTCCGGTGCACCCCACCAGCGGAATAGTTTGCCTTCCGCATGGGTTTGCCGGATATATTCGCGCATCTTTTCGAGCTTTTCGGCGGGTATCTCTCCCTGGCCTTTCCAGCCGATGTAATTATTAATAGTATTACAGATGTCCGAGGAAGTACGTTTCCGGGGAGCGATATAATTAAAGAGGGTGGAGACCGAAGCCATGTACAAGGCGGCCGGAATACCTTTCCCTAAATCTTCTATCGTACCGTCTAGAAAGATAAATCGGTTGGTTTCAGCAGCAATAGCCTTACGGGGACTTCTCCCTGACAGATAGAACAACACGGCACTTTCTTGCAGTTTCCCGTCCTTTTCATGACAGAAAAGAGATTCGTATGGCTCCAGTTTCTTTTTCAAGACGGGGTACATCGCTTCGCCGTCTGTCTTGCAATCGACCATCAGGTAAAACGGGCGGTCGCTGCTCGGATATACTTTGCCCCCGTTCTTTTTGATCCGTTCGACTAATGGCAAGAGATACAGTTTCTCGAATGTGATATCCGGGTTGGGGGCGACCGAATCGTGGGACACATACAGCTCGCCGTCGATTAGCCATAAATCCGCTTCCACACAATTGAATTGGAATGAAAGGGCATCGAATAGCGGACGGGGACGTTCATAATCGTTGTGTGAGAAAGCATTGTAATGAATTGTCTGGGCTTCGATAGAGCCGGATAACAGACTGATAAGCAGGATAATTACTTTTAGTTTCATATGGCAGATTCGTATTTGATAAGGCAAAGGTAAACAGTTTTATCCAATTCTCCGGGAATATTGTTTACATTTGCCCTGATCAATCTGATAAACCATGGATAGACGATTATTTTTTAAGAGATCATGTGCTGGGGCATTGCTTTTATCCTGTCCGGGCTTGTTGGCGCGGGAAAATGAAAAGAGACTGCGCTTTGGCTTGGTAACGGATATACATTTTGCTCATCGGAATGTACACGGAACTCGCTATTATGAACAATCCATCACAAAGTTATCGGAAGCAATAGACGTTTTTAATAGGCGGAAATTAGATTTCATGATTGAACTTGGAGACTTGAAGGATATGGGTGATACTCCTGAAAGAGGGCAGACTTTGTCGTTTTTAGATGAGATAGAAGCAAAGTTTCAGACCTTCGACGGCCCTGTTTATCATGTGTTGGGCAATCATGATATGGATAGTATCTCAAAATCTGAATTTCTCGCACATACGAGCAATTACGGGAGTGCGAAAGGAAAACCTTATTATTCCTTCGTACGGAACCAGATTAAGTTTATCGTGCTTGACGGTAACTGCAACGAGGATGGTTCTGATTATGATTCCGGTAATTTCGATTGGACCAAGGCGTTTATCCCCGCTGGCCAAAGAGAATGGTTGCAGCAGGAACTGAAGAAAGACGATTTGCCGGTCGTGATCTTTATCCACGAATTGTTGGATACTTTCTCCGGGATCGACAAGGAACTTTGTATCGGCAATGCGGAAGAGATCGTTTCGATACTTGAGCAAAGCGGCAAGGTAGTAGCCGTTATCCAAGGGCACCATCATGCTGGGAACTATAGTTTTCGGCATGGAATCCACTATTTTACAATGAAAGGGATGATAGAAGGAAGCCTTCCCGAAAATAATAGTTTTGCCGTCATTGAGATAGACAAAGATTTGAATATCTATATAGAGGGTTTCTATAATTGCAAGAATAAGGAGATGAAACATAATAGATAATCATTATGAAAAACTTCACAGACGAGAAGACTCTTCTTCGGGAGATAAAGAACGGAAACGGCGAAGCATTCGAATTTTTGTTCAATAGCTATTATCCTCGGTTGCGAGGATATGCTGCTCGTTTTGTGACGGATGAGGAAGCAGTCAGGGATATCATACAGGAGAGTTTTTTGAGATTTTGGGAAAAACGTGATCTGATAGAAGCTGTTTCCATTTCATCTCTTCTTTTCGCAATGGTGAGGAATGCCTGTCTGAATTATTTGAAGCATAAGGATGTGGAACAAAAATATATTTCTTATTCCTTGTTGAACCGGGAACAGCATAATCTGGAACATTTGGATAAGGTGGCCGGGCAGGAAGAACTTTATTATTGGGACTTTAACCTAAGTCCGGAATATACGCTTCTGTATAAGGAATTGCAACAACAGATCAGTCTTGTTATGAGTGATTTGCCTTCCCGTTGCCGTGAAGTATTTGAGATGAGCCGTTTTAAGAAAATGAAAAACCGGGAGATCGCAGATGCTCTCCAAATATCGACTACTGCAGTGGAAAAACATATAGCCAAAGCCTTAGCACGCTTTTCCGCACATTTTAAAGATAAATATCCGTTGGATGTCTATATCGCGATATTAGCTTGGCTGCTTTCCGAATGAACGAAGTCCTGTTTCTTTTGTTTTGGGGAATTTTTTTTCAGGAAGGGGGTTGGGTAAAATTCATTTGGGTTGTTACATCATATAGAAAGCAAAAATTATGAAAGAGCAGGAGATCTATAATCACCAGTTGGCAATACGTTATTTTGAAGGACGCATTACTCCCTCCGAAGAAGAGATTCTTTTCCGGTTTGTGAATGATGCACCTTCTAATGAAAGAATGTTCCGCCAATGGGAGGAGGAGTGGATGCTTTCCTATAAACTGATTCCTGAAGTTTCGAATGAATGGAAACAGTTGCAACGCCGGATGCAGGTGCGTCAATCACTGAATGGTGTGTTTAGTACTAAACACATGCAATTGCAGCGGTTTATCGCTGTTGCTGCAATTGCATGTGTTCTATTATTGAGTGGAACATATAGTTTCTATCTTTATCGGAATACGGAAACTGCCGATAACCGGTTTGCTTTAGAAACTGCCTATGGAGAAAAAAGCAAGCTGATACTGGCGGATGGAACAGTTGTATGGTTGAATGCCGGTTCTTCCTTACAGTATGCCGGTAACTTCAATTCTAAAAACAGGGAAGTCTTTTTAACTGGTGAAGCTTATTTCGAAGTGACTAAACAGTCAGATGGAACTCCTTTTGTGGTTAAAACGGATCAGTATAGTGTATTGGTGAAAGGAACAAAGTTTAATGTATCTTCTTACCCTGAAGATATTTCTGCCAAAACGACATTATTGGAAGGCTCTATCGATATTTTATATAAAGGGAGGCATATTCCGGTTGCACCGGGAGAATTGCTGAGTCTTGACAAACAAAATGGAAGTTTTTCCCGTCAGAGGGTTCAGGCATCTCAATATAAATCTTGGACAGAAGGAAGGGTTGAATATGATAAAATCACGCTCAATGAGCTGGCAGTCCGCCTATCCCGTAAATATGACGTTCAGATTCATTTGGGAGACGACTTGGAAAAAGATATGGCTTTCCGCGTATCACTTCGCAATGAAGAGACTGTCGGAGATGTCTTGCACGCTCTATCCGAGATTATTCCGATCCGTTATGAACGGCGGGACCGGGATATTTATATTCGAAAACAATAGCGCAATTGTTAATATATTATTAAATCTAATTCTTTAATTTATTGGTTTATGTATAGAAAACATGTAGGAAGGGCGTTAATCCTTGCCTTGATGCTTTCTGGGGCTACCTCCATGAATGCACAGCGGATTACCCGGCAATTTAAAAATGTTCCTTTAAAAACGGTATTAGCAGAAGTCGAGAAAGAACTACAGTATTCCATCATTTACAAGAAAGACGAGGTAAATGAACGGAAGCAGATTACGCGAGATTTTAAAGATGCTTCTTTGGAAGAAGTTCTATCTGCCGTATTGGATAACGGATTGTCTTATTCCGTCCAGGGCAAGATGATTGTGATTTCCAAGAAGGAAGCCGCAGGATCATCTATCACTCAGCAAAAGCAGATCATTGTGAAAGGTATCGTGAAAGATGAAAATGGCGAACCAGTTGTTGGGGCGAATGTTGTTGAAAAGGGAACGTCTAATGGTACGATTACGGATATGGATGGGAATTTCTCTTTGTCGATATCCGAAGGTTCTCAGTTAAGCATAACCTATATCGGATATTTGGATCAAAATGTCACTGTCGGTAAAGGAAAAACTGTTTTAAACATCCAACTGCGCGAGGATATGCAGGCATTGGAGGAAGTGGTTGTCGTTGGATATGGCACAATGAAGAAATCTGATTTGACAGGTTCTATATCGACGATTTCAGCAAAGGATTTTAATAAAGGAATTTCAAGTACTCCGGATCAATTACTTTCTGGAAAAATTCCGGGACTAATGGTCAATAGAAGTAGCGGTGACCCGAATAGTAGTGCAACAATGCAACTTCGTGGACCGTCTTCATTGACTGCTTCTACTGCTCCGTTTTATGTGATCGATGGAGTACCGGGAGCCTCAATCGATTTAGTTTCTCCGGATGATATAGAATCAATGAACGTTTTAAAAGATGCTTCAGCTACCGCAATTTACGGTTCGCGAGCTGCTAATGGTGTGATCATGGTTACGACTCGCAAAGGGCGCACGGGAAAACCTCAGGTTCATTATAGTGGATATGCTGCTATCGAAAGCGTATCGGGTAGGGTAAATGTTTTGGATGCAGAAGAACATCGTGCGTTTTTAGCAGAACATAATATGGAATTGGCAGCTAGTGATGACGGATATAGTACGGATTGGCAGAAGGAATTGACAAGAAATTTAGGTTTTTCTCATAATCATAATTTGAGTCTTGTCGGTGGAAATGAGAATACGAAATATAATGCATCTGTCAATTACCAGTCGAAGCAAGGAATTGTCAAAAAAAGCCAGTATGAAAAGTTGACAGCGCGAATAGGCGTAGACCAAGAAGCATTGAATAATAAACTCCATTTGAGTTTTTCATTATCCGGTAGTCATGTTAATACAGATCATATCAATTATAGTATATTTAATTATGCGGCAAGATGGTTACCGGAGTCTCCTATTTATTCTGACGCACCTGAATACGAACAGTATGGAGGCTATTTCCAGGTTCCAGGACGTATGACATATTATAATCCGGTAGCATTATTAAACCAGCAAGATGATAAAAGATATCGTAATACTTTGCAAGGAATAGGAAAAGTAGGTTGGGATATTATTGAAGGACTTCGGTTTGATTTACTAGGTTCTATGCAGATAGAAACAACTGACCGGTCTGTATATTATCAGACGACTGATATATCTGTGATAGGAAAAGGATATGCTATGCGTGAGTTTTTGAAAGATAGAGATAAAGTGTTGGAGGCTACGCTTAATTATTCAAAAACATTCCATGACAAACATGGCTTGAAAATAATGGCAGGATATTCTTATCAAAACAATATTATGGACGATGGTATCAGAGGAACGAATGATTATTTTACATCTGACGTTACAGGATCAAACAATTTAGCATCTGGAAATGGAGACCAATCTACTCATTTTCAAGATTATCCTTTGAAAAAGGAAGCGACTTTGGTCTCTTTTTTCGGACGTATTAATTATGATTTCAATAATCGCTATTTGTTAACTGCTACTTTACGTCGGGACGGATCTTCTAAGTTTGGAGCAAATAACAAATGGGCTATGTTCCCTTCTGTTTCTTTGGCTTGGCGTATTTCGGAGGAAAAATTTATGGAAGAACAGTCGGTTTTCCAGGATTTGAAATTGAGAATCGGATATGGACAGTCTGGTAATCAGAATATTGATCCGTATACATCTCAGCGTTTGTATGGTCCTCAGTCTAGTCAATTCATGTATAATGGCGAATGGATTAATAGTTATGGAGTTTCTCAAAATCCTAACCCAGATTTGAAATGGGAGACAACTGCAATGACGAATATCGGTCTTGATTATACTATTTGGGAGGGACGTGTTTCTGGTACATTGGATTTTTACAATAAGGAAACAAAAGATATGTTATACAAGTACAATGTTCCATCACCTCCTTATCAGTATAACCAACTGTTGGCAAATGGGGCAAGCATGACTAATAGAGGGGTTGAATTTATGGTGAATGTAGTGGCTGTTGATCGACCGGATTTTAGCTGGACAACCAATTTCAATGTGGCTTATAATAAAAATGAAATCGGATCATTGGATAGTAACGTTGATAATTTGAGCATTTCCGAACGTTATGAAGGAACAATGTATTTGGAAGGATGGACCGCTCAGACGGTCTCAATTGTCAAACCCGGACTCCCGATCGGTACATTCTATACCTATAAGTATATGGGATATGATGCGAAACAACAGAAAACATTGTATGAGAATGCAGCAGGTGAAATTGTAACAATCGATAAATTGAAATCCCCTGATGACTATCAAGTGGTTGGTTCCGCTCTTCCTAAAGTTACATTTGGTTGGAACAATACATTCAGATATAAACGGTGGGATCTGAATTTCTTTTTAAGAGGTGTTACTGGGAATAAGATTTTTAATGCTAGCCGTGCGGATCTTTCCCGGTTGACACAAGCGGCTATATGTAATATTTCGCATGAAGCAGTTGAAGATGGCATTATGGAAGCACCGCAACCGTCGAGCAGATGGTTGGAAAATGGTTCGTTCCTTAAGTTGGATAATGTAACGTTGGGGTATCAGTTTGATACAGAAAAGATGCCGGGTATTAATAACTTAAGAGTGTATATTACTGGACAGAATTTGTTCACGATTACGAAATATACCGGTATTGATCCTGAGGTAAGTTTAAGCGGACTTGCTCCCGGTATTGATAATAGAAATTATTATCCGAAGACTCGATCATTCTTATTAGGTGTAAATATCAGTTTTTAATAGGAGGTAATTATGAAATCATATAATATCAAACAGAAAGTAAAAGTATTTGTTCTAATAATAGGTACTGCTGTTTTGGCAGGATGTACGAATTTAGATGAAACGATTTATTCGTCCTATACAGATGAAAATTTTCCTTCTTCTCCAAAGCAGTATGCATCAATGACTGGACCGATTTATGTGGCAGCTCAGAAGTTATTTGACAATAATCTTTATGAGTTGCAAGAAATGGGAACGGATGAGATTATTGTCCCGACACGCGGTGGAGACTGGTATGATGGAGGACGTTATGTCGATATGCATTATCATAATTGGACTCCTTCCCATGTTTTAGTGACAAATGCGTGGAATACAGGATTTAATGCGATTGGTACTTGTAACCAAGTGTTGAATCAGTTTGAAAATCTGGAAGATACGGATGATAAGGAAAAAACGGTTGCAGAAATTAAGATTATGAGAGCTTGGTTCTATTATAATATGATGGATGCTTATGGTAATATTCCGATTGTAACTAAGTTTGATCAGTCTGTAGATGCTCCGACTGTTAATTCTCGAAAAGAGGTGTTTGATTTTATTGCGAATGAGATTGAGGAGAATGCGATACTTTTGGATGAAGAGGCAACGGCGTTAAATTATGGACGTCCGACACAGGGGATGGCTTATACATTGGCAGCTAAGCTATATTTGAATGCAGAGGTTTATGTTGGGCAACCGATGTGGAAAAAAGCTGAAGAGTATTGTAATAAAGTTATAGAATTGAATCAATATACATTAGGTGATTATTTTGAGATGTTCAAACCTGACAATGGAGCTGATGAAAAAGAGATTATTTTTGCAGTACCCTTTGATTCGAATAAAGCGACGGGGAATCGTTGGCAGTTAAGAACGTTGCATTTTAGTCATCGTAATACGTTTTCATTGACAGCTACTCCGTATAACGGCTGGTGTGTGGCTCCTGGCTTTTTTGATAGTTATCAGGAAGAAGACATCCGAAAGAAAGTATTTTTATGGGGACAACAATATGATGCCAATGGGAATCCGATGGAATATAGTGGTGTGAATGTGTGGTTAGATCCGTATGGGTTTGATGCATTTGATGTGGGGGGAGCCGATGATAAAGGACGTTTAGTTGGGGCTCGTTGTATCAAATATTATCCAGATAAAGATGGTACAGGCGGATGGGCTAATAACGATTTTGTAGTTTTTAGATATGGTGATGTCTTGATGATGAAAGCAGAAGCTCTTATACGTCAGGGAAAAGATTTGTCAACGGCTATTGATTTGGTAAATCAAATTAGGGGACGCGCGTTTCCGAATAATCAAGAGCAACTTTTCAAAGAAAGTTCATTTAATTTGGATTCTTTGTATGATGAAAGAGGACGTGAATTTGTTTGGGAAATGCATAGAAGGACTGATATGATACGATTTGGAAAGTTTGAAGATCCACTTTTATTTAAGCCATCTACAAGTGGAGAGGAATATCGACGAATTTTCCCGATACCGACTTCTGCGATAATGTCTAATCCGAATTTAGATCAGAATCCTGAATATTAACACATGGAGAAGCATTATGACAAGAGTATTGGGATTGATAAAGGTTTGACATAATGCTTTTCTTTTATATATGAACTTGATTTATTATGAAATGTCAGTTTTTCTTTTTTTTCTCTCTCTTTTTTCTATTGCAACCGGTGAAAGGAGAAATGGATTCCAATCGGCAACTTTTTCAAGTATATGCTGATTCGATTAAAATCACGGTTTCTTGCTTGAATGATCAGATCATTCATGTTCAAGCGACTCCTGAAGGTTCTGTCGGGAAGGAGTCATTGGTTGCATTGAAGAACCATGCACTGAAACCAACTTTCTGTTCTGTTCAAAAGAACGAAGAGGGAATTAGCATGTTGACATCTAAATTGACAATCAGCTATTCAACTACGGACAAATGTATATCATTTACTGATAGAATAAGTGGAGAATTATTACTAAAAGAGAAGATGCGTGATTTTGTTAGGCAACATATTGGTGAAGAAGATGTTTGGAATATTCGACAGGTATTTTCTTTGACTCCAGAAGAGGCTATTTATGGTCTTGGACAATATCAGGAAGGAGTAATGAATTATCGGGGTAAAAAGGTTAAACTTCTTCAGGCTAATAAAGACATCGTCAATCCTTTTTTAATATCAACTCGTTCGTATGGAATATTGTGGGACAATTATTCTAAAACACTTTTTGAGGACAATGAGCATGGGGCTACCTTTTGGTCTGAAGTGGCAGATGAGATTAATTATTATTTTATAGCAGGTGACAATATGGATAAAGTTATCGCTAATTATCATGCGTTGACAGGTAAAGTTCCTATGTTTCCCAAATCTGCTTTCGGATATTGGCAATCTAAAGAAAGATATAAATCGTTTGATGAACTGACTGAAGTTGTTGCCGAATATCGTCGCCGTCAAATACCGTTGGACAATATTGTCCAGGATTGGGAATATTGGGGTGATCGTCCTTTTTGGAATAGCTTGAAATTTGATACACTTCATTTTAATCATCCGAAAGAGGCCATAGACTGTCTTCACGATCAATATCATGTAAAGTTGATGCTTTCTGTATGGCCGGGATTTGGAAAAGAAACAGATATTTACCGGGCAATGGATTCTGCTGGTGTTTTATTTGATGAACCGACATGGGCGGGGTATAAAGTGATGGATGTATATAATCCGAAAGCACGTGAAATATTTTGGAGTTATTTGCAAAAAGGATTATTTGATAAAGGCGTAGATGCTTGGTGGATGGATGCGACAGAACCATCTTTTCGTGATGGGGCCATACAGGAAAAACAAGAAGAAAGAAGTAAATCTGCTGGGCCAACTTATATAGGTTCTTTTCATCGTTATTTAAGTGTTTATTCTCTCTTCATGTCAGAGATGATGTATAATAATCTGAGAATGCAAAATGATAAGCGTGTTTTCATTTTAACTCGTTCTGCTTTTGCTGGTCAACAGCGGTATGGTACGGCTATTTGGTCTGGTGACATTACTGCTCGTTGGGATGTTTTCCGTCATCAGATATCTGGAGGATTGAATATTTGCATGACAGGCATCCCCTATTGGACTACAGATGCTGGCGCTTTTTCCGTTACAGGTAAAGATTCTGAATTTAAGCAGGGGCTAGCAGATCCTGCTTATCGGAAGTTCTATCTTCGCTGGTTCCAACAAAATGCTTTTTCTCCGATTTTTCGGGCTCATGGAACTAGTGTACCGCGTGAAGTGTGGCAATTTGGTCAACCAGGGGATTCTATTTATGAAGGATTGTTGAAAATGATCGATATTCGCTACCGTCTTCTGTCTTATATTTATTCTTCTGCATGGCAGGTGACTGATAATTCCCGAATTATGATGAGAGGATTGGCAATGGATTTTGCAACTGATCCAAAGGTATATAATATTGATGATGCTTATATGTTTGGACCGTCCTTTTTGGTTCATCCGGTTACTTCATCAAATGATCGTTTGTCTACTTATTTGCCTGACCATACAGGAAAATATTGGTTTGATTTTTATAGTCATACTTCTTATGAAGCTGGACAGACAATAACGCGAGATATTCCTATTGATGAAATCCCAATCTTTGTGAAAGCTGGCTCTATTGTCCCTTTCAATGAAGTGAAGCAATATGCGACAGAAAAAGCGGATGGCATGATGGATATTTATATTTTTGCAGGAGAGGATGCAGAGTTTGAACTTTATGAGGACGATAATGAGACGTATGCTTATGAGAAAGGCGAATATTCTGTTGTCAGGTTTAACTGGAGTGAAAAGACACGGACGCTAACGGTTGCAAAGCAAGAAGGTACTTATCAAAATCTTCCTGAACGGACATTCCGTATAAAGTTGATTTCTAAGATAGACGGAAAACAGAAAACGCAAGAAGAGACTAGGACAATTGTTTATAAAAACCAATTAATTTCAATCGATTTTTGAGACTCTATTCTGTTATGATTCTCGGTGACAGGCTTTTTGAGGAAAGGATGTTACCGAGAATATTTAATTTGTTTTATCTTTGTATTCTTATATTTGATAACACAGGTGAATTCATGAAAACATTTTTATTGGTAGTCTGTTGTTTAATCTTCTCCTTGGGAGCAAACGCTCAACAACGTCCCCTCATGCTATACGGCGATACCTCCCGTGTCGGGGTCCCTTATTCGAAAGATCCGCATGTGGTTAATTTTAAGGGGCGCTATTTGATGTACCATTCCATTCCGCCGATGAAGGGGGAACCTGATTCCGGATGGAATATTGGGATTGCGGAGAGTAAGGATTTGATGAACTGGACGAAGGTGGGCGAGATCACGCCTGCTCCCGAAGCTGATTATGAGAAGAAAGGACTTTGTGCACCCGGTGCGTTGGTGAAGGATGGAAAGGTGCATTTGTTTTATCAGACATACGGGAATGGGAAGAAAGATGCCATCTGCCATGCCATATCGGATGACGGCATTCATTTTAGAAGGAATCCGACGAATCCGATTTTCCATCCGGTCGGAGATTGGACTTGTGGGCGTGCCATAGATGCGGAAGTGTGTGAGTTCAAAGGACGCTATTTCCTCTATTTTGCAACCCGCGATAAAAACTACGACATCCAGATGCAGGGAGTAGCTGTTGCTCCGGGCAATACCAATTTCAACCGGGAAGACTGGGTACAGGTAACGGATTCCTCTATCCTGTATCCCGTGTATCCGTGGGAAGGAAAATGTATCGAAGGGGCTTCGATCGCAAAGAAAGGTGACAAACTTTATATGTTTTATGCCGGAGCTTACAATAATGCCCCTCAACAGATCGGAGTGGCGGAAAGCGAAGACGGCATTGTCTGGAAACGCCTTTCGGAAGAACCTTTCCTTAGGAACGGCAAACCAGGCGAATGGAATTCCAGCGAATCCGGTCATCCTCATATTTTTACCGATTCGGACGGACGAACCTACTTGTTCTATCAGGGAAATAACGATAATGGAAAAACCTGGTATATCACACAAGAAGAGGTGGTTTGGAAAAATGGAAAACCTTTTCTGAAAGGTAAGTGAAAAACGATCATAAACGAGGCTGCGTGTCAAAATGTATGAGGGTATGTCAAAACTGTCCTGTTCCCGTGCTTGACGCGGGATCGCATTAAAACCGACCTTATAAAAATCTGATTGATAAGGTCTGTCCTTTTGCGGCCCCGCATCAAGTGCGGGGACAAGGAGATTTTGACACCCCCCCCTTTTACCAAACCTTCCTGTTCAGTATGCGGACCGAGTTGAGGACTGCCAGCAGAGCGACACCGACATCAGCAAAGACTGCCCCCCACAACGTGGCGTATCCCAATGCACCTGCCGACAGCACAATCCCTTTTACAACAAGTGCCCCTATGATATTCTGACGGACAATCGTACGTGTCTTGTGTCCGATCGTGATAGCGGTCGCCACTTTGGACGGTTGGTCGTTCTGGATAACGACGTCGGCACTCTCGATTGCCGCATCCGAACCGAGTCCGCCCATCGCAATCCCTACATGGCTTAGTGCCAATACCGGAGCATCATTCATGCCGTCTCCGACAAAAGCCACGGTTTTGCCCGGCTCTTCAACCATTTCCCGGATATGTGCCGCCTTATCCTCCGGCAACAGGTTCCCGTATGCCCGGTCGATACCTAAACGTCTGGCAAAAGATTCGACAATCTCTTTTTTATCACCTGACAGCAAACGGATATCCGTCACTCCTAACTTCCTCAGTTTGGCAATCGCCTCTACGGCATCGTCTTTCAACGTATCGGACAATAGCAGATGGCCGGCATATTTTTTATCGATGGCGCAGATAACTACGGTCGCTACTTGGTCGGACAACTCTTCGGGAATGGAAATCCCGCGCTCTTTCATTAAGCGGATATTCCCGACAAGCATTTCCTGTCCACCGATGACGGCCTCCACGCCGTGTCCGGCCAGTTCATGCATCTCCGATACGCTTGCTGCGGAGATATTCTGTTTCTTTGTGTAGCGGACGATCGCTTGTGCGATCGGGTGAGTACTTTTCTGTTCGACGGATAAAAGCAAGGTCAATAGTTCCGACTCGGAAATTCTATGCGCCTGCATATCCGTCACGTCGAAGCAGCCAGTGGTCAATGTACCTGTTTTGTCGAATGCAATGGTATTTATCCGGGTGATGGCATCCAGATAATTACCACCCTTGAACAAGATGCCGGCACGTGACGCCGCTCCGATACCTCCGAAATATCCCAACGGTACGCTGATTACCAAGGCACACGGACAGGAGATAACTAAAAAGACCAATCCCCGGTACAACCAGTCATGAAAAACGTATTGGAAAGACGGCATCATCAATCCGGCAAATGCCGGAACCGTGACGATCAGCAAAGCCAACACGATCACGGCAGGCGTATAGAACCGTGCGAACCGACGAATGAACAGTTCGGCAGGAGCTTTACGCTCGGCTGCATCTTTCACCAGCACTAAAATGCGGGCTAATGCGCTTTGTTCATAGGGACGGTTCACTTCTATGCGGACGGTTTGTCCCAGTACGATCATTCCCGCCAGGACTTCATCCCCTTTCCGAAGTATGCGGGGCATGCTTTCGCCTGTCAGGGCGGAGGTGTCGAACGATGCTTCGGTTTCCTGTAAAATCCCGTCGAGCGGTATGCGTTCGCCCGGTTTTACCTCGATTCGTTCACCTGTCCGTACCTCTTTCGGGGAGACATTGATATAATTACCTTCACGAAATACGTTCGTACGTTCGGGACGGACATCAAGCAGACGGCTGATATTTTGTGAAGCACGTTCGACAGCCCTGTTTTGCAGCATTTCTCCAACCGTATAAAAAAGCATGACAGCTACAGCCTCCGGATATTCGCCGATGCTGAAAGCTCCGGTCGAAGCGACCGACATCAATGTAAACTCGGTGAAGAAGTCTTTTCGCAAAGCCTCGTGATAAGCTGCCCGTATGACAGGCAGTCCTACTGGGAGGAAAGCAGCCAGATACCAGACGAGCTTTACTGTCGGCGAGAACCAGCCTTGTCCGGTATGGTTTAAGATGAGCCCCACAATGAGCAGGATGAAAGACAGGATCGGCAATACCACGTTCGGCCACCAGGTTAATCATGGCATTCAACATATCGCCCGACCCTTTATTATGTCCGCAACTGCATCCGCATCCTGAGTGGCAAGTTGTTTTAGCTTCCATGATTCAATCTGTTTTTATTATTCCGATGCAAAGAACCGAAGATATTTTTGCAACTCGATTGCGTTTTACAGATTTGGGGACTTGCATGCCGGGCAGATTCCTTTGACCGTGTAGTTGATCGTATCCATGATGAAGCCTTCGGGCAACTGCACGACCGGGATTTTTATATGATCCATACAATAGGTCTTGTGACAAACCTCACAGTAGAAATGGATATGCCTGTTTTCAATAAAGCACGTCTCGGTGTCGCTCCGGCAGATTTCATATTTCATCGACCCGCTTCCGTCCTCGAAAGCGTGGATGGCGTGATGCTCCAACAAGATCGCTAAAGAGCGTGAAATGGTCGATTTGTCCAATGTTTCCAGTTGTGCCTCCAATTCGAGCAAGGAAATGGGATATGTTTGTTCCGACAGTTTCTGCAATATAAGAATTCGGGCGGCTGTCGGGCGTACGCCTTTATCTTTGAGTTTCTCTTCGCATTGTTTTGTTGACATGACTTTACTCTTTTTCTCGATACGGTAAAAGTACAACAAAATTAATGCAACTGAGTTGCAAACTTTTATTTTGATTATTCTGATATTTTTCGCTATTTCGCATCTATTATGGAATTACCAGAGGAGCAAAATAAGTTGAAGGAGATCGCTGCCGGAAATGTGGAAGCTTTCGAGCATCTATTTTTCCAGTACCAACCTCGGTTGGTAAATTTCCTTATCGGTCTGACACACGATAAGGAAGTCAGTCGTGATATGGCCCAGGATTTGTTTCTCTCGTTGTGGAAAGACCGTGAAAAACTTAAAAATGTCCGTTCTTTTTCCTCCTATCTATTCCAGATGGCGCGTTTTACCGTGTACGACTATTTCGACCGTCTCATTGTCTCGGAAAAATATACGAACGAATACCTGCAGGATGCCTGCCAAGCCGAATCAGAGGAAGAAGCCTTGTTCGTCCGCGAGCTGCAATCGATCATCAACCGTACGGTCGAGCGCATGTCTCCCCAGCGAAGCAAAATATACCGGATGAGCCGTGAGGAAGGTTTGTCTAATGACGAAATCGCCAAGCGCCTCGATATCAGTAAACGGACAGTGGAAAATCACTTGACCGCCGCCCTTGCCATTCTTCGAAAAGTCCTTTATCTATTTTTTCTTTTGCACACTTGAACCGTATTGTCAAATATGATCTCGACATTGTCGAAAACAAACTACACTTAAATCAAATCAGCCAAACAGAATGAAAGAAAGTTGAGAAAAAAGGCATATTCGATTGTGTGTACTCCCACAGCAAACCGACTCCATTATAAAGCATGGGATTTTATGACAAATGATAATAATATAAAACGAATCATACAGCTTTATTTCGGAAAGCATTTCTCCCGTTCGGGACGTGTCCTGTTCGGCCGCTGGCTACGGGCGGAAGGCGAAGCTTCTGAAAAGAGCGATATGTTGCAGGCCTTTTGGGAACATTTGCCTGCAGAGGCGACTGCTGAAACCCGCGAAGACTGGGATGCCCTGCAAAGACATTTACAGGTTGAACCGGTCCGTCGGAATACTATCCCGATGTATCGCGGGTGGATCAAATATGCAGCGGTAATTGCATTGATGTTATTAACGGGAGCAGTGACCTTTTTTGTTACGGATCGCCTACAACCTGT
>ERZ791579.1135-NODE-1135-length-15811-cov-2.596344_pt1 | contig 15811 bp, 14 predicted proteins | sample MGYA00509968_ERZ791579 | MGnify/ENA primary metagenome ERZ791579 (study PRJEB30046, sample SAMN00791924) | human gut metagenome | study: EMG produced TPA metagenomics assembly of the A metagenome-wide association study of gut microbiota in type 2... | reverse complement strand
ACTCCGCCTCGACCGAAACTTTTAATTGTCTTAGAAAAGTGCATTAGTTAATCGGTAGTTCCCCCGACCGCGTCAACTATCTTCCCTAATCAACTACGAGCGAGACTTGTCGAGCGATTCCGCGTCTTGGGAGCGGCGGCTCGCCGCTTTTAATTGTCTTAGGAAAGTTTTTAAATCTTATTCCAGTTCAAACGCACCTGTATACAATCTATAATACTGTCCATGCTGTTTTATCAAATCATCGTGGCTTCCTCGCTCAATAATTCTTCCTAATTCAAGAACCATTATTACATCTGAATTTCTTACAGTTGAAAGCCTATGTGCTATGACAAATACTGTTCTGCCATACATAAGCCCGTCCATTCCTCGCTGTACGATTTCTTCTGTTCTTGTATCAATCGAGCTTGTAGCCTCATCAAGAATCATAACAGGCGGGTCTGCAACTGCCGCTCTCGCAATAGATAAAAGCTGTCGCTGTCCTTGTGAAAGGTCTGAACCACTACCTGAAATAACTGTATTATAGCCATTTGGCAAATGTCTGATAAAACCGTCTGCATTAGCAAGCTTTGCGGCAGCTATACATTCCTCATCGCTTGCATTAAGATTACCGTAGCGGATATTATCCATAACTGTTCCTGTAAACAAATTAACATCTTGCAAAACTATACCAATAGAACGGCGGAGGTCGCTTTTCTTGATTTTGTTTATGTTAATGCCATCATAGCGAACCTTACCGTCTGCAATATCATAAAATCTGTTGATAAGGTTTGTTATAGTTGTTTTGCCTGCACCAGTTGCACCAACAAAGGCAACCTTTTGTCCAGGCTTGGCATAAAGTGTTATATCATGCAAAACTATCTTGTCTTTAACATAGCCAAAATCTACATCGTGAAGCTCTACTTTTCCCTCAAGCTTTGTATAGGATACTGTTCCATCTGAATGTGGGTGTTTCCAAGCCCATATTCCTGTACGCTCCTCAACTTCAACGAGTTCATCATTTTTGCCATACTTTACATTGACAAGAGTTACATAACCATCATCAACCTCTGATTCTTCGTCCATAAGCTCGAAAATTCTCTCTGCACCTGCAAGAGCCATAATAACTGCATTGAGCTGTTGAGAAATCTGTCCCATAGGCTGTGTGAATGACTTAGAAAGCTGTAAGAATGATGCAATAGCACCAAGCGTAATTCCACCAATTCCATTAACAGCGAAAACACCGCCGATTATCGCAATAAGAATGTACTGAACATTACCAAGGTTATTCATAACCGGCATAAGAACATTCGCAAACATATTTGCGGCTGCGGAATTTTTGCAAAGTTCTTCGTTTTTCTCATCAAAGCCCTCTTTTGCCTTTTCTTCGTGACAGAAAACCTTAACAACCTTCTGACCGTTAATCATTTCCTCTATATATCCATTGATATCACCTATTGACTGCTGTTGCTTGACGAAGTATTTTGCACTTTTGCCAGCAATTTTACCTGTAACAAAAAGCATAAATGATACGAAAACTACTACAAGGAGTGTAAGCCATATATTTGTTGCAAGCATTGCAAAGAATACCGAAACTATTGTAATAAGTGATGAGAACATCTGTGGCAGACTCTGAGAAATCATCTGTCTGAGCGTATCGGTATCATTTGTATAACGGCTCATAATATCGCCGTGTGAATGTGTATCGAAATATTTTATAGGCAAGGTCTGCATATGCTCAAACATTTCATCACGAATATCTTTAAGAACACCCTGTGCAACTGTAACCATAAGTCGGTTATATAAAAGCGTAGCCACAATGCCTATAATATATATTCCAGCCATAAAGATTATTGCTTTGAAAAGTCCTGCAAAATTCGGGACAGCCTCAATCAAAAGAGGCTCTATATAATCATCTATAAGTGTTTGCAAGAAAAGCGAGGACGCAACACCTGTTAATGCACTTGCAAGGATTGATATAAGAACTACAACCAATCTGCCTTTATATTTAAAAACATACGAAAGAAGTCTTTTTGCGGTTTTACCTGTATTTTTACTTCTTACAGGTTTTTTTGTTTGTTTTTGATTACTCATTAAATCTCATTCCTTTCTGTATGAATTTTACTGCTGTGAGCTTTTTGTCTGTGAAGTATAAACCTCACGATAAATTTCATTTGTCTTGAGAAGCTCTTCATGTGTGCCGACAGCATTTATACCGCCATCGTCCATAACGATTATCTTATCAGCATTTTCGATTGAGGAAATTCTTTGTGCTATGATAATCTTTGTTGTGTCAGGAATTTCTTCAGCAAAAGCTTTTCTGATAAGCGCATCTGTCTTGGTATCAACTGCACTCGTAGAATCGTCGAGAATAAGAATCTTCGGCTTTTTAAGCAAGGCTCTTGCTATGCAAAGTCTTTGCTTCTGACCGCCTGAAACATTTGTACCGCCTTGCTCGATATATGTATCATAGCCCTTTGGAAAGGTCGAAACAAAGCTATCTGCCTGTGCAAGCTTGCATACATTGACAATTTCTTCATCTGTTGCATTTTCATTACCCCAGCGGAGATTTTCTTTAATCGTTCCTGAGAAAAGAACATTCTTCTGCAAAACAACCGCAACAGAATCACGCAAAGCCTCTATATCGTAATCCTTGACATCAAGTCCGCCGACTGTAAGCTTACCCTTTGTAACATCATAAAGTCTTGGGATAAGATTTACAAGGCTTGTCTTACCTGAACCCGTTCCACCGATTATACCGACCGTTTCGCCAGATTTAATCGAAACTGAAATATCACTCAAGCACATTTTGTCAGCATCTTTCTTATATGCAAAGCTGACATTATCAAAAATAATAGAGCCGTCCTTGACTTCCTTTACTGGATTTTCGCCATTTGTGATGTCGCTTTCTTCATCGAGAATTTCTGTTATTCTCTCCATAGATGCACGAGAAATGACAATCATAACAAAAATCATTGAAAGCATCATAAGGCTCATAAGAATCTGCATTGCGTAGGTTATAAGACTCATAAGCTGACCTGTTGTCATACCAACAGCTGGGTCATTGCCAGAGAGAACTATAAGTCTTGCCCCGAACCATGAAATCAAAAGCATACAAGTATAAACACAGAACTGCATAAGTGGCATATTCCAAGCAAGAAGTCTTTCTGCCTTACTAAAATCCTTAAAAATGGATTTCGAGATTTTGCCGAATTTCTCATTCTCGTGGTCTTCTCTTACAAAAGACTTTACAACTCTTATTCCATAAAGATTTTCTTGCACAACATTATTCAACTTATCATAAGTTTTAAAAACACGCTCAAATATCGGGTGTGCCTTAGACATTATAAAGAACAAGCCTACTGCAAGAATAGGCACAATATATAGGAATATAAGCGCCATAGATGAGTTTACATTAAAAGCAAGCACCAATGCACATATGAGCATTATCGGAGCACGAACCGCAACTCTTATAATCATCATATAAGCATTCTGAACATTAGTTATATCTGTTGTAAGTCTTGTTACGATACTTGCAGTAGAAAATTTATCTATATTTGAAAAAGAGAAATTTTGAACCTTGTAATACATATCCTTACGAAGATTTTTCGCAAAACCAGCTGATGCTATAGCTGCACTTCGTCCCGAAAGTATACCAAAAATCAAGGATATAAGTGCAAATACTACAAGCACAACGCCCATTTTTACGATATATTCAAGGTTGCCATCATCTATGCCGAAATCTATCAGATTCGCCATAAGAAGTGGTATTACAACCTCCATTATAACCTCAAAAATAACAAAGACAGGTGCAAGTATAGAGTGCTTTTTATACTCTCTTACACTTCTTAAGAGCTTTCTAACCATATTTTTACCTCCTGCTCTACTCTAAATTTTTTTTGATTTTTTGAATTGTTGCAATAAATGCACTGATTTCTTCATCGCTAAGACCTGCTGTCATTTTTTTGTCGATTTCTACAATATCAATTTCGATAATTTTATTAAGCTCAATCGCCCTATCAGTTAAAACCAGCTTTTTAAGTCTTGCATCATATGGTACGGATTCACGCTTGATAAGTCCCTTTTCTTCCATAATAGATAAAGCCTTTGAGGCTGTCGAACGGCGGATAGAAAATTCTTTTTCTATATCCTTCTGAAAAATATCCCTATCACGATTATGTACAAGATAGCCTATAAGCCAGCCCGTAGCACCTGTCAGCTCATCAACACGCTTTATGTTTTCAGAAGCAATAATCTGTCTATGCAACATATTATTTACAGTTCTAAGCTCAAATCCGATTGTATGCTTATATGCCAAAAGAATCATCTCCTTAAAATTGTTAGTTTACAAATTGTTTCGTAACTAACTGTTCTATAACTAACATTATACTCATATATTTTTTGATTGTCAACCTTGCCTTATATAAATCTTGTGATGTGTTTTTCTGAAAATTATGTTATTATTTAATAACGAAAGGAAGATTTCAATGTATGAATACAAATTGATACGCTCTAAGCGTAAATCTATTTCTCTTGAGATTTCTAAGAATTTAGATATAATAGTCCGCTCACCATATGGCTTTCCTAAATCAGAAATAGACCGTTTTGTTACATCAAAAAATGACTGGATAACTAAAAATCTTGAAAAGATAAAAGCTAGAACCGAAAAATATCCAAGCCAAGTTTCTGAAGATGAGGTCAAATCCTTAATAGAAAAAGCTAAGAAAATTCTGCCTGATAAAGTTGCATACTATTCTAAGCTTATGAACTTATATCCAACGGCATTAAAAATTACCGCTGCAAAAACTCGTTTTGGAAGTTGCAGCGGTAAGGATAGTATTTGCTTCTCTTATTTGCTAATGCGTTATCCTGATGAAGCCATTGATTATGTTGTTGTTCACGAACTTGCACACATCAAACATAAAAATCACAGCAAAGCTTTTTATGCCTTAATAGAAAAATATCTGCCCGATTATAAAGAGCGTGAAAAACTGCTAAAATAAATATTCACTATAAAATTATTACCATTAGTATAAATCTGAAATTAAATACAGAAAGGAATATTATATAGATATTTTTTACAATATATTAAAATTGATTTTGTTGCAAAAAATCGTCTATGCTTGATTATTTAACTATAATAGGGTATAATGTAGAAAAAATAAATAGTGAAATCCTTAAAAAAATAATAAAAGAAAATGTCAACGATACCGACTATACCAATAATGCTTATCGTAATTGGGATACTTCCGGTCTGAGTGAGGGCAACTACACTATTAAGGCAATCGTCAAAGACAGTAAAGGCAAATCCGCAACTAAAACCACTAATATCAAAATCAGCAAAGCTCCTACCCTCTCTCCTACAATAACGACTGATCCTGCCAATGCAACGATAGTCAAAGGGAAAGATATAACTTTTACTATTGATACTCATTCTGACGGTAGCGAAAACTTTCCGCCACAACCTTATCAATACAAATTTGAGTATAAAAAGGCAAGTGACAGCTCTTATTCAATGCTGAAAGCCTACGGTGACGATGAAAAATACAAATACAACACGAAAAGCCTTGCAGAAGGAGATTACACCCTCAAAGCAACGGTTAAGGACAAAAACGGCAAGGAATATTCAAAGACCTGTAATTTTACTGTTACCGTTCCGAAAATTACATTCAGCGTTGATCCCGGTTCAAAGGATTTTTTTACGGGTGGTGGCAACGATAAGGCGGTTATTGAAGTAAAGAATGTCAAGGGTGGTATTTCCGATGAATACGAATACAAGTTTGAATATGTTAAGTACGGTTCCTTAACAGACACAACATTAACACCACCAACTAATTCTTCCTCTTGGCAGAGTATCAAGGATTTTGGTAGCGAAAGCTCGACAGATTTTTCCGTAAGCAAAGATGATCAGGCAGGTATTTATGCTGTTCGTGTTTCCGTTCAGAACAAGGATAACACAAACAACAGTCTGATATATCGTCAGATTATCGAAAACTATACTGTCAAAGTCAAGGTACAGCATACTTTGGCTGATATTAACACTCTAATAGACAAAATCGACACTTGGGTATCAAACTCCATTCAAGGTGATATGCAGAGCAAGATTGAAGATTGGAAACCCTCCACATCTGAGCATTGGAATGAATATCCATTCAATTACGACAGCTACAAAGTAGCCTATGACGCTGCTAAAAGCAGTAACACGGACGGCAACAAGGACTATGACACTCTCTACTCTAACTTGGAAACAGAGTTTTCAAAACTACAAAAGTTAGTCAATTCGGGCTATGTCAGTCCTGACCTTGAAACAGGTGACAGCCCTATCGGTATCGCCAATGCAGTATTTTTCCTCTACAAAGGACTGATGAATGTCATAACTGATACTTTTAAATCGTTGTCTGACTCAAGTGTTACGAGTACCGTTATGTACGGCTTTGATTATAACATTGTTGCAGATAAGATTTTCCCTCTGTTCCGTACATTTGCTTATGCCCTTATCATCATCTTTGCAGGCGTAAACGCACTTGAAACGGCTTTGCAGTATGAGATGTTTACGATGCGTGGCGGTGTCAGGATTTTAGCACGATTGATATTCGCCAAAATATGGGTAGATATTTCGCTTGTCGTATGCAGAGGTATCGTTGCAATAGCAACTGAATGGCTCGGTCAGATTACTCAATTAACGGCTGATATTGCGAACAGTATCAATATTGGTGTAAGCTTGCAGCACAGTGATGCGTGGATCATCGGTTGGCTGATAGACTTCTTCAACGGTCTGCTGTTGGCTGCCGGAATTTTGCTGTTGCTTATTCCGTTAGTTGTTCTCATTCTGATTATGTTCGTCAAGCTGTTTATTCGTTCATTTGAGCTTACTATGCTACAATGTGTATCCCCTGTTTTCTTTGCTTGTTTAACGGGTGAAACAACAAAGCAGTATTTCAAAAAATTTATTCTGACTTACATATCCGTTGTGGTTGAAGTGGTCTTTATGGCGGTAATATGGTACATCTACATCGAATACCTCAATCAAGCGTTCTCGGTCAGCTCAACTGCAAATTCTGTTTTGGAATTGTTTAGTTTAGAGGGCGGTATCATAAACTTCTTTATGGTATCTGTCGGTGCATATATTCTGATGATAAAACCACCACAGGTACTCAAAAATCTTGTAACAGCGTAAAAACAGGCAAACAAAAAGGACTGCCGTGTGACAGTCTTTAAAAAACAATATCTTTTCAAAAATAAGTGGGACTTCAAGTCCCACTTACGAGGAGTTGATGTAAATGATAAAAGTAGAACTTACAAAAAATATTTTTAATCAGCGTGGCGGCGGTCTTTTCGGATTGAAGCCCATACAATTAGTCTTTGCGGCTGTTGCCGTGATTATTGGCGGTTTGACGGTGCTGTGGCTTATGCAATACGGTATGTCAACTGATTTGATTGGTTGGATTGTCTTTGTAGAAATGATTGTGATTATTGGCTTGGGAGTTGTTCGTCCGGGAGGGAAAAATCTTTTTTCTTTTCTGTTGTCATCGCTAAAACCTGACACAAGATATTTCTGTCGTGAAGAGGAGGTGTTTAACTATGTTGTGGTCGAAAAAGAATAAGATAAACAAGAATTTTCTTGGTGCAAAAAAAGCCGTCATTCCAAAAACAGCACAAAAAACTATCCCTTTTCAAGAAGCGTATGAAAACGGTCTGTTTCTGAATTACGACGGAAGTTACTCATTGATTTTCAGTTTTGAAAACATTGACTATTCGCTTTTCAGAGATGAAGAAAAACAGGACGTTTATAAGAAATACACACAGCTTATGAACTCTGTTCCGACAGATATAAAGATGCAAGAATTCATTATGAACACGGATATTGATACAACCGTTTTAAGAGATACTTTGCTGCCGTTTTCACAAGACTATCCAGAAATTTCCGATGATTACCGAAACATTATGAATGATGTCATTAACGGCAGTACGGCTTTGGGAGCGAAAAAAATAATGCTGATGGCAATATCCTATAAGCCAACAGGCAAAATTGACAATGCAAATGTGCTTTTCAAATACTATCAGGACTTGCAGCAACTTTTTTCTTCTCTCGGCTCTGCTACAAAGCAGCTTTTCCCCGAAGAAGTGTTTGAGATACTCTACAAATTTTATCATCAGTTTTCCGATGTGCCGTTTATGCTGCCGGAAAATGCTTATGGCAACCGTATCAAAAACTATGTTACGCCTGCCTATTTTCGCTTCAATAAGCAGGATATTGAGATAGGAGATCAGTTGACAAGGGTACTGTTTATCAAGGAGTATTCGACCTATGTTGACGATGAAATGATAAACGATATTGTTGACAACAGCGAAAAAATTACAGTCAGCATATAAACAGGATTGCAAAATCAGAAGCAATGGATATGCTGCAAAAAAAGATTTTTTCCCTTGAGCTTACTATTCAGAAACGTATGGAGCAAAACCATAAAACAGGCGGTGACTACATTCCGTACCGACTGTCCGATGAGCGTAAAAATCTAAACGCCTTGCAAGAAAGGCTTGGCAGCTCGGAGTGTGAGCTGTTTGAAGTAGCTGTCTTTATTGCAGTTTCCGCAAAAACCAAAGAGGAACTTGAGGAACTGACACTTCATATCAGACAGACGATAGGTGCAAAACATCAGCTTCAGATTGAAACGCTTGGTAGTCAGCAGGCAAGAGCTTTACAAGCGGTACTGCCATTTGCACAAATGCCCTTTAACCAAAAAAATGATAATAAAGTATCGTTCCCTATGCTATCCGATGCGTCAGGAGTGCTTATTCCGTTTAACCACATTGACCACTTTGTTAAGAATGGTGTGTATTACGGAAAGAACTTGGTAACACAAAATGTTATCGCTCTGGACAGAACGGCAGAAATGAACTCTAACGGCTTTGTCTTGGCTACTTCGGGTGCAGGAAAATCAATGTTCTCAAAGGCTGAAATGTTTGATGTACTGCTGAAATTCCCTAACGATGAAGTTATTGTCATTGATCCTGAAAAGGAATATGAGCCACTTGTCAGGGAATTTGACGGTACAATTTTGAAGATAGCACCTAACTCTACTACAAAGCTGAATATCTTTGATATTGACCTAAATTCTGTTGAGGAAGGACAATCGGCTATTGCCAACAAAGCGGAGTTTATTATGACAATCTGCGAAACTGCAAAAGCTGCGGAGCTGACAAGCAATGAACGTACTATTATTGACCGATGTGTTAAGCTGACTTATAGGGAGTTTATCAATTCAAACGGCAATATGAGCAAAATACCTACCTTTACAGACTTTTACAAAAACCTTGTCAATATGTCGGAAATTGAAGCAAAGAGCCTTGCCCTGTCACTTGAACTGTACATAACAGGCTCGTTTAATATCTTTGCAGGCAAAACAAATATCGACACTGACAAGCGTTTTATGGTCTTTGATATTTCAGCTATGGGTGAACAGATACGCCCTGTCGGTCTGCAAGTTGTTCTTGAATATGTATGGCAGCGTGTGAGCAAAAACAAAGAAAACGGTATCAGGACTTGGGTGTGGATAGACGAATTTTCAATTATGTTCAATGACGGTGCAGGAAAGACTACTCATCGTTCAGGAGAATTTTTTGCAAAGGTCTATAAGCGTATTCGTAAATACGGTGGTGTGCCAACTGCTATTACACAGAACATTACCGAAGTGCTGACAAGTACACAGGCAAAAACAATGCTTCTAAACTCTGAATTTGTTGTGCTGTTACAGCAGAGAAAAGAAGATTTGGACACGCTTACAAATCTCTTTAACCTTTCTCCGTCACAGGGAGCATATTTAAAAACAGGTAAAAAGGGTAGCGGTTTGATTGTTTGCGGTCGAAAGATTATTCCGTTTGAAAAGCCAATACCGACTAACAGCCTTATGTACAAGATATGCACAACAAAATTCGGTGATGTAAATCTGACAAAATGAATCTGACAGGTAAATACAGAGGGATTTTTCCCTCTGTTAATTCCTGAAATCGAGGTGTGAAATGGGAATATCATTTGGAAAGCGTAAGCTGAAAATAAAGATTATCGGCAATGAAGAAAGCAAAGCCAATAAAGCACCAAAGGAACAAATACCTGTCATTCCGATAAAAACGGAACGGACGATAAAAAAAGCAGATTTGAAAGTCAAAAGAACATTCAAGGAAGTTTTAAATGAGATAACGAAAGTAACAATTTCAAAGATGAATTTGTCTGATTTCACGGCTTATCAATATTACTATTCCGATAACAGATACCAATTCAACAAGGTGACAGGAAATTCGATACTCGGTGAAATAGAACTTGAAAAGCACCTTTCTGTCGATGAACCGACAATTATCAGACGGGCAACGGGGTTATCCGAAGCACAGGAGTACAGAAGCCGATTGATTATTCTCTATGGGTTTGAAAACAAAGATTATATTTTTATTTGGTCATCAATTCTTTATGAAGCGTTTAACGATGAGATAATAACAATAATCAAAAATCTTTTAGGCGAAATGAGGAATTAAACTGTGAATTTAGTTATTTTATGCGATAAGAACACGCAAAAATATCTTACACGAAATCTTGATTTTGAAGAAAACAATTACGGTATCCTGAGCTTTGAAAACGAATTGCGAAACGGATTTGCTCCAAGAATAAAACAGCTTATGCCACATATTCTTGTAGTTTTTCACGGATACCGTAATCGTAGAGCTGACTTGCTTGATGAAATCGGCAATATCAGAGAGGCTCTGCCTGATATAAGAATAGTTTATATTTACGGAAAAATAACAGATGAACAGGAGTTTTTGCAAACTACAACGGAACTGATTGAAAACGGAATTTATGATATATCTGTTTCGGACTTGTATGAGCAAGGCTTTAAGAAAGACTTTTTTGATTTGCTCCAAACTCCTATGAATATAGATGATTTTAAGGAGTTGCTGCAAAAAAGAGCCGAAAACAATAAGTATTTTGAAGTTAGTGATACGCTGCAAAATGAAATATCCAAAGTAGTCGATAACACAAAGGTAAAATTCAGCAATTCAAAAGTCACGGCTGACTATTCGGATGAAAACACAGCACAGTATGACGAATTGCAGGAATACAGAAACAATGCGGAACATCTTGTTATCGGTGTTTCATCGGTACATAATTCAAGCGGTATTATACAGACCGCTTTTGAAATGGCAATTATTCTGTCACAAGCAAAGCAAAATGTTTCTCTTTTTCTGCCGGACAGCGTATATGACCGATTTCTGAAATTTCACGAGATAGATATAACGACTGCCAAAAATGGTTGCACCGTCAATAATCTGCTGATCTATCCTCTTTCCATTTATAATGAAGAACCAACGGCGAAATATATCATTACAGCCGTTTTAGATATAAACGATACACTCTTTGAAACGGCTGATGTAAAAATCGTGATGTGCCGAGGTACTGAATGGGATATTTCCTATCTTGAGGAATATCTGAATTTACCCTTGCCGTACAACAAAGAAATAAATTATTGTTTTTATCCTATTTCCCAACCTGACTTTATCAAATTTAACAAAGCGATGGTTAAGGGACATTGTAAGGCATACCGTTTGCGAACAAGTCCGAACTACACAAATCCTTGTGAGTGGAACAGAGATGTTTATGCGGAAATTCTGCACCTATACACCGATGTCAACACCAACAAGAAAATGAAGCTGTTCGGGAGGTGAGCGTTTTGGTTTGGTTTTTAATGATTTTCATTATCATTGATATTATTCAAACACTTTACATCAGTCACTTAAAAAAGGAAATTGCTTTCAGGGACAGCGAAGAAGCCAAAGAGGAACAGCCTGTTGTCAGGAGAAAAAAGAAAAACAAAGTTTTCAAACTGATAAAAGAAATATTTTGGTTTGGATAAGTGGGACTTAAAGTCCCGGATAACAAAAGGAGGTCTTTTATTTGATAGTTATTTATGCCGAAAAAGCAAGTTTGGCAAAGGCGATAGCAACAGCCTTACACGCCGGTAGTCGAATAACACACCCAACAGAAGCAACTATCGGTCATTACGAATTTACCTTTAACGGAGAACAGACTGTATTGTGTCACGGTGTCGGACACCTGTGCGGATTGGCTGATGCGAAAAGTTACGGAGAACAGTATGCCAAATGGGATCTGACTGCCTCTCCCTGTATTCCTGATACATACAAGGTCGTTGTTAAAGATAAAACAAAAACCTGCTTTGAATATGTCAAAGGTTTTTTCGATAAAGCCGATGTAATCATCAACGCTACCGATCCTGACAGAGAGGGCGAATTGATTTTTGCCTATATCTATGAAGCAATGAACTGCACAAAGAAATGGAAAAGAGTATGGATTGAGGACTTGACACCTCAAAAAATACAATATGCGTTTAATCATCTAAAAGACAGCAGCGATGTTTTACCTATTCAGCAGGCAGGACGGGCAAGGAGTATTGCTGATTGGATATGCGGTATCAACTTGACGATTGCAGCTACAAAAAAGTATTGCACCAATCCGAAAGATATGTTGTCGGTAGGCAGAGTACAGACACCTGTGCTTGCTATGGTTGTGGAACGAGAAAAGAAAATAATCGGACACACCAAAACACCCTATTGGAAACTGCTTGCAGAGTTTACAACGGCTGACGGCAAATTTACAGCAGAATATGAAAAAGGACAATTCGATAACGAAAATGAAGCTAAATCGTTATTAGTAGCTTGTCACGGTAACGGTACTGTAACAACGAAAACCGTTAAGAAACGAACAATCGGACAGCCCGTTTTATTTAACGCAACACAACTACAAGCAACCGCAGGAAAAAAGCTCGGCTGGGATTTGAAAAAGACTGTTTCCGTTATGCAGGAACTTTATGAGCATAAGTTTATGACTTATCCCCGAACATCATCGGAACACTTGACCGTTGCTATGCAGCCCGAAGTTACAGCCACTTTGCAAAAGCTATTTCTTTTGCCCGAATACAGTAAATATACCTTACCAAAAGAACAATGGCAGGCATACAGCAAGCGACACTTTGACGATAGCAAAGTTGACAGCCACCCTGCTATTATACCAACTATGAATGTACCGCAAAACATTTCCGAATTGTCAGAGGACGAAAGACAGCTTTATGATCTGCTTGCAAAGTCACTTATCAGAATTGTCTATCCAAAGGCAGAAATTGAGGATACAACCGTTCTTCTTAATGTAAACGGTAACAGTTTCAAAGCGACAGGCAGCGTTATTACAAATAACGGTTGGTACGAAGTGGACGCATTCCCCGAAAAGAAAGCAACCTTGCCACCAATCAACGATAGTGAAAGTTATCCGGGCAAATATGAGATAAAACAAGGATTTACAGAACCGCCAAAAAGATATACTGAGCCTGACCTGATTACAGCAATGGAAACAGCAGGCAAAAACCTTGATGACGAAGAAGCAAGGACTTTGATGAAAGCCGAAAATAAAGGTCTTGGTACAGCAGCGACAAGAGCCGCTATCATAAATTCCCTTTTTACAAGAGGATATTTAGAGAAAAAAGGAAAATCAATATATCCAACAGAAAAGGGAATTTTTCTGATAGATAATCTGCCTATTGAGGACTTGAAAAGTGCGGAGCTTACAGGACAATGGGAAAAGCGACTGCACGAAATATCCGTTGGAAATGACGATTATAACGATTTTATATCGACAATGGAACAAACCGTCCGTAATTGGTATGCAACGATTGTATCGTCAAATGCAACAGCGTACACATCAGAAACTGAACAGCTTGTTTGTCCTTTTTGTAGTGCAAAAGTTATAAAAGGAAAATTCGGCTATTTCTGTTCAGCTAAAAAAGAAAAATGTTGTCCATTCTCTGTCAGTCAGGAAATATGCGGAAAGAAAATAACGGACGCACAGGCTGTCAGGCTCATAGAAAAAGGAAAAACCACTTTGATAAAAGGCTTCAAGAAAAAGGGCAGCGACAAAGAATTTGATGCTTATTTGGTCGTTGATAAAACGGATAAGAAAATCAAGTTTGAGTTTCCACCGAAAAGTAAATAACACCTATTAAGCAGTCGGAAAACGGACTGCTTATTTTTTTACCATAAAGGATTGATTATATGGAATATAAGAAATTTTCTCCCGAACAGCTTGACAGAGCGAAAAATGCCGACTTGATAGACTTCTTGGGAGCATATATGGGCTTGGAGTTTAAGAAAACAGGACGATACTATCAATGCAAGCAGCACAACAGCCTTGTTGTATATGCTGATCGAAAGGGGTTTGTATGGAACAGTCAGAATATATCCGGCGGCGATACAATAGACTTTTTACGCAAGGTTGAGGGCAAGAACTTTCCTGAAGCAGTTGAAACAATCATAGGTGAAGCTGCTCCCGTTATATACAAACCTGCTCCTGCATACAAGTCCGAAGCCGGACAACTCGTTCTGCCGGAAAAAGCTGATGGTAAATACAGCCGTGTTTTTGCCTATCTGTCGCAAACAAGAAAAATATCTCCTGATGTTATTGCTGATTTTATTATAGCGGATAAGCTGTATCAGGATAAAAAAGGTAACTGTGTATTTGTCGGGTTTGATGAACACGGAACAGCAAAATTCGGCTCAATCAGAGGTACACTGACAGAGAAAAAATATCGTGGTGACTGCAAAAATTCTGATAAACGCTATGCCTTTCATCAGATGGGTACAGACAGCACAAGGCTCTATATCTTTGAAGCACCTATTGATTTGATGAGCCATTGTACAATGACGGATTTAGCTTACGGCAAAGGTACATACAAAAATCAGACACGATTAGCTTTATGCGGCAGCTCTGATGTAGCTCTTGAAGCATTTTTGGAACGACACAAAGAAGTCAAAATTTTAAATTTCAGGCTCGATAATGATGAAGCAGGACGGACAGCAGTCACAAAATATAAAACAAAGTATGAAGCAAAGGGTTATGAAGTACATTCTGTATTCAGTCAAAGCAAAGATATAAACGATGATTTAAGAAACAGTATCGTCAGCAGTGCCAAAATGAAAAGATAAAGGAGAATGAAAATGAATAAGAAAAACAACGAACACATTATTCCAAAGCTCCCTCTTACACTCACACTCGACAGAAATCTGTCTTTGAAGGAAAGAGGGGTTTTTATTACCGTTTATAATATGTATCTCAACGGAGAAATGCCAATTACCGTAAACAGTATTTGTCAGCGTTTGTCCGATAGCATTGTAACGGTCAGAAAGTATATCAAAAAGCTTATTGACAAAGAGCTTATTATCAGAGATCACGCACTGATAGACGGTCGTATTGTAACGACACTTACGGTCAATATGGAAAAGCTCAAAGATTGAGCGTTCAACGCTGACACAAAAATTCTCTCCGGCAAGGTTTTATATATCTTGTCGGAGAGATTTTTTATACTATGGAATCCATAGAGAGATTTATTAGGTTTTTATACATAAGATTTCCGTCAAAGGAAATTTCTACTATTGCAAACTCAGAAACAATACTTTGCAGATCAATTATGATCTCTGTTTCACTCAGATAATCTAAAGTCTTGTTTGCTACTGATCTGTCTATTATATTGCCATTTGATGAAACATAATATACACTTACTTCACAGTGTACAATAGCAGTATTTGAAGAATATTTTCTTCTTTTTTCAGAATCATTCAGTATTATTGACAGCTTTCCGTTATATTCTACACTTCTGATAAATATACCATTGTTATAAAACATATCCAATGATGGATCACATCTGATTATTCCCTTGTAAGCTCTGTATTTATCAGGATACTGTTTTCTCAATATATATAGTAAAGTCTGCTTTTCAGCCGGTGT
>ERZ791579.1130-NODE-1130-length-15857-cov-2.063916_pt1 | contig 15857 bp, 9 predicted proteins | sample MGYA00509968_ERZ791579 | MGnify/ENA primary metagenome ERZ791579 (study PRJEB30046, sample SAMN00791924) | human gut metagenome | study: EMG produced TPA metagenomics assembly of the A metagenome-wide association study of gut microbiota in type 2... | reverse complement strand
ATCACGCTTGAACCTGATGCCCAGCAACTGGATGAAGTTGTAGTTACCGGTATGCAAAAGATGGATAAACGATTATTCACAGGAGCGACAACGAAAATCAGTGCGGAAGATGCGAAGTTAGACGGTATCGCCGATGTCAGCCGTGCCTTGGAAGGACGTGCAGCCGGAGTATCCGTACAGAACGTTTCCGGAACATTCGGTACAGCACCAAAAATTCGTGTACGCGGTGCGACCTCTATCTATGGTAGCTCCAAACCTTTATGGGTTGTGGACGGAGTTATTATGGAAGAGTCTGTTGACGTTTCTGCAGATGACCTTTCTTCGGGCGATGCGGTTACACTTATCTCTTCTGCCATCGCTGGTTTGAATGCTGACGACATCGAAAGTTTTCAGGTTCTGAAAGATGGTTCCGCTACCTCTATTTACGGTGCGCGCGCTATGGCAGGTGTAGTTGTTGTTACTACCAAAAAAGGCCAAACAGGACGTAGTACCATCAATTATACGGGTGAATTTACCACACGTCTAAAACCCCATTACCGCAACTATAACATTTCCAATTCACAGGAACAAATGGGTATATATAAGGAAATGGCATCTAAAGGCTGGCTCGAGTTTGAGAATTTAGTTAACAGTACTTCCTCCGGTATTTATGGTAAAATGTACCAATTAATCTCAATGTATGACAAAACCACCGGTCAATTCGGTCTCCCCAATACAGAAGCTGCTAAAGAAGGCTATCTGCAACAAGCCGAATTCAGAAACACGGACTGGTTTGATTTACTTTTCAAGACAAATCTAGTACAAAACCACTCTGTCAGCATCTCTAACGGTACAGACAAAGCGAAGATGTATGCATCATTGTCTGCCATGTATGATCCGGGATGGACCAAATCCAGTTCCGTAGAACGTTACACGGCAAACATGAACGGGTCTTTTAAACTATCCAAATGGTTAACGGCAAGTATGTTGACCAGCGGATCTTATAGAAAGCAGTTAGCACCGGGTACGTTGAGCCAGGAAACAGACGTTGTTAGTGGTGAAGTAAAACGTAGTTTCGACATCAACCCGTTCAGCTATGCATTGAATACTTCACGTACTTTGGATGCTAATGATGTATATACACGTAACTATGCATCGTTCAATATTTTTGATGAGTTGGAAAATAATTATATCGAACTAGGAGTAACCGACCTCAAATTCCAAGGCGAATTGAATTGGAAGCCTATCCAAGGATTAGAGTTCAATGCATTAGGAGCTTTGAGATATCAGAAATCAACTAACGAACACTTCATCAAAGATCATTCTAATCAGGCAGAAGCATACCGTGCAGGAGTCAACGACCCCAGTATCATGTATAGCAATCCATACTTGTATCAAGATCCTGACAAACCTAACTCATTACCGGTATCTGTTCTTCCTGAAGGTGGTATGTATTTCCGTAATGATTATACAGTTCGTCAGATTGACTTCCGCGGTACTTTCCAATACAATAAAGTATGGAACGAAGACACCCACATTCTTAATGTATTTGGTGGAACGGAAATAAACTCTACTGACCGTAATTCCGTAGCATTTGAAGGTTGGGGATTCGTATACGACAATGGTGGAATCGCAGCACCAGATCCTAATTTATTCAAAAACCAAAAAGAAGAAAATTCGGTTTATTATTCTAATCAATGGGGATACACCCGTAGCGTTGCTTATTTTGCATCTGGTACTTATTCTTATAAAGGTCGCTATACATTGAACCTGACAGGTCGTTACGAAGGTACTAACAAGTTGGGGAAAACACGTAGCGCACGTTGGTTGCCGACATATAACATCGCTGCAGCGTGGAATTTACATGAAGAAGAATGGTTTAAGAAATGGGATCAGAATGCTCTTTCTCACTTAATGCTTAAAGGTTCTTATTCACTAACAGGTGACCGTGGACCATCTTCAATCTCAAATGCATTACCGATTTATTATTCTACAACACCGTGGCGTCCGACTGTTTCAGCTTATGAAACAGCGATCACTTTGGATAATATCGCCAACAAGGAACTGACTTATGAAAAGAAACACGAATGGAATTTTGGTGTTGAGGCAGGCTTTATTGATAATCGTATCAACGTTGCAGTCGATGCTTATAAACGTAACAACTACGATTTGATTGGTTTGATATATACTGAAGGAGCAGGTGGATTCATCGCCAAATACGCTAATATGGCAAGTATGAAATCACACGGTGTAGAATTCACGTTGTCTACAAAAAACATTCGTACTAAAGACTTCAATTGGAGTACTGACCTTACTTTCTCTTATGCCAAGAATAAGATTACAGAACTGGATTCACGTTCCAACGTACTCCAGCTCTGTTCTGGTAGCGGCTATGCAAAACAAGGTTATCCGGTACGCGCATTATTCTCTATCCCGTTTGTAGGATTGAACGATGAAGGTCTGCCACAATTCATCAATGAAAAAGGTGAAACGACCACATCTGATATTTACTTCCAAGAATATGAGAAACTGGACTTCTTGAAATATGAAGGTCCGACAGATCCTACCATCACCGGTGGATTCGGAAACTTGTTCAGCTATAAGAATTTCCGCTTGAATGTATTTATCACTTATTCATTTGGAAACAAGATTCGTCTTGATAATGCATTCTCAGCAGCCTATTCAGATATGAATTCTATGCCGAAAGAATTCAAAAACAGATGGACAATTCCGGGAGATGAAAACATTACTGACATCCCGACAATTGCAAGTAGACGTCAATACAAAAATGACCAGTATCTTTCTTACGCATACAACGCTTACAATTATTCTACGGCACGTATTGCCGATGGTGGTTTTATCCGTATGAAAGAGATCTCTCTAACGTATGATTTGCCAACCACTTTCTTAAAGAAGATCGGACTTTCTACAGCTTCCTTGAAAATACAAGGAACCAACTTATTCTTGATCTATGCTGACAAGAAGTTGAATGGACAGGATCCGGAATTCGTTAATTCAGGTGGTGTAGCAACTCCAATGCCTAAACAGTTTACATTTACAGTTAGATTTGGTATTTAAAATCCATAAACAAATTATTAAACTATGAAATTAAGATATATTTATATGACGGCAATCGCCGGATTGTCATTATCCTTGGCATCTTGCGAAGACTTTCTTGAAAAAGAGACAGATAACCGTATAGAGTTAGTAAACTCAAAACAAATCGTGCAACTATTGACTACCGGTTACTTTACTGGTAATTACGGTCCTATTTGCGAAACAAGTAGTGATAATGTGATGGACAACAATTCCCCTCACGTAGACGCGTTAGGTGACGGTAAAAAAACCGTATATTACAATTTGACTTCCTATAATCGTATGTACGATGAATTGTTCGCATTCGAACCTGTTAGATCATCTACTAGTACCGATAGCCCCTCCGCTGTATGGGAAGGTTGCTATAATGCCATCGCAACAGCTAATCACGCTCTGGAAGCCATAGATAAACTACGTAATGAAGGCAAAGTTGATGCCGCATTGAACGGTGCGGAAGGCGAAGCATTATTGATTCGTGCTTACAACCATTTCCTGCTTGTTAACATTTTCTCTCAAGCTTACCGGAACCCGACTTTAAGCAAAAATGATATCGGTATTCCTTACGTGACTAAACCTGAAACAGAAGTGTTAGTACACTATGACCGTGGCAATGTAGCCGATGTATATGCTAAGATACGGGAAGATTTGGAAAAAGGATTGAAATTAGTCACAGATGACATTTATGCAGATGGCCAAGCTAGAAAATTCCACTTCAACGAAAAAGCAGCACATGCTTTTGCCGCACGTTTCTACCTGTATATTCGCGAATATGATAATGTCATTAAACATGCCAACATCGTATTGGGCGAAACAGAAGAATCAGCTTTGGCATGTCTTCCTGACTGGGAACCGTTTGCAAAATGTACTACTGGTAGTGACTTTGCCAACGCTTGGCTAAATCCAGAATCTCCTAATAATCTATTGCTAGTTTCTACTTACTCTACTGCATGGCGTGGAATGGCCAGTAGCGTTCGTTATGCCTGTAATGGTGACATAGCTAAAGCCACATTATATTCATTCTCTCCCACATGTAGCTTAGCTCCGGCTCCTTGGTTAAGTAATTCAGGTCTGTTTATCAATGGTAAGCAAGACTGGGGATTGCTTAGTGGAAAAGGTGTAGAAATGTTTGAATATACAGACAAAGTAGCTGGTATTGGTTATCCACATATCGTACGCCGCGAATTTACAAGTGCAGAAACATTACTCTGTCGTGCCGAAGCCAAAATATTGAAAAAGAATCCTGATTTTGAAGGTGCCGTAGCAGATCTAAGAGCATACGACAAAAATCATCAGATCCTTCCAACTCCGGGAGTTGAAAAATATTTCAATAGAGATGGAGAATTATCTTCAGAACTGATCAAAACATATTACACGAAAGAAAAGAATCCTTTGGTAGTATTAGATTATAACACTTCATTAATGGATCCTGAATTCGTTATCAGTGAAGAAGCCAAGCCCTATTTTGATTGCATGATGGACTTCCGTCGCATTGAAACCATTGGGGATGGAACCCGCTTTTTCGATGTAAAACGTTTAGGATTGGAGTATTCTCACATCATTGGCAAAAGTGCAACAGTGGAAACATTAACATGGAATGATCCCCGTCGCGCTATTGAAATACCTCAAGAAGTTCAAGCTGCCGGTGTTGAATCATCTTACGCAAAAGTACCTGCTGCAACAGCGCCTGCTGCTAGTAAAGTATCCAAATCAGAAGTAAAAAGTAATTAAATAAAAAATACGATAATGAAAAAGTCTATTATTTTTATATTCCTTTCCATTCTTATTGGAAGCAGCCTTTTTACAGCTTGTTCCGATGATGAATTAGGACCAACCATTTTTGACGCGACAGTAAGACCATTGGACCGTACTCAATATTCATTCCCGTTAGACAGTTTCGTAGAAGCGAACTACCGTCAGCCCTATAATCTCCGGTATATTTATCGGATGGAGGATATCAGTGCCGATATGGACTACAATCTTATACCTTGTACTTACCAAAAAAGTAAAGAGGTAGCTGTATTGGCAAAATATCTTTGGTTTGATATTTATGCAAAGCTACAAACACCGGAATTCTTGAAAATGTATGCTCCGCGCATCCTGCACATCATCGGTTCACCGGCATATAATCCGAGTAGTGGAACTATGACTTTGGGTGAAGCCAGTGGAGGTAAAAAAATTACTTTCTACCGGGGTAATTCTATTGACGTCAACAACATTGATAGTTTAAATGAATTATTCTTTAAAACGATGCATCATGAATTCTCTCATATTTTGCAACAGACTAAAGTCACACCTACTGAATTCAATACGTTGTCATCTGGTCAATACGACTCTTTTGCATGGCAGGATAGAAATGACTCACTTGTTCTTTCATTAGGCTTCGTTACTCCTTATGGTAGTTCACAAGCCACAGAAGACTGGGTGGAAGTAATAGCCAACTACATCGTGAAAGACAGCATAACTTGGAACGGTATGTTGAATACAGCCACTTACGGCTGGGAGGTGGTAATGGTTGATGTTGACAAATTCGATCCGGAACTTGAAACCAGAACTTTCAAAAACGATGTAAAACAAGCGGGCAGTGATGCATATGCACAATATGAAGTATACCGCAAGACAATCGTTCGGGATGAAAATGGAGATCCTATCAAAGATGAAAATGGTAAATTGCAATATATCGATGAAGACGGTGTAGATGGAAAAGCATTAATCCTTCAAAAGTTAGATATGGCTCGCAACTGGATGAAAACTTCTTTCGGACTTGACTTAGACCAATTGCGCAAAGAAGTACAAACTCGTCAATATCTTACTGATGAAAAAGGAGAATTCGTTTTGCGAGATGGTAAGTTTGTCAACCGCCTTGTCGAACCTCTACATATCGGAAGCTCTGAAACTTTAATGGATTCATTATTGTATCAGGTAGATAAATTTAAAGAGTTGCAAAACTAAAATAATTATGATAATCAAAAGACTGAATATGAAAAGATTTGCGTTATTTTTTGCTTTGTCTGCCCTATTCCTTACTTCGTTTAATTCATGTAAAAATGAAGAGGAGGATCTTTTCGACCAGACATCGGCTCTTCGGCTTGAAGCTGCCAAAAAAGACTATACAGCATTGCTTACCAGCGCAAGCAATGGATGGGTTATGGAATATTTTGCTACTGAAAAATACAAAGGTTATACTATGTTAGTTAAATTCAATTCTGACGGCTCCGTTAAATTTGCGGCCAAAGACGATCTTACTTCTAACAAGTATACTGAAGAAGAGGGTTCTTTATGGGAAATGATTTCTGACAATGGACCGGTTTTAACATTTAATACTTCCAATTCTTTATTACATCGTTTTTCCAGCCCAGAAGACATTCCTTCGACTTCCAAAGATGATGAACAGGGATTAGGGTATGAAGGTGACTATGAGTTCATTATGGTGAGCCCAACTACAAATAAAGACGCAGTAATGTTGAAAGGGAAAAAACGCGGTATGTATATTCCTCTCACACGTTTGAGTGAAGACCAAAATTGGGAAGATTATTTTGCCAAACAAGAAGCACTAAAAGAAAAAGTATTTGGAGAGAGTATAAACCCTGTGTTACTTGCACTAGGAGACAAAAATTATGAGATACATGAGATCAATAGTGGAATGGCTAAATATATCCCGGAAGGCGGAGATATCATCACAGATGCTGAGGAAAGATCAGTAGCTTTTACATCCAACGGATTTCGTTTAATCAAACCAATTACAGAAAATGATCATTCTGTTCAGAATTTCGTATACGATGAGAATAATGATATATTCACCTGCACAGATGATCAAGAAGCAAGTATAAGAGGCGTTGCCAAATTTCAATTTATATGGCAACAACTGACCTTGTCTGAAAAGCCCAAATCATTAACTTTTAATGCAAGTTCAGAAATGTCAAGCAAATTCTCTGCAGTTTTTCAGCCAATAGTTGAATCATTTAAGGAAATAAAGTATTCTGTGACGAGTTTCGCGTTTATCCCCAATGGCACAGACTTAAGTTTAAAATTAACAGTCAGAACCAATAAGGGAGGTGCATTATCAGGGAATTATTATTACACAACAAAAGGGAACAATGATGAACTGAATATCACATATAAAGATGCAGATGCGACTGGAAATAATCTTTTGAAATTTAATGTTGAACCTTTTGTAAAAACAACAATGTCACGTGAGTTTGAGCTAGCGGCAGATAAATCAAACATGAATCTAGAAACCATCAAATTAGTGGACAAAAATGATCCGGAGCTTTGGGTTATAGCTACTTTAAAATAAATAATTAATAATTGTTTCACATAAAAAAAGGAAATCATGAATAAGAATTTTTTATTTTCTACAGCTTTGATGGCAATAGCTACTGTGGCATCAGCACAGTCTTTGTCTCAGGCAGATGTACAAGTTACTACACCATCTACAGAGAAAGTGAGTGTACTTAAAGTAAAGGCTACCACTCCTATAGCAACATCAAAACAGGAAGCCTCAACAAGAGCAAATGGAGTATCCTACCTTAATCCTGATGGAACATATTGGTTGGGAATAAACATAGAAGGAGCAGGTTATAAGGCTGACCTCCTTCATGTACCGGCTTGGCAGATATTGACATTCAAAAACACATCTGATGAGCCACTCAAAACCAAATGGTCAATCAACGGCAATGATGTCAGCCAAAACGTAACAAGTGAGGGAAATTTAGAATATTATTATATAAATCCTGCAGCCGAAACAGACGCTGCTTTTTATCTTCCCACACTGAAAAGTAATTCAGGGAACCACTCATTTACTTTAGGAGAGTCCAACACAACAGGAAGTGCAGTAAAGACTTTCGGAAATGCAGAGACTACCTTATGTACAACCGCAAAGGGTGGTATGACTCCTATTTGGTCAGACACTAAAGGTTATATATTTGGCTCTGACACTGAAATAAATGAAACAGGAGAGATAATAGAGTCTATTGTTGTATCATCGCCTCAACCTGCTGCATCATTATGCGTATCTAATATTCTGTACCATGTTTATTCTAAATCAAATACTCCTCTATCATCAGGAGCCAAAATGACATTGAAAATCGTGGAAGCAAAAGCCAATGATAAAGGAGTTTACCTTCCTACAGATAATGTTTTGTATGAAATGACAGCAGAGGAGAAAGATGTTTTAGACGGAGGTCTTTTCAGTGATCTTACCACCTACGCACTTGTCTTTAGTAACAAAGTATATGATCCGGCTACAGAGTCTATGATTGAAGAACCACTTACTTTAGATAAACCATTTTCCCTAGTACTCAGCGGATTCAATCAAAAAGGAGTTGACATGGGTTTAATAGCAACACAATTCCCAGAAGGAGAAGTTCTTAACTCACATATGACCATTCCAAGCGAAGAGGGAATGTTCTATAGCTACGGTTCTTTCAATGTTGCTGTCATGATTACAGGCTATTTTAACGGCATTCAGGTAGATGACCGTATAAATGTTTTAAAAGCTCCAGACGAAGGAGGTATAGCAACAGCAACCTATGAAGGAGGTGAAATTGAATATGCAGCTGTAACTACAAGCCAAAACTGGATTGAAGAATATGATTTCGGTTTTGAACCTGAGTTACCAAGCTGGATATCTTGGGAACTAGATAATTCTTATCGTGAAGAAGATGGATATTACGCTTTAACATTTACTTGTGAACCGTCAGAAGGTCAAGATCGTAATTGGACAGGACATATAACTGGATTCGGAGGTGTCAAATCAGATAATACCATTACAATTTATCAAGGAAAGTACACAGGTATCAATGATGCTGTTACTAATAACAATATTAAAGTATCAACAAACGAGGATTCGTTTATCCTGTCATATATGGAAGGAATAAACAACGTAAATATTGTGAACATTGCAGGCCAAACTATAGCAACTTATGAATTACCTGCTAGTGGTCAGTTTACAATCCCTGCTGCAAATTTGAGTAAAGGAATCTATTTACTTAAATTCAATAACAACCAAACTATCAAAGTTGTAAAATAAGCCTTTACAACAGCTGATCTTGAATTTTATTTAAGAAGAGAGCGATGCACTTTTGAAGTGCAATCGCTCTCTTTTTTTATAATAAACCAAGAAATTCAACAATTATTGAAAGGTTTTGAAAATCTCATACATGTCATTATTTTCCATCTATATTCCAACAGATGAGCTACAATACATCCCACATAATACAACATATATGCATTAAGGAACTCCATTTTCATAATTTCTCAGCTTCCTCTCTTCCTAGGTATTCATATAACGCTAATTACAATATAAATTTAATCCTTATCTGATTATCTATATTTACTGAGAAATAGTATGCTTTGTGCTACCGTTGAACTGTTCTAAACAATCTCCTTTATCTGTAGGAGTTACTTCCCAATAATATATTCTTACAATACTGCAACAATCTTATTAAAATTGAGAGTCTCAGAATAGCGATATCACTTTATTCTGCAAATAAAAATTAGACTCATAAACGTTACCACCAACCTTTCCAAATTTCAGGCTGGATATCTTCTTGATTCTATCTCACAATATATCTTATGCCATCGATTAGATACTTCTAACAGTCAAAATATGTTAGTAACATCTATTCACCCACTATAATAAATCGTATTAAATGAACAAAAATGCCAAATGATGCTTACTTCTTCATCATTTGGCATTACATTCTTTACACTAAGTATTACAAGTAATACAAAGAACAAATAATAATAGTGTATTCTAATAGATAACCTTAGCTATCTTTCCATTACAATTAATAATATACAATCCTTTCTCCTGTAACGAAATTTCAGCTCTCCCACTTTGCAGTTTTGCATTCTCAACTAATACACCACTGGCAGAATAAATCCAAACATCTGAAGAAATATCTTCACCAGTTTCAATTATAATCTTCCCATCATTACAATATACTTTCCAAGACATATCTTCTGCAAATTCCTGTGATATACCTGTATTTATTTTGGATACATAAGTCAATGTAAAATCGTCCAGATAACATTTTTCAGTAGTACTACCTTTGTACAAAACTACTTGATAAAGAGAAGGTACATCTAAATTAATATTGTATTTCAACAAAGCAGATTTACCCGGAGCGACTGTTGCCAGAGTTTCTCCTGATTCAGTCTTAGCAGTAGTCCAAATCTTTCCTCCTCCAGTTGAATACTGCAAGCGAACTTGAGCAGTTACTTTAGTAGGATTCCAAAACATAAAAGAAGCCGTCTTCACCTCTATATCTACTGGAGTAGTCGACGTTAATTGAGCTTTCTGTAGCATCCCTATCGAGCGATTACCATGAGCTAACGCACTACCAGGTTCCTGTATAAATGCCTGTTTGAGATTCCAATTACTGAATACCCCTTCAATATCAGTTGCATTTTGATCAGTGACATCCATACCCTCAAAATCTTCTAAGTACACCTGTTCAGCAAAGTCACCAGTTTTAAAACTGATCAGACCTTCACTTTCTTTTATATCAAAGATACTAATGGGAGTTTCGCTACCCTTCCATGAAGCCAACGCCCCACTTCCAGTCAGATAAGTAATTTTATTTTTTCCTGGATACGGATCCGTTGGCGAATCGGTTCCACCGGGAGTAGCACGCACAAGTTCAAAATACTGATGCGAAGGATTAATATTTACCGCATTATTGACCCAAGCATAAGTACTTGTCGAATCGACACGATAGACAAGCATTCCATGTCCCGGTAAAAATCTATCCCAACCTTCAAGTTGACGATTTTCAATTAAGAAGAACTCTTTATTTACAGCGGAATTAATCCGATAACCTTCATGGGCAGAGTTCTGCGGCTTTAAGCTATGGTTTCCTTCTCCATCTATCAATTTAGGCATCACCCAACCGGATGCATATTTTTCATAAATAGTATAACCAGTCGGAGTACGTCCATAATTAGAATAACTACCACCAGACATAATAGACCAAATTCCCGGATGATTAGTCTCACCACCGCTACTGTCATAGTCAGTATCATATAAATCGGGAAGTCCCAATACATGACTGAACTCATGGCAAATAGTACCGATGCCATCTAACATCTTTTCTTTTTCCAATCCATAGAGTTCTGTAGAACAAGCATACCTTCCTAAATAGATGCCATCCAATTTAAACTGTGAGAAGGAAAATGCATGCGGCCAAAGATATTTAGAATTATTACCACCAACATTAGAGCCTGCACCAGCAAATATGAAATAAACCATATCCACTTTTCCATCACCATCTGAATCATATTTGCTAAAATCCACTAGAGGATCTGCTGCTCTACATGCAGCCTTCATAATAGTGGTCGCATTGCTCGTCTGATTTACATATGTCTGACTATAATCAATTTTAACCGGACCTACCACATCAAATTCTGGATCGAATTTACCTTCCGAATTTTCGTAGAAATAATCTCGGACACTTCCTGTATATTCTATATGCTTACCATTGTCATCGTATCCTGTATAATTTCTTTTATTCATCATATCAGTGAACAAAGTGTTAAGGTCATCACGTGTAAACCCACGATCATTATATTCTACCAAAATCACCAATCCACGGTAATTATCAAGACCGGAAGCGTTTGCCCTTGTCATCAAGCCATCTTCACCATAACCGGCATTGGCAGCAACACGCAAAGCCGTTGCCTTTGCATTATCGGCAGCCACAATATTTTTACCAACTTTAGACAAATAACTTTGCTCATCTACAGAGCGATAAGCCGCATCCTTTGCAACATAAGAAGTAGGTACAAGTGAACCGTTTTTCAGATCGGCATACACATAATAGCCATCCTCGTTAAGCACAACCGTATAGCCGTCTTCGGTAGACATACGATTCATAAATTCATCTCCATGCATACGAATTACAACAGAGCTTCCATCCGGTTGAGTCACCTTAACAGGGTACGGATAAGCCGGAACCGCTTTCACTAGGGCCGGACACAATAGTAGAACAATAACCCAAGAAATTAAAATTAGATTTTTCATCATATATTAAATTAATAAATATTGGTTACAAAAATAAGATGAATCATATTATCAATAAATTTAATTATTTGCAAAAATACAATTTTTATGCATAATTGAGCCGAATTCAGCAACAAAATCAGTGTAATTATCGACATAGAACATTATTTTATCTATCTTTGCGTCACAGGAGAAATAAATTCAAACGTTAAAAACTAATTATTATGAATTTCCCGCAAAATTTGAAGTACACAAGCGAACATGAATGGATTCGCATTGATGGCGACATTGCCTATGTAGGTATTACCGATTATGCTCAGGAACAATTGGGTGATATCGTTTTCGTTGATATCCCAACTGTAGGAGAGACTTTGGAAGCCAATGAAACCTTCGGAACTATTGAAGTAGTTAAAACTATTTCGGATCTTTTCCTCCCGGTAGCCGGTGTTATCATGGAACAGAACGATGAGTTGGAAGAAAACCCGGATTTGGTAAATAAAGATCCGTATGGAAAAGGTTGGTTGATAAAAATGAAACCGACTCGTATGGAAGATATCGATAATTTGCTGGATGCCGAAGCATATAAAGAAGTGATTAATGGCTAATAAAAAGTAATTGATCGTTAATATCTGATTGGCTGCGCAAATACAATTAAACAATGTAATTGCGCAGCCAACTTGTAAATATCAAACTATAAAATCTTAAAAAGAATGACTCCAATTGTTAGTATCATCATGGGTAGCACCTCAGACCTTCCGGTTATGGAGAAGGCAGCGCAACTGCTCAATGATTTGCATGTACCGTTCGAAATCAATGCTCTTTCAGCACACCGTACCCCCGAAGCTGTGGAAGAGTTTGCAAAGAATGCTCGTTCACGAGGCATTAAGGTGATCATTGCCGCTGCCGGAATGGCTGCTGCATTGCCCGGTGTTATTGCCGCCAATACGACCCTGCCGGTCATCGGTGTACCCATCAAAGGATCTGTACTCGACGGAGTAGACGCTCTCTATTCCATCATCCAGATGCCTCCCGGAATCCCCGTAGCTACCGTAGCCATTAACGGAGCCATGAATGCAGCGATTCTCGCGGTACAAATCCTTGCACTTAGCGATGCTGCTCTTGCTGAATCTTTCGCGGCCTACAAAGAAGGATTGAAAAAGAAGATAGTAAAAGCTAATGAGGATTTGAAAGAGGTAAAATTTGAATATAAAACAAACTGATTGAGAAGTAAAGGAGAATGAAATATTTAGAAAGATATTTATCTCTTAGTTTTTAACTTTTAGCTCTTAACTTTTTTATGGATCTATTTAATTATTCCCGGAGAGAAACATCAGAAGTAAATATTGGAGCCGTTCCGTTGGGTGGTTCCAATCCTATCCGCATACAGTCGATGACTAATACATCGACACAAGACACAGAGGCTAGCGTAGAACAAGCTAAACGCATTGTGGATGCAGGAGGTGAATATGTGCGCCTGACAACTCAAGGTATCAAGGAAGCGGAGAACCTGATGAATATCAATATCGGTTTGCGCAGCCAGGAATACATGGTACCGTTGGTAGCAGATGTCCATTTCAATCCTAAAGTGGCAGATATTGCCGCACTTTATGCAGAAAAGGTGCGCATTAATCCGGGAAATTATGTAGATCCCGGGCGCACCTTCAAGCAACTGGAATATACGGACGAAGAATATGCAAAAGAGTTGCAGAAAATACGTGACCGCTTCATTCCATTCCTGAACATTTGCAAAGAAAACAATACCGCTATCCGTATCGGAGTCAACCACGGCTCACTCTCCGACCGCATTATGTCCCGTTATGGCGATACTCCGGAAGGCATGGTCGAATCGTGCATGGAGTTCCTGCGCATCTGTGTTGCAGAGAATTTCAAAGATGTCGTAATATCCATAAAAGCGTCCAATACGGTAATCATGGTACGGACCGTCCGCCTGCTGGTTGCTGTCATGGAAAAAGAAGGCATGTCGTTCCCCCTTCATTTGGGAGTAACTGAAGCGGGAGACGGAGAAGACGGGCGCATCAAGTCCGCACTCGGCATCGGTGCTTTGCTTGCCGATGGATTGGGAGATACGATTCGCGTTTCACTGAGTGAAGAGCCGGAAGCTGAGATCCCAGTCGCACGCAAATTGGTCGATTACATCGTCACCCGGAAAGACCATCCTTTTATTCCGGGAATGCAAGCACCTGAATTCAACTATTTATCTCCTTCCCGAAGAAAGACAAAAGCCGTACGCAATATCGGTGGAGACAACCTTCCCGTGGTACTTGCCGACCGCATGGACGGAAAAACAGAAGTAAGCCCGGAATTCAAGCCAGATTATATCTATGCCGGACGGGAACTCCCTGCCATACGCGAATCCGGTGTTGAGTACATCCTTGATGCAGACATCTGGAATGGTGAAGAAGGGACATGGCCGGCATTCAATTACCTCCAACTCTCACTGTTGGAAACCACCCGGGCAGAACTGAAATTCCTGTTTTTACCCTATATGGCACTGACCGATGAAGTGATTGCTTGCCTGAAAAAGCATCCGGAAGTAGTTATCATTTCCCAAAGCAATCATCCGAACCGCACGGGGGAACATCGCGCGCTGGTACATCAGTTAATAACGGAAGAATTAAAAAATCCTGTCCTGTTTTTCCAGCACTATACGGAAGACCATGCAGAGGATTTACAAATAAAATCTGCTGCCGACATGGGAGCGCTTATTTTTGACGGACTGTGCGATGGCATCTATCTATTCAACCAAGGTTCCCTGAGCCATGCCATCATTGATGCCACCGCTTTCGGTATTTTACAAGCGGGACGTATCCGCACTTCAAAAACGGAGTATATCTCATGCCCCGGTTGTGGACGAACCTTGTTTAATCTGCAAAACACGATTGCCCGGATCAAAGCAGCTACTTCACACTTGAAAGGATTGAAAATCGGCATTATGGGATGTATCGTGAATGGCCCCGGAGAGATGGCTGACGCAGATTATGGTTATGTGGGCGCAGGTCGTGGCAAAGTAAGCCTCTACAAACAGAAGAACTGCATCGAGAAGAATATTCCGGAAGAGGAAGCGGGTCCGCCCCCTACTCCTCCCTACGAGGTTCCGACGGCTCCCAACATACAGGTCCAACCGAAACGTTCTCCTTTTGAGGCTTATGAGTTGGCTCTTCTGCGCTATATCGTACGATATGGCGAACGTGTCCTCTATGACTACGTAGATGAGGAGACCAACGAGCATGTCATCATGAGGGTCGCCGATTATATCCGTTTCGATCTGGAACGTGATGACCTTACGTTTTATACGCCAGCCTTCAAACAAATGCTGGACGAAGCTGCTGAACATTGTCAAAACGAGGGCTTTATGGCCAGTCGTTATTTCCTTGCCCATCCGGACCCGAACATCAGCCGGCTTGCCGCCAACCTTATCAGCGATAAGTACCAGCTTAGTAAATATCATACGAAGTTCAGGGAACTGGAGCAAGAAGAAGATAAATTGGATTACTTGGTACCCCGGGAAATCTATTCCATGAAAGATGCCTATATCCTCTATAAGATAAAGGATATCCAAGCGAAAATCAAAGAGGCTCAAAACAAGGGTGACATGGAACAGATCTTTGATTTAATGAAACAGAACGCCCACCTCAACGAGATCAAGAACGTGCTCTGCAAAGAGCTGGGTGAGCGTATCGTATTAAAAATGTAATAAAAAAACATCTATGAATTTCCTTGAGACAGAAAACGTGGTAAAACAGTACGCCGGGCATCTGGC
>ERZ791579.1120-NODE-1120-length-15921-cov-103.602546_pt1 | contig 15921 bp, 19 predicted proteins | sample MGYA00509968_ERZ791579 | MGnify/ENA primary metagenome ERZ791579 (study PRJEB30046, sample SAMN00791924) | human gut metagenome | study: EMG produced TPA metagenomics assembly of the A metagenome-wide association study of gut microbiota in type 2... | reverse complement strand
TCGGTTGTCCGCCGATGACCGCCGGAGGCGGTTGCCCTCCGGGTGATGGACACGGCATTGTCCGTGAGTGATATAAATTTTCTAGAAATTTTCTAGAAAAGTATTGACATATTTCTAGAAAAGTGGTATTGTAATATCAGAAACAAGGAAAACCAATAATACAAAAAATAGAAAACGCATACTAATAATTACTATTGCTGTCCTATCGGCAGTACGGGGAGAAAGAGATATAATAATGACAGTAGAAGAAATTAAAACCGTATTAAATGAAAGATGCAATGAATCGTGGGATATGCTTAAAATAATGGAAAACTATTATGGACAATCTAGCATGCAAGCACAGAAAGCATTGACTAGATGGGTTGCTTTTGATGACTTATACAGAGAGGTGTATAAGGAAGAACCGCTTTATAGTTTTGATTAATATATCTGCTGTGCTATCGGCGTAACGGGCAGAAAGGAAATTTGCTATGAAAACTTTAGATTTAGAAAAACTGTATACCGTACCAGCGAAAATGGAGGATATCCCTTTATATGTAAAACAGGAAGATATTGCCGGGAATATCCATATTTACGTGTGTGACCATATGTCTCTTACGAATGGCTACGTTAAGAAGAATGCATTATGTGTACCAGTTCCGTACAAAGGTAATTTTGGTGTGGGTTTTACCGTAAACTTGCATAACAAAAATTCTACACGTTACGCTTTAAAAGCGTACTATGTAGAAGTTTCTCACAGCGATATTTGTTCCGCGAACGATATTTGTACGTTGTGCCCTCTGTATTCGGCAGATGGAACAAATGAGGATTGCTTATATTAAGGAGGAATAGCAATGAGAGTGAAAGACTTTATTTTAATGTATAGCGGTATGGTTCGCATAGAAGTCGAAATTTACGCCATTGTTACGGTGTTTAATGAAGAGTATCGCGTATTAGTTAGAAATTTTGCTATTGATTGTACAAAAGCATATACTACAAAAAAAGAAAATTATTTGTCAGAAGAAGTAATAGGTTTCGATATTATTGCTGATAAATTGCGAATCTTTATAAGGGGGTGTGAATAATGCCGCAGTCAAAGGACTATAGCATCTACCAGGAACTCGATCTCTCCCTCGACCAGATCAAACGCGAATTACCTAAAGTGGCACAAGCGGCAAATAGCCGCCTTGCCAAACTGGAAAAAATTCACGCGCGCGACCAATGGGCGTATGGACGCGTAAAAGAATTTTTTGCTTCACAAGGGCGTGAAAAAAATCGTTTCTTGAAAGGCGTTAAGCGTTCGGATGCATCCATTCGGCAGGAATGGGACACCATGGTTGCTTTTTTGAACGCACCAGAAACTACAGTAAGTGGTTATAAAATCGCAGAATTTCAGCGGAGATTTGATAAATCTAAGAAAAAAATTAATGAGGTTGTAACAGAAGATAACTATAAAGACTTGTATCATTTTCTGTCATCAAATTTATACAGAAAGAATCTTCGTAAAGAACTTGCGTCCAATCAAATTATAGAAGACTTTGTAGAAAAAATAGACGATCCTAAACTTGATTATAAGGATATTAAAAAAGATTATCAATTGTATCTCGATGGTTATATAACAAAAGAGGAATTGTTTGCGAAAAAACGAACAAAATTAAAGTAGGGGAAAAAATATGTATGAATTGGAAGTACCGATACAAGTAAATGGAACAGAAACTACAGCAATAGAAACAGTGTATTCATGTAATGATTTTCCATTTTCTGATTTCCAGACTTTGCGCGAATGCCGCAAGCGTGGAAGAAAGAAAAAACCTATCGTCTACTATGACGTGGAAATGGCGTTTGATATCGAGACAACTACGTTAGAAAAACTCGATTACGAACGCTATAACAAAACAGGTGAAAAAGTGGTAAAAGGTACAGCGTATCTGTATCAATGGCAGTTCTGTTTGAAAGATACGGTATGCTTCGGTCGCACATGGAACGAGTTTCTTTCATTCTGCGAAAAACTGCATTTGTATTTGAAAACTTCTGATACGAAACGTGCTGTAGTATACGTTCATAATTTATCGTATGAATTTCAGTTTATGAAAGATTTCGTAGCATTTGACGAAATTTTTGCGCGGGATGCTCATAAAGTAATGAAATGTTATGCGTATAAATATGGGATTGAGTTTCGATGTTCCTACTTTCTCAGTAACATGTCTCTTTCAAAATTCTGTGAAAATAGTGAGGGAGTGTCTCACTATAAACTTGTTGATACGTATGATTACAAAAAACTACGTACACCAACAACACCTCTCACGGACGTTGAACAGGGATATTGCTATAATGATGTTCGCGGCTTGTGTGAATGCATCCGCGCCGCGCGTAAAGAAGATAATCTTGCAGAAATACCCCTTACCTCAACTGGCTACGTCCGCCGAGAATTCCGCCGTGCCATGCAGGCAGATAGCGGTTATTATCCGGGAGTATTTGCCGATCTGGCTTTGACGTTGCCGCAGTACCAACTCTGCAAAGACGCGTTCCGCGGCGGCAACACGCACGCCAACCGCATCCACGCGGGGCACACGATCACCGCGAAAAAAGGGGAAAACGCAATCATAATGGGAAGCATGGATATTTCCAGTAGCTACCCCGCGCAGATAGCAATGGGTTACTATCCCATGAGTGCGTTTCGGGCGGTTGAGATTACATCGCAAGAACAGTTTGACAATTTGTGTGCTACACGTTGTGTTATCATGCGGGTACAATTTGACAACTTGCGTATGAAAGAAAATATCCCCGTCCCGTATATCCCGCTGTCAAAGTGTCAGAAGCACGGGAAAGATTGTGTGATTGATAATGGACGCGTATTGTCTATTGATTGCTGTGAAATAGCAATGACGGAAATTGACTTGTCGATCATAAAAAATCAATACGACTATGATTTCTTTACCGTCTCGGAGTGCTACGTAGCCGCGCGCGGAAAATTACCGGAAAGTATGCGTAAAACGATGATGTCATTTTTTATCGCAAAAAGCCAGTTGAAAGGAAATCCCGATAAAGTCTATGAATATATGAAATCTAAGAATAAACTAAACAGCACGTTCGGAATGTGTGTTACCGATCTTTTGCAGGACGAATGGGTAATGGATGCTTTTACGGGAGAATGGCATCGGGAAAAAGCAGATGCGGAAAAAGCACTGAAAACGTACTATGATGGAAAAAACAGCTTTTTGCACTATCAATGGGGAATCTATGTTACCGCCCACGCAAGAAAGCAGTTACAAGATATGCTGGACGTGGTTGGAATGGATGCCGTGTACTGCGACACCGATAGTATCAAGTTTTTACATCCGGACGTCCACATTCCAGAATTTGAAGCCAAAAACAAAATACTGGAAAAACGTGCGATTGATACTGACATTCCTGCGTTTTGTGACGTTGGTGACAACCGTTATATTCTCGGTGTCTGGGATATGGATGACCTCTACATTCAGTTTAAGACCCTTGGCGCGAAAAAATACTGCGGCGTTGAATGGGACGAAAAAGCGGCGCAATCTGGCAAAGACCCCGTGCGTTTTACGTCTACGGTCGCTGGCATGAATAAGAAACTTGGAGCGGAAAACTTAAAGTGCTGTAATAATTTCCGTCTCTGCCGCCGGATGGAAAATGTCGGACGGACAATCAGTTGCTTTAACAACTCGAAACCCCATTACATCAAAGTCAACGGGGAAGAAATATTAACTGCAAGTAATATAGGAATCCTTGATACCACTTATACCTTAGGTGTATCGAATGAATACTATGAAGTATTGGTAAACTCTCAAGACGGAGTGTTACCGGAATAGGAGACGATATGAGATATTTTGTGTTTTTTATGTTTTTAGTATTATCAACGATCTGGGCGTTACATGAGGAAGAACTCGACCTTTCCATCCTGCTTTTATTTTTGGATATTTTTTTTATTTTCTTATTTTAACTATTGACTTTTTTGGTAGGCAGTGCTATTATAATACTTGTAAGAACAAATAGCCACATAACGAAAGGAGAAAAAAATGGTTAGAACAAAAATCGAAAAATTTATCTATTCTGTCATTGACAGAAACACAAAACAGGTGATCGGCTTTTTTGAGTCCACCGTAGAATTAAAATCTCAGAAAGCAAAAGTAAACGCGCTCACTTCCGCAGGCTACGCAGAATCTTCTGTTTGTGTCTTAACCGACACCGTTTCCGCCCGCTACGAGATGCCGGACGAACAGTTCTTTGCCGAAGCAAAGAGACTGGACGATTAATCAACGCACAACCCGCGGTCTGGAATAGTCCAGATAAGACGTAACCGATCAAGCAACGCGCCGCGTTCTGCATAACAAATTAAATCAAAAGGAGAACGAAATCATGAGCAAAGCGAAAATGAGACTGAACAACGTAACTGTTAAATACGCAAAAGAGGAAGACGGAAAAAGTGTTCTTTCCGCGTCTATCTCTGCCGATCAGCAGAAAGACATTTTTGAAAAAATCATCGAAGAGTTTGGAGAGGATGCCGCCGCAGAAGCAAAATGGATTCCTGCAAAAGAAACCGACGAAGCTGGACTTTACGTAAAAGCGCAGACCAACTATAAAGTAGCTTTTTACGAGGACAGCGTAGAGAGCGACACCGTTTCAAGCGTTGACGAACTCGGAAAAGGCGCAGTAGTTGACCTGTTCATCTCTATCGGAGAAAGCAAGTTCCGTCGCGACACGGGATTCACCGCATACCTTTCCGCGGTAAACGTTCATAAGTTCGGCGATATCGAAAAGTTTAACCCATTTATGGAATAAGTAACCATGAACTGGGTACGCGCCCCGACTGGCGGACGGTAACTTGAGGATTTAGTTTACCTGTAGTTGATTGTTACTATATCTTGTGGAGATAAATTCCATACGTGTAAAGAGCTACGTTTTTCCAGCGTAGCTCTTTTTATACCCAGCGAATCTCTGCCTTTCACCGCCGTCCATCCGCAGTCAAAACGTGCGATCATCGTGCGATAAACGTGAGATTGTCTGCGGTTTTGCTGGCGGGGAACTGGCTGTTAACATAGATTATGCGGGACGCGGTGCGCGGGTTGTGGAAATGCTAGAAAGGAGGAAGTGAAACAAAATGTTTCACGTGAAACAATGATTTTTTGGAATGATATCAAATGGGAAAAACTTTTTGCAGATTATGGCGTGAAATTTGAATCGGTATCGGATGATGGCAAGCCGATTCAGTATTACAATCCGATTCGGTTGTTTACGGAGCCGGACGTGGACGGGGAGTTCGCAGGCGTGGCAATTACGTGTTCTAACCGTAGTGCCGGAAAGACCAGTGCGTTTGCCGCGGCGAGTTGTATATTGTGCAAAGAATATGGTTTGCAGACCGGATGGATTTTTCGGACAAAAGGGGAAATGACGGGAGCGGCGGCGATGTATGAGGATATGTTGCAAATGTATCCAAAATTGGGTAGTGTGATTACCTATAAAAATCTAGATAAGAATGGAAATGTGGTGCGGTATTTTCTGGACGGGGAGCCGTTCGGATGCGCGTTTAGTTTTGGAAGTAAGATGGACAGCGTGAAAAAATTATCTCCTTATTTTCGGGATATTTACTTTTTGTTTTTTGATGAGTTTTCCATGGAGAGTGGACAGTACGTAAAAGGAGAGAGCGAAAAACTCCAATCGTTGTTATTGACGATCAGCCGTGGAAACGGAAGTCAGTCCCGATGGTTTAAACTGGTTATGGCATCTAATAATATTTCGTTGCTCAATCCCTATTTTGTATTTTTTGGTATCCATAAGCGGTATCAGAAAGAAACCAAAATGATGCATGGAAGTGGTTTTGTGTGTGAGTTTACTCACAATGACAGTGCCAGTAAAGCCATGTGGGAAAATACTGCTCTGAAAGCATTCCGCGGTGGTCACTATATGCAGAGCATGAGCGTGGGTGATCAGATGTTGATTGACGATGCTGTGTTTGTGCAGAAGCCGACCGGACGGTCGCGGTATCTGTTTACGATCGAACACAGCGGAAAAAGTTATGGGGTATATGAGTATTACGAAGAGGGGTACATCTATATTACGCATAACTATAACCCGTCTTGTAATTTTGTCGCGGTTTTTCGGGACGGTGATCATACCCAAAACACGGTTATGTTGGAACACTATGATTATTTGTTTGAAAATCTAGTTGACGCGTACCGGAAAGCATATCTGCGCTTTGACGATCTTGACAGCAAAAATATGGCGGTTGAGTTATTGGGAATTGATCTTTATAAATAGTTTGCGTATGACGGACAAAAGTACTTGACAGACGGACAGAAAAGAGGTATCATGAAAATACGGGGAAACCTTTTTCAGAGGGGTTGCCACGGCTTAGTAAGCCGCCCTGTCCTTGGCAGGTCAAAAGGTTTCCTTGTTTTAATGGGCAGGAAGAAAGGAGCAAAGATGGCAAATATCGTTTTTAATATGATCGTCGGCATGATGAAAAAAGAAAATGCATATCTTGCTTATACGGTACGATATAAAGGTGATGAGAAAGACACTTTGATTATCGTCCCACATGAAAATTATGAATCTCATATCCGTTACTTATGGGATTATTTTTTCATGGATGGCAACTCTTATAACAGTAAATCGCCAGTCCGATTCATTCATAACTTTATTATGTGTGATAAAGTTAGTGAGATTGAGGATTGGTTGAAATGGAATGATAAGGAGGTGGACGAATGGATGTGACAATAGTTACGCAGTTAATTGGCAGTCTCGGCTTTCCAATCGTGTCTTGCGGCGCGCTGTTTTGGTATCTTGTCAAAGAGAAAGACGCTCACAAGGAAGAAATGGAAGAACTGCGGAAAAGTGTAGAAGCGAATACAACTGCGATTAATTCACTTTGTCAGCACTTAGGAGGTGGAAAGAATGAGTAAAATCGAAAACGCAGTTGCATGGGAGGAACAGATTGCCGCTGATGATCGGCATGGTTACTCACAGGTACACCGGAATGGACCTGATTATGATTGTTCCTCATTTGTCGGAACGGCACTTTCACAAGCTGGGTTTCCAGTCAGTCCGTACAGTACCACAAGAAATCTCGGCGAACAGTTGGAAAGATCTGGTTTTGTAAAAGCTAAGAAACCGTGGCGGCGCGGTGATATCCACCTTGCGGCTGGTCATCATGTTACGATGTCGGTTGACGCGAACCGCATTGTCCACGCAAGCCAGTCGGAAAACGGCGGGATTGATGGGCAGACGGGCGATCAGACCGGAAAAGAAATCTGCGTTCGGTCTTATTATGATCTCCCGTATGAGAATACCGTCCATTATCGGTATGCGGGAAAAAACGACAAACCACAGAACGTTATGGAAAGCTCAATCAAAACAGAATCCGCGCGTAGTTTTGACCGGAAAATTGCAGGAGCGTATCATACCAATGACCGCTACAATCTGCGTGTTGGCGCGGGAATGGATAAAACGGTCATTTTAACGTTGCCGACCGGAACCAGTGTTAGAAACTACGGGTATTATACAAATGAGTGGTATCTTGTAAAAGCGGTTGTCAATGGAATCGTCTATACTGGTTACGTTGCAAAAGAGGGACTGACCCGTGGCTGATCTGACGCTTGCTTATAACACTTGTATCGAAATTTGTAATGCACCGAACGTTGGTTACTCACAAACTTATCGCGAGGGGCAAACGGTCGGAGGTATTACGTACTATGATTGTTCGTCCCTCATGAGTTATTGTTGTGCCGTTGGTGGTTTTTTGGCAAGCAATCCGTGGTTTACCACTCGGAGCATGGACGGGTATCTGATCGGCGCGGGATTCCAGAAAGGAACCGCAAACCAGCCTTGGAAAAAAGGCGATATTTTGTGGCGTTCCGGGCATACCGAAATGGTATATGACCCCGCAGACGGCGGCGGGTATACGATGGGAGCGCACACAGACAGCTACCCACTGGAAAGACAGGTGTCTATTAATACGTTTGTGAGTTCATACAGCGCCTGGACGTATCTGTACCGATACCCAGTTGAGGTACAAAGCGGTATCCGCCAGTATGTAATTGCCGCCATCTGTGGCAACTTCTGGCAGGAGTCAACCATCAATCCTGGATTGTGGCAAGGCACGATTGTCGGCTCGCCCGGTTATGGTCTGGGTCAGTGGACGGATAACGCCGACACGAATCGGCGAACGCAATTATTTAACTGGTTGGACGCGAACGGGTACAGCCGGGACGATGGAAACGCACAGTTAGAATATCTAATCTATGAAAACGTATGGTATTCCGTAGGAGCCGCAAGTGCTTACGAAAATCTGCAAGCATTTTTGCACAGTGACAGTACCGATCTGGACGCACTGACCTCCGCCTATATGAAAGGGTGGGAGGGTATCAGTGACGATGGAACGCTAGCTTTTCGGCAGGAAAAAGCACACGAGTGCTTCAATTATATTTCCGAACACGCAAAAGATTCTGCAATTACCGGATGGATTGTTGGAAATCGCTATCTATCCGATTCCGAACGATTGAATAACGCTATTATGGTATATCGGTATCTGGCAAAAGGTGAACAACCAGAACCACCCGAGCCGCCGCATCCTATGAAACCGAAACGGCATAAAATGCCTATCTGGTCATATCCCAATTTAAAAAGGAGGTTTTAAAATGACACTAGAAGAGTATTGGACAGAAATTGTTGCCGACATTGGAAACATCGAAACGCATGGTGACGCGATCGCCGCCATCAGCGAAAAAATCAAAACCGAAGATACCGACATCGGAGCTCTGATGTCAGAACGTGACGCGCTGGTCGCAGAACGGGACGAACTGAAAGGAAAGTATGATGCCGCCGTTGCTGAAATCAAAAGCCGCTGGTCTGATCTTTCCCACGGCGGAAGTATCACAAAAGTAACCGAGTTTGGCGGAAAAGTGCCGGAAGCAGAAGACACCGCAACAAGTATCAATGATCTTGATATGTCTCAGATCATCATGAGCGGAAAAGGAGAGTGAAAACAATGGCAGAAAAATTAGATATGACCAATATTAATATGCTGAACGCCGTACGCTCGACTATGAGCGTTGATTACCGTGACCGCGTCCCGGTGGCAACACGCGAAAATATCGCAGATATTGCGAAAACGTTAACTGACCCGTACAATCCGATGGCAAGAAACGAACTCGTTCCGGCACTGGTGAATCTGATCGCCAGCCAGTCCATCAGCACGGAAGCGTTCCGCAACCCGCTTAGAGTGCTGAACAGTAACGCTATGCCGTATGGAAACGGAGAACAGGAAGTCTACGTAAATTTTGCACAGGGTTACGCGCACGATGCCAATATCAGTATCGAAGATGCGACCGCCATTTATGACAGCTACATTATGGCGCTGTATCATGTAATCAATTTTAATAACGATTATCCGGTAACGATCTGGTTTGAGGATATGCGCGGCGCGTTTCTTGATGATTACGGACTCAGAAGTCTGGTGCAGGCAAAAGTGGAGAGCGTCGTTTCTGCTTGCAACTGGGATGAGTTCACGACAGCGAAAGAGCTGATCGCGTCTGCGAAAAGTAAAGGTCAGATTTATCCTGTGCACGTCGACCCGGTTACTGACCAGGCGAGCGCCAATGCGCTTGCGAAACAGATTCAGTCCTATATTGACAAGATTCAGTTCCCGAACCCGCTGTATAACTTTGCTGGCGCGACATCGGCGGCAAAAGAAGATACCATTCTTCTGTTTGTCGACCCAGATACCAAAGCCGCGATGAACGTGGACAGTTATGCAAGCGCGTACAATCTCGACCGGATGATTCCGAAAGCACAGCAGGTTTTAATTGATAACTTTAACGATGCTGAGGGCATTGTCGCCGTGCTGGTAGACAAACGATTTTTCAAAATCCGTGAACAGTACCGCATGATGGTACAGGACAATGTTAATCGTGGATTAAGATGGAACAGCACGTACACGATAAAAGAGATGTTCTCCTACTCTCTGTTTTATCCGATCATCGTGTTTACGACAGAGGCAATTCTTGTTCCTTCCATTACCGCAAGTGACGTGGGACTGGTGAAAACCGGAACAGATGTGGACTTCGGCGGAAAAATTTCGTTTACTTCTACTGGCGTTGCCGATAAAGCAATCGACGTAAAAGTAGAGGGTAACTCTTCTGCCGATACGTTTGTAATCCCGGGAACTACGATTCTTCGAATCGCAAAAGACGAAAAGAATCTGAAAACGAAAGAAAATAAACCAACGAGCGTAAAAGTTGTGATTATCAGTCGTTACGATTCGTCCAAACAAGCAACCATTTACTTTACTTCCGATTAAGAGAGGTGGGAAACATGGAATCATTTATTCCAATGCCGCCGCAATCCGATGTGGCGGCTGTTTCCCCGCAGACCACGGTTATTTTGGCTAGTGGTATTGAGTGGGGAAACGATTATGAACACGTAAGATACTACGAAAACGGAAAAGCAGGTTGTCTGGCGCACGTAAGAGAAAAAGCAATTCATATTTTTAAGCAGTCCGCGCCCGTGAGATGGGGAGAACTGACTTATAAAGGAAAAGGGAATGAGAGTGAATTTCTGAAATGCAATTATATTGCTTTTCAGAACAAACCCTATACGGAAGAATGGTATTTCGGTTTTGTGACGCGCGTAGAATGGTTGAGTGACGGAAGTTTTAAGATTTATTTCGAACCCGATCGTTTCCAGAACAGTTTTTACGATGTGGTATTACAGCCGTGCTATGTGGAACGGGAACATATTGACAAAAAAGCTGATTATGCCGGAATTAATTTAGTGCCAGAAAATCTGGAAACGGGGGAATACGTGGACAATCCGAACGAACAGAAACTTTTGAATCTCGGTCCGATGCAGTATTGTTTGAGCGCGAGTGCAGACGAAAACGGAACAAATATTATACCCATTGTCAATCAGGGAATTTTATCTGGTTTGACATTTACTCGGAAAACAAAATATACGGACTTAATCACAGTTATCCAGAATTACGTCAAAAGCGGAAACGGAGATGCGATTGTTAATGTATATCAAGCACCAGAAGCGTGTTTCCAGACAGATGCATCTGCTTATACACAAGTAACCGTTCAGCCAGATGCACTTGACGGCTATCTACCGAAAAACAATAAACTATATCAGTATCCCTATTGTTATTGTCTGGTCAACGATGGTTCGGGAATACAGCATACTTTTAATTTCGAATACGGTAAAAATGGAGCATTAACCATGCAGGTGTATGGCGTTATGTTTAATATTCCGGCAATCTTTGTGGCTCCGCGTGAATATAAACGTACTGGTGGGTCAAAATCCCCATACGGTTTTATCATCAATAATTTCCCACAGTGTGCATGGACAAATGACGGCTATCAGGCTTTTCTAGCGCAGTCTAGTCCGTTATGGGACTACTCCAAAAAGCAGAATGCAATATCGCAGATTGGAAATTTAGCCGGAGGATTAGTCGGAGCATTAAGCGGAAATTTAGCCGCTGGCGTTGAAAGCATTTATACCGCGGCAACCGGAACATATCTACTGAACGAAAACATTAACGCACAAAAAGAAAGTCATGATTTGATTCCACCGACAGCAAAAGGCAATTCATCTGGAAGTTATGTTGCCACCGCATTGTTCGGCAGTCAAGTTTACTGTCATGTGATGAGTGTAACCGCTCAGATGGCAAAAGCAATCGACGATTTTTTCACAATGTACGGATATGCAACGCACAAAATTAAAGTACCCAATATTACGGGGCGTTCAAATTGGAATTTTGTCAAAACGGTTAATTGCAGCTTGCATGGTTCGTGTGTTACCGATGATATCAACTTTTTGCAGACAATGTTTAACCGCGGCGTTACGTTCTGGCATACGGACGATGTGGGAAACTATGGTCTTTCCAATAACTAAGGAGGTGATATCATGTACAATAACCCGTATCGGGTGAGTAACAAGGAAGTATGGGGTCAGTGGGAAAATAATACGAATACATCACCGGAAGAAAAACTATATTTCCGGCACTTTTTTGACAAGTTTGTAAATTTAGCATTATCACGTTATGAGTATGACGGTTTACCGGATGAGATTCCGCCGCGGATGCTCAACTCCTATCTGTTATGGCAGGGAATGTGTCTGTTCAAAAAAGAACCAATCACCGGACTATTCGGCGTTTTTGGTGTGAATCTGGTTGGGGAACCGGATATTTACGGCATCCCTACCGATTGGATTGCTTATGCCATGAACGGACAGTATTATGAACAGACGGATAAAGAAGAAAGCGCGTTGATTTTCGCAAGACCTTTTGCCGTGCCGGAAATTCTCAGTATTATTCTTCATTCGCAGAGTCTGGCAGAGAAAAAAGCGTCGACAAGGGTAAACGTCATTCAGCAGAGAACGCCAGTTGTTATCAGCGGGGATTCTACGCAGAAACTCAGCATTGACAACTTTATTCAGAAATGGGTAAAAAATATTCCTTTCATCAAAGCAAAAAACGATCTGCGAAAACAGATTCAGATTGATACCATTGATCTGAAAGTGCAACCGATTTTTAACGAACTTGACACCGCCGCACAGAGAGAAGTAGCAGAGTGTCTGGCTGATCTCGGAATCGAAGCAAGCGGCGTAGAAAAACCGGAACGGCTGGTTTCCGCAGAAACGAGTTACAACGATGGAGAAATCGAGTTAACAAGAAACGGAAATCTGGCAACCATTCAGAGAGGACTTGACACTATTAACGATATGCATGGTCTGAACATCCATGTACGTTTTAATTCTAAGATGGTAACGCCGATTAACCGACCAGATGCATTTGAGACAATAAAAACGGCAAACAGAAAAACACCAGAAACCGGCAAACCAGAAAGTGAGGTGGAATAATGTTTCTTGACTATAACTACGAAACGAAAACACTAACAAATACGATCGAACAGTTAGTTATTGCAGACAACGTGATTCATCCACTTGAAAAACAGAACATTGATGGAATGATTGAAAAGGCAGTTGAACTCGTATTCAATTTTGAATTTCCGTTTTATGTCGATGCATCCGACTCCGAATATAATGCTACAAAACTTGCGTTCGAAAAAACGTTCTGTTTACAGTATTTCCGCGAGCAGATCGGGTTAGAAACGATTGGTGAATTTCAGTATCATCTGAAAAAAATCCTTACGGTTAACATGCCATATTACGAGCAGTTATACAGGAGTATTACTTTTGAGTACGACCCGCTTATCACTCATAAGAGTACGCGAAAAGTAACAAGTACGAAAGACGATACTCGAACAGGTGTGATCTCGGGAGACAGCACGGCGAAAAACACAACGACAGCCGATACAAATAACAATACACAAAATATCCATTCCGACAACCCGCAGATTAATTTCGCCGGAACGAATTATGCATCTACGATGGAACGGGGACAGAATACCATCCATAATAGCGCGGTAAGCAATGGAGAGAATACGACAAAAACCAACAGTAATGACACGTATCATGCAGATAATAATGATACGATTGAAGATGAGGGTTTTGACGGTAGTTACTCATTAGAAGTACAGAGATTCCGAGATACTATCCTTAATCTTAACAAACGTATCTGCGATGATTGCAGAGAATTGTTCTATCAATTTTATTAAGGAGGAATAGCAATGGCAGATAAACCAACGATTCCAGATTTTCCAAATTTGCCCGACTTTGGTCAGATGATTACGCAGGCTTGTGAGGTTGTCGCAAGTGTACGTGGGATTCCATATGATTTTAACGGAACGTTAAGTTTGGAAAACAAATTTGTTGTGCTGTTTAAGACGGTAAAAGAAATGTTTGAAGCGCAGGACGAACTTGTGAAAAGTTATAAGGCTTTACATGATTTTATCAATCAGTATTTTTCAAATCTCGACGTACAGAACGAAGTAAACAAGAAAATCGAAGCAATGAAAGAAAGCGGAGAACTGCTTAATCTGCTGAAACCAACTGTAAGCAACGAAGTAGCGACATGGTTGACAGCTAATATCACGAATCCATCCAATCCGCCGATTGATAAGTCATTGACGGTAGAAAATGCCGCCGCTGATGCTAAAATTACGGGAGATAAAATTAATTCACTAAAGGAAAATTTAGTTGGACTACAAAATATTAATAATATATTAAATTATCGCACGATTGATAATACTGCACTTCTTACAACAGGCAATCTAGAAATTCTTAATGATTGGTATACCACCGACTTTATAAATGTTACAGGATGTAATGAATATTTTCTCAACGGTAGTTGGAAAAAACCTTCAAATCAAAAATATGCTAGTGTAATATATTTCGATAGTGAAATGAATATATTAAACTTTATTAATGAAGTAGGAACCCAAACATATAATATGGAAAAAATTTCTTTTCCTACAAATACGGCATATGTTAGATTTTGCTTTAATATTGTATCAACACTTCAAATATTTATGGATATTCCTAGTATGAATGAACGAGTAGGTTTGAAAACTGCAAAAGCAATATTTAATCATAAAATAACAAATGGCGGTACTGTGGATAACGATGGTTCATTCGTAACATCTAATTTAATACCAATCAATAATGAAACGAATTTTATTACCGTAAAAAAAGGAAAATTTGTTGATGACAAATCTTTTTTCTATATCTCATTTTGGACGAGACCATCTACTTCTTCCGGATTACTTGTAAAAGGTTACCAAAATTATTTATTAAGTGAAGATTTTACGAATATCAAAATTCCAAACGGAGCAAAATATTTTTGTTTTTCGTGGCAAAAGACAGATTACCCTCCAATGTATAAACAAGATTCGGATATATCGGAAAATAACACACCAATTGATGTTATTGGAAAATATATGACAGTGAACGCCCCTAATTACAACTATAGAATCTGTTTAATTGGTGACAGTATAACGCAAGGTGCGGGGTCGTCAGGTTTTCAACAGTATGATGCCGTTATTGATGGGAAATCATATAATGTGAGAGGTAATGGTCCGAATAACCCGAATGCTACATCTGGTTATAAAATTGGAGAATATCTTTGGACTTCAGGTGGTAGACGATGGTATGAAGCACTAGACGGGAATGGTTGGGCACAATTATTTAAAAATTATATGAATGAAAAATTCAAGATAATTGTTAGAAACTTTGGAATGAGTGGAATTGATAGCGAAGATTTAAAATACTTTATCAATAATTTCATGGATACCTACTATAACTTTGATTGTATAGTTTTAATGATTGGTACTAACGACAGACAATACAACAACTTAAAATCATTCTATACGAATATTAATGACACTATTAAAACAATTAAAAATTATGGAAAAGACTTAATAATTATGGCTTGCATACCTGCATCAATCGCAAACGAAAAAAATTTCCTTATTCACATGGAAGATATTCACAATGCACTTAGATATATTTCATGTGAAAATAAAATTCCATTTATTAGCGTTTATAATTTATTCATTGACTATTGTTCTAACAAAGGAATAACAATAGATAGCTTACTTTCAGATGGATTGCACCCTAACGATGAAGGATATAAAGTAATGTTTAAATTAATTTCTAATGCTATGGGAATAGCATTAAAAAGACCAAACGCAACATGGTAAGCAACAATCGAATGTCGGTGTGTGACTAAAAGATTCAAGTCAACGAAAGCAAACTTTAATTAACTAAGTAACAAAAGTTACACACATATTTACGCCGCGCCCGTGTCCATCACCCGGAGGGCAACCGCCTCCGGCGGTCATCGGCGGACAACCGACCGATCACTCACGATTACTAACTTTACACATATAAATAACAGGCAGTCCGCGGAGCGGACGACACCGGGCGATCACAAACGTTACACATATAATCAACCACATGGCATCCGCGGGCAACCGACCGATCACTCACGATTACTAACTTTACACATATAAATAACAGGCAGTC
>ERZ791579.1081-NODE-1081-length-16298-cov-8.218925_pt1 | contig 16298 bp, 23 predicted proteins | sample MGYA00509968_ERZ791579 | MGnify/ENA primary metagenome ERZ791579 (study PRJEB30046, sample SAMN00791924) | human gut metagenome | study: EMG produced TPA metagenomics assembly of the A metagenome-wide association study of gut microbiota in type 2... | reverse complement strand
GATAGCCCGACAGGATTTTCAGGTGGAGGGATTCCTTCCATCTTGAAAATGTATTGTTGTTCATGTATTCTCGGATTGTTTTTTAGGCGGTAAGTTAGTGGAACCTTCCCGAAGGGATGTTCCAGATCCTGACAAAAATCAGTGCACGTTTTTTATTGGTTCCAGAAATCCATCCTGCGCTTCTCCCATTTCTCATATCCTATGGCTTTCAGTTCGCACGGACTCATTCCGGTCTGCTTCTGGCAGAAGTCCGCAAAATTGCTTGCCGAGCCGAAGGCGTTGCGCTCGGCTACTTCCTTCAGCGGCAGTTCCACCCGGTATTCCATATCCTCCTCTATGCGCCTTATCCGCTCCCGGCGTAGCCACTCCGATGGCCCCATACCGTAGTATGTTTTGAACTTGCGCCGCATCAGCGAATAGCCTATGCCGCACAGTCCGGCAAGTTCTTCCGCCACAAATGTGCGGTGGCTGTAGTGGTTCACTGTCATGCGGAATACCGCCTTGTCCAGTTCCGGCAGCCTGCTCTCGGCGTATGCCATATCCTTTTCCTCTATGCGGAAAGTCTTGCCATACAGCTTGTTGCGTCTTTCCCTGAAGAAATAGTCGCATACCCTGTTTGTCATCTCGTTCGTACGTACATGGCCTTTCAGTGTATGCAGCACGTCGCATAGCACCAGCATTTCCCGTGTCCGGTATTTCCGTTCCCATGCATCCGTCAGTTCATTGCACATGTAGCAGATCACTTCATGCTCGCGTGAGCGGCACAGCATGAGCATCCATGCCCTGAAATCCCTGTCCCTTGCCGACGGTGCTTCCTTATCCTTCCGCAGTGCGCTCACTGCCGTCAGCATCAGTTCCGTGTCATTGCCGTACTCCGCCAGCCGTATTCTCATCTTCGGCAGCGAGTGCCGTTCCTTCACCGACTTCCGTATGCTCTCCGCCAGTTCTTCCATCCGTTCCCTGCACACTTTTGCCCTGTATGCCTCCGCAAGCACCGCTTCTGTAATTCTCAGCTTCATCTTTCTCTGTTTTAATGGTTTATAATGGTTTTCCGGCAAAAGTAGCGTGGAGTCGCTGGACTATTGTTCCAAATCCTGACAAAAATCAATGCACGGTTTTATTGTATTGTAGAAATGGGGTGTATGTTCTTATAAGTGAAATACAGTTTTTTCTGGTAGGATTATAGATTGGGACTGATAAAGTAATACCATACTCCGGTAAAATAGAGCAGGTCTCCTGCAATCAGTGCTGTAAGCCGTTGCTTGAATTTCAGGCCATACTTTTCCTCCTTCAGCCTTCTTAGTTCCCTGAACATATCGCTGAAGTCAACAGGGGTCCAGCTTAGCAGGTGGACAGGCAGTAGAACAATGATACCTGGAAGACGCCTCATTTCATAGGACATATAAAAAGGGGCGAACAGGAACATCGGTATCAGTTCCCACAACCGGTAACTGACATTCCTGTTCTTCTCTCTTTTCTTGTCGAGCCGTGCCTGTTCCGCAAGGGTGGCGGCATCCAGCCTTCTCATGAAGGCTTCCTCTTTCTCTTCCATGATGTCGGCTATCACCTTGTCATCTACACCGCGCCGGTACAGTTCCTCTTTCGCCTGCCTGACTTTCTTGTCCGTATATTCTCCGGTTACATTGTTGGCTATCATCAGCAACTCATTGGTATCGTATTCCTTGATTTTCATTGTGACTCGATTTATAAAGGCTTGTTAATTTAAAACTCTTTGAATAACTCTTCCAAAGGGAATATCGTTATAATCAGGTTTCCTTCCTTATTTCCTAATATGTATAATCTGCCATTCCTTATTTGTTTATGTTCCTCAGGGTTTCCGGAATAGGAACTGTTAAGCATGTTTCCTAAAAAATCCATTGACAGATTCTTGGAAGCAATTATTTTCCCCTGATGATTTCTTATGGATAAGACACAGGTTTTAGAATCTGACACACTATAAAAGACATAGTATTGTTTATATATGCCTATAAACTGATGCAGGCCTAAGTCTTCCTCCTTAAAGATTGACTGTGGCAGATTATAGGGGTTGTTTATATTTTGTCTGTATTGGCACGGAAAATCAAAAAGCTGATATTTGCTCTTTAAATGTACACGGTTATCAAATTCTTCGGTTTCCAATAATTCAATGACAAAGGAAGAATCTCTGAATAGTATGCTGTTGATTCTTTCTTTTGATATAATATCTATACTTTTAGATAATAATATGGATGATGGTTTTACGCTATATTGTTTTAGGATGCTTTTCTTGCCGCAAATGGTATAAAGATATAAATAATTGTGTTTTAAAAACATTGGTCCCAGCGATAAAAAGGGAAGTTTCTGGGAGAATCTTTTTTCTCCTTCTGAAGAGAAACAAGAGACATAATGCTCTTCCTTGCCACAACAGAAATAGAAGTTTTCCAAAGAATCAACAGCAAATCCATTGACATAGTTATCATCATTTCTATCAAGAAACATCCCGTCAATATTATCTATTGGTATATTGACTTGTTTGGAAGTAAAAATAGCTGTACAGTCTTGGATTGATAGTACCATAAAAACGATATTCAAAAATAAATACTTCATATTGTTGTCTTTTTATCTGTTATAGTTGTTAGGTGAAGGACAGCATCTTGCTGTGTAATCTACCTTGTTATCTTATACACTTTTGAGTAATATATAGAACGTTGCAAACTGGATAATCAGAGAAACGACATATATACTGTAATAGAACAGATACTTTCTCTTTTTGTCAAACTCGGCGAAATATTTCCTGTATTTGTCGTTCTTGAATAAGAATATACGATTGACATAATACAAGAACAACACGATGATTGTAAAACACAAAATACAGAGAAAAATGTTTCCAAAAATTATTTCCAAAATGCTCAATAATTTCACCTTAAAAATCTTGATACTGGCAAGACAGGCAAAGCATAGCATCCAAAGGCTGATGATACATGGGGTGTTAGTCGCCCAAATGCAGATAGAGCCATTGATGCCTTTATACATTTCGGCTGCTTCTTGTTTCTTAGCTATCAAAATACCCCGTTTTATGTAGCCGTTGTTCCATTTCAAAAAGTTTAGCCAATAGAAAGGATTTAGTATTCTCTCGAAAATAAAGAACAGCAGCTTATAAGTGCAGTAATAATTGATATTGTAATATTTCTCTAATAATTTCCTCATACCTTTAATGGTTTGGAAAGGAACACCGTTCAGGGGTTATCTTTCCTTGTTACTAACTTATATTTCAAAATCACACTTACCAACTTGTGATAGGTCTTTTAGAGTTAAGCCATAAATCTTTAATTCGTTCAGAATAGATAAAAATTTCACTCTCTCTTAAGGTTATGCCAAGTTCCGGTATGACAGAATAAGAGAATTTAGGGATAACGTTGTATCTCTTTTTAAGAACGGATAGCACTGTAGGAGCAGCTAAATTTATTTCATCATAATAAATATTTGGTATATCCGTAAAATGAATTTGCGTCAAGGAATCATCATCGTAACGTAAAATCAAATTATGATACTCCTCAAAGTATGCTCCATTACCAAATGCGCCTGTCATACGTTGACATGTTTGTAATGGTTTTCCCAGTATTTTGTGAGCTGTTTCAGTATTACAACCTAATTCAAGTATATCTAAACCAATATAAGGTTTAAGAGATAAAATATCAGGCAGGTGCTTTATTTCAGAATATGCATTATATGTTGAGAGGTTACCCAAATCTCTTTCATACAAATCTTTTTCCTTATTGGAATATAAAGTAATTTCAAACCCGCCATTACTATCCCAAATAGCCAAGTTCTTATTAGGAAAGATATAGGAATTACCATCCACAAATGGATTTTCTTTACGATACCATTCCGTTATTTGGCTTAACTCTACTAACTCCCCGTCTATCCGAAAGACATCAGTTACAATAACAGATATGCTTATTACAAACTGGTTGTTTTGACTAAAACATATTCGGAATTGTTCTACGGAATAATCCAATTTTAATAAATCTTCCCTACTGATGTCAAGAGGAATGTTGTTTATTCTTGATTTTGAAATAATATCTATCATTTGCACTATTGTTAGTAATGGTTTGACAAGGAGCTGCGTTTAGCAGCTAACTTGGCTTGTTAGCAACTTAATCTTTTATTCACACTAATTTTAGGTTTTCAGCATAACTCTTATCTGCATCTAATCCAAAGAAACTAAATATCTCACGTTTGATTTCAATATTTTCTGGATCTCGTAAATCTGTACTTTTACTGTGAACAGAAACTACTGATTTCTTTCCATTGGCTAAAATATCGTAATAACTGATACTAAAACCAATTTCTTCTTTACGATAAGGATTTATGATGTTATTGCTTCTTAAATATTTATCAAATTTATCAATGGTTGTTTCTTTGAATATCATTCCATATTGTAAATATACGGTATCTTTATCCTGTCCATTAATACTCCTGCCATACGATATGATAGGCTCCCATTCATCAGCTGTTACAGGCAGGTTTCCTATTATTTTGTACTCGCCATAATAAATACAATTATCCATAATAGCCTGTACAGGAAAGGTTTTGCATTGCTTCAATTCATTTATGTCAATCTCTGTTGTATCTGCTATTTTCTGATAAACCATTATATATAAAGCTTGTCCCATAAGTTGGGTTAATCCATAGTTCTTGTGAGATATGAAAGCAGCAGATTTTCGAAGTTGAGCAATGTTCAATACAATACGTCCAAATCCCCATTTTCTTCTTCCTATCTTAAAAGTGAAGAAATCACCCTCTTTATATTTAACGTGTTTACGTTTGGTATTTTTGTATAGTTCAATTTCTTTCAGATCTTCTTCTGTTGTTTCAGAAATCCATTGCTTCAACCACTCATCCAAGGATATATTGCTCTGTGGATTTTCATGGTAGAATGTTGTTTGAGTTGTATAATTGGCTATGATTATTTCTTTTGATGAAAACATAAAATATACACCAAACGGACTGAAAGACAACGTTGCTGTATTATTCATTTTTTTAGGCTTTCCACGTTTGGTCTTGGGTAAAAGGATAGTACGATTTTCTTCTGTAACCTCATAAAGTTCAGCTTCATAATAAGAACCGTCATCATCTACTGTTATCTTTTTGCGAATAATATTGCCATCATAATACAAATACTGCTTCTCAAAATAGACCAATTCCCAGGTGTCACCGATTGGAGATAATCCTAAATATTTACGCTGTTCGTTTGTCAATTCAAAAGGTATATTTGTTTCCATATTACTATCTTTTTATTTATCAGTTGTTGCTAATGGTTCAGTAGGGAACGGCTTGCCGTTATCCTGCGTTGTTAGCGAAATTATTTTATATACTCACAGAAACTAAGTCAAGTACAGCTTTCTACTTCCAACTATTTTCCTTAACCACTTAGGGGTATATTCTATACTTCGTGGAAATTTGGTGTAAAAGCTCAAAATCCAATCTAATTCCTGGAAATAACTTGGAATTTCATCCCAATTATCATAATTAAAATCCAAATTGTAAGAACTATTTGAGTTAATGACCATTTTTAGAGAGAACCAAGCTCCTTCCTTTGGATAATACATATACATTTCTTTTCGTTTTAATCTAAATTCCTTGCATATATTGATGGTCGCCATTGTCCCTATTTTTATCTTATCTCCAGTAGAAGAATGTATATTTAACATACTGCTGGTGCATGATACAAATAAAACATCTATAAAATCCCATTTTATCCCAGAAGGTATTTGAAGTAAAATAGCATCTCTAATATCATCAAAAGATATTCTTTTATTTGTTTTTACTAAATCTAATTGATGACGGACAGGTATGTCAATTAAAGGAGTTGGACTTTTGAATACTGGCAATGACAGGTATTTGAGATTTGGATTTTGAGAAACTTCCAATACCATTTTTACATACCACAACCAGTATTCTTTACGCTTCTCTACGTTTCCAGTTTCCACGAAGGGATTGCTGCCGGAACAAGCTATCGAGCATATAAAATCCGCATTCCAGCTTTCGAAATCAAAAGCATCATCATCTTCACTATTATAATCTTCTATTGCTAATATGGAAGCTGCATCATAACGGATTGCATATCCCAAAGATATGATAGCCCAGCTTGCCATGCCTTCGGGACTGTCTGCGGATTGTTCCACATAATTGCACAGCCGTTCTACAGAAACCAATATGCTTTCGGCAGTTCCTTTATTTTTGTACAGATAACTGTCAATTTCCGACAAGACTTCAACCAACAGGTTTTCAGCACAAAATTCTTCTGGGAAGCTGGAACAGGCTTTCTTACAGCACTCACACAACACTTTTTGCACTGTCCGGGAGTTGCCTATTTGTTTCATCAAATCAACACGATAGGGTAAAGGCAAATGCCCCATGCTATTTTGATTGATTATTTCTTTCAGTTTTTCTATTTGCTGTATCATACTGGTTACTGTTTTCGCTAATGGCTGGACGGGGAACGGCGTAAGTCCGTTATCCCGGCTTGTTAGTAATATATTCTATCGCACTCGCTTCAAATCTCCGACAAATTGGAGTACCGTTTCTATATACGGAATGGCTTTTAGAATTTTGATGTTATCCATTGTTTCACTACCACCCGATACCAATGCCGGAACATATCCGTAGCATTCATCCGATGCCGGAACACCTTTAACTGATTTTATCATAGAATATTTATCTAAGGAGAACCATGACTCCAAGCAACTCTTGTTGAAAATTACAATATTGAATAATATCTCTACATTTTCAGATAAAATCTTAAACGTTCCGTATCTTACATTGATGAATACGACATAATCTCCTATCATGGGATTCTTAACATACGCAAAAATATCTCCAAAAACAGTTGTCATAAATGGAGTTGCTGTTTCATACTCATATAGGGGATAACTGTCATTTACTATTGTCTGATATTTGTCAGGCTCAATAATCCTGAATAACCCATCACAAAAAGTTCCAAGTCCAACTTCTTTCCAAAGCTCGATTATTTTTTCTGATACTACATTGGCATATTGGGCAATAAAAGCAGCATCAGCCATTTGGCGAGTGCTGTTTAGGCTCTTATCTAAAAACTTTTCGTACATATTGATTGTGTTATGTATTATTTATTACTAATGGTTTGGTGAGGAACAGCGTTAAGCTGTTGGCTCGACCTTGTTAACAAAATATTATACCCATTCTAATATTGGGTTAGATTTATGAACAAGATACTGTCTGTTACCCGGAATTGAAAACATTATTCCAGTAATGTAATTTCATACTAAAATTCTTCTTTACTTTCCAATTCCACCTTTCCTCTGGAGTAAAATGCAATGGCAGCCCTCAACTCCCGATGGTTACAAAAATAATCATTCAGATGGATTCTCTCGTTGTAGTTATGGTTAGTACGGAGAAACAGATCTACATGCGTATATCTACCATGCACTACCACATACTGGCAATACAAGATTTTATTCCAAAGCAACAGCTGTCCTTTGGGAGTAGTGATTCCCTGTTCACTGATTCGGATAACACGGTGCCAATGCCTGATACCCTTCACCATGAAATAAAAAAATAGGCTTACGGGAATCCAAAAAATCAGTCTTTCGGACAGCATGTCCCGACAGATCCATATATAGGCGGTACACAATCCGGCTTCCACAAATGTACTAATTTTCTTTCGTGGAATGACCAAAGGTTCAGAAAGATTGAACATACAACTCATACCAATCATAATTTAATACTGTTTACATGGTGTTTAAACACTCCTCTTTTTACTATACTCAACTGAACTTTTGTCCTCTACTTCTGATACATAGTATTCTTTGTTCATAGACTTTCTGTTTTTGTTAATGGTTTGACAAGGAGCTGCGTTTAGCAGCTAACTTGGCTTGTTATCAGTGATTTATTCAGCAATACCTGCACATGTAAACTTTAATCCTGTAATTGAATTTTGCTTCACAAAATCTATAAATTCATCTGTACAATAATAATTGCTATAAAATAGACTATCCCGAAATATGATATATGAATCTATATTTCCTTTAATAAAAATGCCATTATTATCTCTCATCATCTTCAAGATTTCTTCATTGCTTTTAGACTCTGTATCTAAGGCTTTTACCGTATTTAGAACATTTATAAAATAATAGCCTGAAGTCTTACCATCTACATTGACAGGTAAAACTTCTATCTGGTCTTTCAGCTTTTCAGAGAGCAATAAAGAAGTTCTTTTATTTACTATCAAACACCCGGAAAAATAACAAGAAGCATCAAAATCCTCACTTCGTTTGTCTTTCTTTTTTCTTTTATCTCTAAAAAGTTCTAAACTAAACCCTTTCCACCCATTGGTGAGGGCTTGACCTTTGAAGTTTAATCTATCTTTATGTAATTTATCATCTTCCTTGAATACAAAGAACTTGTAATTATCAAAGTCTTGTTCTATTTCATATATATTCATAATGTCACACTATTTAATTTCTGATAATGGTTAGAAAGGAGCATCGTCAGATGCTATCTTTCGTTGTTACTAACATATTAAATTTTTATTATATTATTTTCAGCCAATGCCGATGTGTTATTATAAAATAAAGTAATACGACCAAGAAAGGATAAATCATCCATGATATAAAAGAAGAAAACCGTTGATTATTAAGAAGTAATGGTTTTCGTTTTATAATCTCGGCCCCCTTTCTATTTTTTATATAATATTTATGCAACAAACGATACATTACTACATATAAAAAAATGAAAATTACAAACGATGGTTTATAATCAAAGTTTTCTTTTATAAATAAAAAACCTATACTTATAATTGGAAGAAATAAGATTCCGCATATTAACATTATAGTTCTATCATGAGGATTTTCCATCCTAAATCTGTCCCTATTATATATGAATATTTGATAATACATCGCATCTAAAAAAAATTTAATCATAAAAAGTTATTCATATTGTTAGTAATGGTTTGGTGAGGAACAGCATTATGCTGTTATCTCGACCTTGTTAACGATTTTATTTCACAATCATTAGTTCATTCCCATATAGATAATTGCCTCTGTTATTCCATATTTTGGAGTAGTCTGATAATTTGTAAATTTCGGGTTTATACAGATTCAACACTTTATCCAAAACTCTTTCTCGGAATATTATACCATCTCCATATTCTATGCTATCTAAAACGAAGAAATTCTGTTTGATTGAACTGTCTTTCAGTTTCATATCAGGATATACTGTAAAACAAGTACCTAGTTTTTTCTGAAAGTCACTCTGATATGTTATGCCTTTCCCGAAATGAAAAGAATCATTGTCATAATGATTTATACGTAAAGCGTAGTATTTTTTATCCGTTAGAGATTCGTTTTTCTTGTTTACTACCTTGATAGTTGCAATATCATATTTATCAATGAATCCATTTTCTTGAAGTAAAGATAAAAACTCTTCCGATACGATTTTGAGTTTTATACTGTATTTTTCAAGAAAATCAAATTGCAAGATTCCCGGTTTTTTGTTGCATACGAGGTATAAGACTGGTGGTAAATTTTCTCTCCATCCATTCTTGTTTTTCCACATCCATTGCCCGTGGTTTTGGAACTTCTGCCTTTTGCTTTCATCGTAAGTATCACAGACATCAGATCTACCAAACTCCAATAATCCTTTAGGCAGTTTACCAATCCCATAGTTCCAAATATAGAGTTCTTCTGTATTCATAATTATTATCGTTAATGGCTTGACAAGAAGCTGCGTTTAGCAGCTAACTTGGCTTGTTATCAGTAGATTTAACTATCCCAACTACCATTTCTTACTTTCTCTATTTCTTCTTCTGTAAAGAAACACATTAAATACCCTTCCAAAGTATATTCTGGCAAATTGTATTGTTTTTCTGTTTCATTCATCCATATTTCAATGTCGCACAAATCTTTCCCATATAAATGTTCCTTTATACACTCATAAGTGAAGGACTTTGGCAATTGCATGAACAAAAATCCATGTTCCATTTTCATGGCTTGAAGTAGTTCTTCATCTATAACACAACGGATATACTCTTTCCCGTTTCCATCTTTTATGGATAAATAGAGAATATCATCTTCTTTATTTGCTTCTCCGTAAGCATCTGTACCCATTAGATACGAAAATCGTTCATATTCCGATTCACAAACAAGACCATTAAAGGTTGATTTAAGCTCTTGCCCACCTTGGTTGTTATCAAGTACTACAACTGCGACATTATTATTGCCAAGATTTATTACAAAAATTTCATCCATATTATTTTGTTTTTATTAGTTATACTTTACTGATAATGGTTCAGCGGGGAACGCTGTAAGCGTTATCCCAGTTTGTTAGAAACTTATTCTTTTCCTCTTTAGTATATCCGACAACCAATTGGGAATGAACTCTTTTGCCCGTGGATATTTACTGAAATCTTCACTAAAATCACTATCACTGAACGCCTCTTTCAGCTTTTCATATCTCGTATCGTAAGCAAATCTTATATCCATATGATTGTGCCTGTCTATTGTTATTTTACATAGATAGAAAGCCCCTTCTTGCGGGCATAAAGAATACATCAGGTCTTTAAGTTTTTCTACTTTTCCTGAAAGATATATTAAAATATTAATACCATCAGGACCAAACCAGACTGGCTCGTTTCCCTTGTAATAGTAAATTTCAGGTCGAGATATACTTTCTACGGTATAACAGTAAAACTCACATTTACTCCACTGGGCAAAAGCCACCATTTTTACTAAAACTTCCTTGATGCCGTTTACACAGGCACAGCATTCTGCATCTTCTTTCCAAAGACATAGTTGGGTACGATAAGGGATGTATTTGGCAGACGGTGTTGCTTTGATTTCGGGAGCGGGGTATGGCAGCCTGTCATCCGCACAGGCAGTTTTGATACAATCGGTAAGATACCAGTTCCAAAACTCTTTGTTGCGTCCGTCGTCAATGGAATCCCGATCGACAATACCGCCATTATATACTAAACTTGCAAGGAAAGCCGTATCCCATTCGTCCGGGTCTTCTATGTCTTCGTCAGAATCATAATCACTGATAACCATTTCTGCACTTGAACCGGCATCATAAGCGGCATGAACAGCCACTTTGGCTGCAAATGCGGCTGTAATATCATCTGCCATGTAATTGTCGGCAAACACGTCCAGATGGTCGGCATCTTTCAATAAATCCTTTTCGCCCGTTTGCCCCAGCAGATATTTTTCCGTTTTTTTAATCAGCCCGATGATTTCCGTATCATCCTTGAAAAATTCATTCCATATCGGATATACCTTCAACGCGCATAAGATACTTATTCGTCCAATGACAAGTGGTTCATTGATGGCTTGTAGTATCGCACGTCTTGTGGGCAGGGACAAATGCCCTTTGTCTGAATGATTGACTTCATTCAAACCTTTACTTATCAATGAGGATATGGTTTCTGTATATTTCATCGCAATAATTGTTTCTAATGGTTAGAAAGGAGCATCGTCAGATGCTATCTTTCGTTGTTACCGATTGTTTAACTTTTCTGTATATATCTCTATCTTTTCTATCTTTATAAATCAAACCTTTCTTTTGAATAAGGAATTTGTAAACTATTCCTTTTTCAATAGCCTTTTGCTTGTCATCTTCCCAGCCTCCACCATAAAAATGTAACACTTGCCCGGGATAACGCTCTTGAACAATTGGCGGGTATAATTCTGGAACGGTTCTACAAATGATTGTATCCCGTTTGATTTCCCATTTTCCTGTATGATAAGTAACACCAATAATATCCCACTCATCACGAATTTCCATAAATTCAAATGTACTGTCTGATTTTAACTTTATGGTTGCATCATATGTCACATAAAAATCATTATACGATTTTTTCTTCCTATGTTTATAAATGCCTACCAAATCAGAACAGTTTATTCCATATTTTATTGGCAGACTAATTGTTTTGTATTTCTGCTCAAAATACCATTCTTTACATGAATTTGGGAACCCCCATACATGTATATTCTGTTGTATAGTATCTTTTGCAACAAACTCTACAGAGTAGCTGTAAGGAGAAGCCATTGTTTTCAATACCAAAGTATCACCACGCATACATTGGACAAAGAACTCCGAACTGTCAAGCCCTACAATTGGGCTACCAAACTTAGGATTATTCTTTATACGAAGAATAAACCCAATATTGTATAATATTCCGTCATTTACTATTTTCCCATGAAAGACAATAGAGTCAGACATCGTTTGTCCCATTGCTGTCTGAAATAAGAACATCAGTATTATGGTATAATATATCTTCATCTCTATGCTATTATCGGTAATGGTTTGGTGAGCAACAGCGTTAAGCTGTTATCTCGACCTCGTTAATAATAGAGTTTATTAAAGTAAACATTAAAGTTGGTTGTTAGACTTATAAATAATCCACGTACCATTTATCTTCGTTTAAGAATCTTCTTTTTTTACTATCTATCAAATACTTATTATTTTTTTTGACGACAATATACTGTAGGTATTTGTTGTCAGTTCGTGTTGTCACAAAAAATCTATTTTTCCTGCTTTCTTGCATATCTATTATTTTTTCCTTATTCGGATCATAGACATAACTTCCTTCAACTCCCCATGAGATAGCATTTGGACGACTCATTTTGCGTTCCTTATCTGTGCAGTATTTGTTTATTATAGAAGCTACCCTTTGTTCCATCATACGATCTGCTTCGTCCCATGCCAACTGAGTATTTTGGTCTAACTCGTTACAATACTTCTCCCATTCATTCATTTCTGAAATAAAGTTTAGGACAAGTTTTTCAATCGTTTTTTTTGTAATATCATCCATACTTTAATTATCTTTATTATTAATGGTTCAGCAGGGAACGGCTTGCCGTTATCCTGCGTTGTTACTGACATTTTCTTACCAATTATCTATTCTGGCAGAAAACATATTATCATTCATTTGTTGTTCTATATCTTCTATTCCGTATGTTTCAAGTATATATTCATAATCACCCATACTCATAATATTTATAGCTTTGTATGCTGACACCCTAAGACCGTAACAGACAGCCAAAAGTTCTCCAGTCATACTATATAAAGCATCATAAACAGGTAGTCCACCGTCTTTGTGTTCAGCCCATATTTGTATTACATCGCCATTTGTTCCTTTGAGAATTTTAATTGTAGGAGAATAAGATAGATTTTCAGTTACCATTTGATTGTTTAAGTAATATTGCAAGACTGGTTTAACCAATTCTGTGGTATCTCCATTTTGAATTAAGAATAAATGATTTCTACCATTTACTTGATTTGCACAAATGGTGATACTTTTATACCGCAATATGTTTTCTGCATTAATCTTACCCATATAAAGAAATAAGGATAAGAAAAATAATATGTAATACCGAATTTTCATATCTCATTGCTTTTGTCAGTAATGGTTTGACAAGGAGCTGCGTTAGCAGCTAACTTGTCTCGTTATCAATATTTTAGAACCACTTCCTGTCTCTATCCTTCATGTCCTCTAAAGTAGGATATGGATGCGTATCTCTAAATGTATATTCATCTACAAAATCCTTTAATTCAACCATTCTAAAGCCACTGAAACCATTTCTATTGATTAAATCGGCAACCGAATCTTTTGCAACCAATACATTTTTCATCCAAAAAATATCAGGATATACCGTTTGTTCTCTAAGTTGAAAATCAAGATACAAATATGAAGTTATAACTTTATTCATTCTCTTAATCCTGTTCGAGTTCTCCAAATCAATGAATAGGTTATATGCCAAATGCTTGAATCTTATAAAGTAATATTTTTTATCGCTTATAGGAGCTAATTTCCTGGATAGCGGTGTTACTTCGCATATATCATACTCATCATAACAATTAAACTGTTTCAGAAACTCGAAAAGACAGGAAGATAATATAACCCCTTTAGAATGTGAATAATAATCTGTTCCCAGCTTTTTTACATTCGAGCATATCCAATAAAAGTGGGCAGGTAATTTGTAATTATCTGTCAGAGGAACAGGTTTTCCGGCTCTCATGGGTGTATAGTTAAACCAATCGTTGCTATAAACAGGATTGTTATAAGGATTTTTAGATTTTATGTCCTCTGTAAAAGTAGAGTCAATATATGGCGGAGCTATTAGAGTACCATGCCAAGGGGTTAATAAAATTTTGAAATTTGCCATATCTTCTGTCATTGTATTCTCATCTAATTATTGATAATGGTTTAGCAGGGAACGGCTTGCCGTTACCCTGCTTCGTTATCAACCTATTCTATATTCACCATTTATCTGCAACTTCAAATTCGCCGATTGTTTGGGTACAAATGTCAATGTACGGAATAGTCTTGACTATCTTGATGTTTTCAATATCCTCACTTCCTCCCAAAGCCAGTAGTAGAGAATATCCGAAACACTCGTCATAGTCAGGAGTTCCGAGTTTTTCTTGTATTACAGGATAATTTTCTAAATCAAACCAGCCTTTCAAGAAACTTTCATTTACCATTACCTTATTAAAAATCGCACGAAGATTGGCAGGAAGTATTAAATATGTTCCGTATCTGACATTCAGATAAACGACGTAATTATTCAGTCTCGGATTCTTTACATAGGCAAAGAGATCGCCGAAAGCCGTACACATGAATGGTAGAAATGATTGGTCATCCTCCTTTTCAAAACAGGAGTTTATCACATCCTGATAATCGGATGGATTGATGAGCTTAAACAACCCATTACAAAAACTTCCTAACCCGACCTCCTGCCATAAAGTATTCAGTTCGGGATAAGACAAATCAGCATATTTAGCAATAAAAGTATCATCTACTGCTTGCCTCTTGCTATTGAGGCTTTTTTCTAAAAATTCTTCGTACATATTTCTACGTTTTATGGTTGATAATGGCTTGACAAGGAGCTGCGTTCAGCAGCTAACTTGGCTCGTTAATGGTATATTTATATTATTCACTTTGAAAATCCTTAAATCTGGATTTGAAGAAAGTCTTGTTTTGACATCTTCTAAATCTAAATCATAATATCTAAATTCAATATTTTTCAGTTTTTTCAAAGTTTCTAATCCTGACAAAGTAGTCAAGTTTACTATTTTCTTACTCTCTGTTGTAGATGCAAACAAGTATAGTCTCTCTAAGTTTTCAAAACCGTCAATACCTTTTAAACTGTGTAATCTTGATGCATATTCCAATGATAAATTTTTAATCTGTTTCTTCAAATCATTGGGTATAAAATCCATATTGACTATCTTGTTTGCACTCAATATACAAAGTGTATGTAGATTTGGAGTATAACCAATACCATCAAATGAAAAATCTTCTTTTCTGATATATGCAACCATTAGATGCGTCAGATTAGGAAACAGTTGCAATAAAGATAAATCATTCAACTTCGTGTTCCACAAATATAAATGTGTAATCGTGGAAAGATTTTCTTTATAATTCCACAAATTGCTAAGTTCTTTTTTACCTATATTGTAGTTATTGATAGATAAAAAACGCAATTTAGTGCATAGGCTGATATTATTCATACTACGTGTGCCTGGAACGATAAATAAGTCTATGCAATCTGCAATCGGTGTTGCATTCTCTACCATATCAGAATAAATATACCGTTGTTCGTTCTTCGTACAGCTGTAAACTTGAAAGTCATCTATATTTTTAATATCGTCTATATTCATACTTTGTCAGAATTACCATTAATGTTTGGTGGCTAACCGACCTTTTCAGGGGAGGTTGAACCGCTTGTTATGTGCCTACTTCTACTCACATATCTTTTTGCTTCATTTCTTATCCATGCTATTTTATCTGTGGTAAATGGCATAATAAGTGAAGTATATTGGTAAGCTCTCATTTTATTAAGCGTAGAAATAATATGTCCATCCACAAAAGGATCGTCAATTTGCTTTATTAAAAAAGGAGCGTATTCAGCGCAATGCTTGTAACCCAAAAGAATAATGAAAATCTGCCGTCCTCTTTTGGCATTACGGTTCGTAGCTATTGATAGAAAAGAATCAAGTAAAGACTTGTCTTTTCTTAAACTTGTATGCTCACGCAGAATTTGATCTATATTCGAACCCTTTATCCAAATTTCATCTTCAAAATCATGCCACTGGGGAATATCAGGATTCTTTGTATCTATTGGTGGCAAATTCTCTACATAGGTAAGGGGTATCATTTTTTTCTACTTTCCTTACTATGCTTTGTATCTTCTTCTTTGCTTCTTCTTTAGTCATAGGCACATAATGTTAAGGGATAGCTGCCGTTTAGGCAGTTCATCCCGTTGTTAGATGCATTT
>ERZ791579.1054-NODE-1054-length-16539-cov-6.309027_pt1 | contig 16539 bp, 14 predicted proteins | sample MGYA00509968_ERZ791579 | MGnify/ENA primary metagenome ERZ791579 (study PRJEB30046, sample SAMN00791924) | human gut metagenome | study: EMG produced TPA metagenomics assembly of the A metagenome-wide association study of gut microbiota in type 2... | reverse complement strand
CTCTTCCGATCTCCATCAGCATCAATAACTGAAAGCTTTGCTCCAGGCAACTCTTTCTTTCCTGTGATATCAGTCTTTGAAATTTCTACCTTAATAGGTGCATTTTCAAATGCTGCCTCAAACTCGATGACTTTTACCTTATCTCCCTGATATGATGCATCCACATCAAAGATCTTATCTGACTTCACATATCCCTTTGGTGCCTCAAGCTCTTTGACATAGTACTGTCCCAGTGGAAGGTCAGAAGTAAATGTTACTTTTCCATCCTTGCCTGTGACACCTCTTTCAATCTGGGTATCTGCTTTTACAATGACTTTTCCATCTTTATTTACGATATCCTCTTTCGCAAATAAGCCAAATACTGCACCCTCAAGCTTTTTCTTTGTCTCTGAGTCAGTCTTTGTAACTGAAATCTGTACTTTCTGACGCTCATTGGTTACATCCATTCCTGCAAATACAACCTTTGTATTCTGATCGATATAAGAAAGATCTGCATCAATCGGTGTATCATCCAGCACAAAGCCATCCAAAGTCTTTGTTTCTACAAGATAATATCTGCCAAGTGGAAGATTATCGATTCTTGCAATGCCCTTATCGTTCGTAACAATGGTTGCTACCTTGTCACCAGCTTTGTGGTATACAGTTCCAAGTCCGTCTGCACTCACAATATCCTCTTTTGCATATACATCAAAGGTTACTCCTGCGAGACTATCCTTGAAGTAATTGAAAATGAAATCATACCAGTGTCCCTTCATAAGAGTGGTATCTGTTACAAACTCGCCATCCTTGTTTATCACGATAGAACCAGTCGGAACTTCATCCTTCATCTCTACATGCTGCACTTTGCCAGTGTCCTCTACTGTAAACTGAATATCTGTTGCTTTAAGATATCCGTAAGGAGCAAATTCTTCACGAAGTGTATAAGTCTCGCCTACGACAAGTCTCTTGATCACATGTGCTTCCTTAGCATCAGATGTCCATGTGTCTACCACATTTCCATCCTTATCAAGTACAGTAAGTGTTGCACCTGTAAGCTCTGCACCGCTTGTGATATCTGTCTTTGTAAACTCAAAGGTTGTAGGTGTGTTTTTATACTCGCTGTTATATACAGCAGTCTTAACATCCTGTCCCTGATATTTTGTATCAAAGTTTACTGCTTCCTCATTTGTCACATATCCGGCAGGCTTTACAAGCTCCCTTGCAACATATTTTGCAAATGGATAATCCTTAACAAAAGCAATCTTTCCATTCTCATCAGATGTTGCCTTCTCAAGAAGAGTACCTTTATCGATAATAACCTTGCCATCAGCATTCTTGATATCCTCATCTGCATAAAGACCAAATACTGCACCTGCAATCGGTGTCTTATCTTCTGCATCAAGCTTAGTCACTGACATATCAAGCTTCTGTCTGTCATCTGAGAAAGTAAGACTTTCCTTGATAACAGGTGTCTTATCATCCACATATGTGAATGTCACTTTCTGCTCATTCGGATTTAATACATATCCGTATGGAGCTTCCACTTCCACAACTCTGTACTGTCCAAGAGGAAGATTCTTAGCTGTTGCCTTTCCATCCTTGCCAGTTGTAAGAGTTGTCACAAGGTCTCCCTTGCTGTAATACTTAATGCGGTTTCCGTCTGCATCCTTCTGGTTGTCTGCTGTGTAAATATCCTCGGCAGCATAAACTTTGAATTTTGCTCCGGCAAGTGAGCCTTCCTTATAGACAAACTCTTTCTCATATGAGCTTGCAAGGAGTCCACCCTTAAATCCGTCAAGTACCTCGCCCTTCTTTTCTACAGTCATCTCTCCGACTGCAGGGGCATCGGAATATTCCACAGTAATGATTGCATCATTTGTATCACCATCTGTCTCAAATGCTGTGTCAGTATCAACAGAGATGTTGACATACTTATCATTTACAACATATCCGTATGGTGCAGATACTTCCTCAATACGGTAGTTACCGATTTTAAGTGCTTCAGGTAAGATTAAATCTCCATCATCGTCAGTAAAGAATGAAGTATGCTCGACCTTTGACGGATAAGTTGTGTACTGCTTCACATATTCGTTCTTATCAATATTGAAGATCTTAAACTCTGCGTTTGGTACAAGTACTGTCTGCTTTGTATCGGAATCCTTCTTGATTACACGAAGCTTTGCAGTAAACTCCCTGTCAAGGAATACTCTCCATGTCTGAGGCTTGTCAGGATGATTCTCGCTGATTTTTACCTCAAATGGCTTGATTGTCTTCATGTTATGCGGAGTCTTTGACTCAACTACCACATAGGTTCCATAAGGAATTGCAATGGAAACTGCATGTCCCTTGTCATCTGATGTGATTGTTGTTGCTCCGTTTTCCCCGATTACTACCGGAGTAGCCTTATTATAGTCATAACTTCCATCTGCCTTTACGGATAAAGAAGATTTTAAGTATGCTGTGAACTCTGCACCTGCCAACAAGCCTGCTTCAGTATCATCGCCATTGTCAGATACCTTGATAAGCTGGAATGGCTGCTTGATGACCTGCTCTGCTGATGTTGTGCTTCTTGATACCTCTGCTACAAGGTCTCCCTCATAGTCGCATACTACATCATGCTCCTCTTTGTCTAAGAGATACCCCTCTGATGGAGTGATTTCTTTCACATAATAGTTTCCAAGGTAAAGGTTATTGACCTCTGCTTCGCCATTCTTATCTGTTGTAAGTGTTGCTACAAGGTCTCCTGCCTTGAATACGACTCCTGTTGCTCCGTCCGGATGCACGATATCGTTTCTTGCATAAAGACCATAAACTGCACCTTCAAGGCTTGCATCTCCCTGGGCTACTGCCTTGCCTGATTCCTTGTCTACCTTGTAGATATGAATCTTTGCTGTAGTTCTGTCATTTACAAATGTGTGACTGAATGATGCCTTTGCCTGTGTTTCAGGTAATACATTGAAATTGAAGCTGTAAACATCTTTACTGTTTCTGATATACGCATATGGTGCCTGTGTCTCTTGGATATAATATCCGTTAGAGATTGGCAGATCCACGCTGTAGCTTGCCTTTCCGTCCTCACCTGTAGTTACTGTCTCAAGAGCTGTACCCTTTGTCACAATAACCTGTCCGGCATAGTTTTTGATGTCATTTCCGGCATAAAGTGTGTACTTGCCGCCATCAAGAGGGTTCTCTGTGTCAGAGTCCTTCTTTACGACAGATACATCCGCTTTCTGTCTTGTATTCTCAATCGTAGTTGATTCATACTGTACTGTCACAGTCTGGTCCTTATACTCAACTGCTACTGTCTGAGGTGTGGTATTGATTGTATACCCGTCAATGCTCTTAATCTCAGTTACCACATAAGTTCCAAGATGAAGGTCAGATAATACCACCTGTCCGTCAGTTCCTGTTGTAAGGCTTTCCGCCACTACATCGCCAGCATTGTAAACCTTAGTACCATCTGCCTTGTAGATATCTGCTCCGGCAGTTACCTTGAATGCTGCTCCGGAAAGCTTCTTTTTCTCATAAGTGAAATTGCTTCCATTCCATGAACTAAGCACCTCACCCTCTTTATAGATTGTGATTGCTCCAAGCTGCTCTTTATCTGTTGCAGAGATTCCCGTTGTCTGTCCTGCTTTTACAGTAAGTGTATGAACCTTACCGGAAAGGACATATCCCTTTGGTGCGGTAATCTCTTTTACATAATAAGTGCCTGCAACAAGTGCAGCTGACTTTGCATATCCGTTTCCATCTGTTGTCATGGTCTGTACTCTGTTTGTACATCCGCTGTCAGAATAGATTCCATAGACTGCACCGGAAAGCTTCACTCCGCTTGACTCGTCTGTCTTTGTAAGCTCACCATATCCGATGTTCTCTGTCTTGACCTTGATATAGGCTTTGATAGGATCTGCTGTCGGTCTTTCAGAAATAAACTCCTGATATCCGCTCTTTCCTGTAAGCCAGAATACACAGCTTGATGTTGTCTCAACCTTGCCAGCATTGGATGTGAATGTTCCTGTTGTAGCTGTAGTATTCACGTTCGTTGAAGAGATTGTAATACTGTTGCCATTCTTATCAACAGAATATCCGCTGATGCCAAAATCAAAATCCGATAAAACACCATTGCTGTCAGATAATGTTGTTTCAAATCTCTGACTTCCCTCATTCCACTTTAATTCATAAGTTGGTGCCTCACTGGTTCTACGTGATGCAAAACTTGGAAGCGTTGCATTGTAGGAACTGTTGATATTGTCCCTAAGTCTCTCATAATAGCTGTATGAAGAATCAGGACTTGGTGCTGTGTTACAGAGCTTTCTTGCTGCCGAATCACCACTTCCGGTTCCAAAGATATCTGCTACAATAACCCATACCATTGCCTGAGTTGCGATATACTCATTGCACTGACTATTGCTTGGTGCCGCCTTTTGTGTACTGTTAAACCCATAATAAAGGCAGTAACTTAAAAGCTTTCTCTGCTGTGCTGACATTGATGTGCTCGCATCATCGTAGCTGTTCATAAGCTGACCGCCATCTGCTCTTAATCCGAAATTCATACAATATGCAGAATTTCCGTCAAGAATTGAATACAGAATCTTGCCATGATTATATCCGGGCTTCAGCTCACTTACTTCTCCGGAATTTTTGACTGACGCATTCCAGAACGCAATATTTGCCTGCGGACTGGCTGCAAATGCTGTTGTTCCATTCGTAAAGAGTGTTCCAACCAGTGTGAGCATAGCCATAAATCCTGCCATAAAACGCTTTAGTTTCTGTTTCATGTGCTCTTTCCTCCTTAATTTACGCATAAAAAAAGAAAGACATAAGTTTATGGCTTACATCTTTCTTCCTTATGCTTCTATTCGTTTTTATTTATCTGTGACATCGAAACTCGTAATAGTCTGTACCGCCTGTCGTGTAAACTCCATCATAACTGATGTAGAATACCGGATCTGTTTCCAAAAGTAACATACTTGCAATATATCCTGCGATTGCATCCTCAGATGATAACCGCTGTCCATCAATGGTACTTGCTTTGTTGAGGTCTGTCTCTACAAACACACTATAATAAGAGCCTTCCATACCATCGTAAGGATAATACTCATTGTACTCTTCCTGCGTGATACTGCCGTCATTCAAATGATTCTGTAAATTCTGCTGTGTGGTAATCATCCCTCCTGCCTGACACTTTGCTGTTGCAAGTGACACAACATTCTGTGGACTGTATGCCACGGATGCAGGCTGTGGATTGCTCACATTGTCTTTCGGACTGTCTGTAGTCTGACCACCATTACCTGCATTACTCTGATTTCCGCCAGCTTCCTCATTATCATTTACTGAAGCTTTCTGTTCCGGCTCGTCATTCTGCTTTGGCTTTTCTTCCTGCCTTGAAGCAGTTTCATTATCAGCGGACCGGTTATCTTCCTTATCATTCTTCTCTTCTGATTCTTTAACCTCGGCAATATCTTTCTCTGTCTCTTCACTTCCAGCTTCGGTTGTGACCTCTGTGACAGCTTCCGTTGCCATCTCTGCTTCTTCAGTTGGCTTTATGCTTTCCGTCTGTTTCTCTGTCTGATTATCAGCCTTTTCCTTACCACCATTACAGGCAGCCATTGAAAAGACCAGTACTGCGGATAATAAGATAATACTTATCTTCTTCATAGTAATCACCCATCCCTTCTCCGCAAGAGGGACGGGCTTTGTGTTCCGTGCCATCCACCCTTGCGGTGAACTATTTATCTGTAATGCACGGGACACATAGGACTGTCCCGTATTCTGTGCATCTTAAACTCCTTTCATTATACCAGCTCTCTTATTTTAAAGAAATACTGCATAAGTCGTCTGTTTTTCTTATAATTCAAGAATAAACCCTTTGCCTGCATATATGCTCACCTCCTCTCAAAATGTGCCCATTCTTACGAATGAAAGAAATACCCTTGCCACCATAGCGAATAGAAGAAGAATTATTTTGGCAAGTCCTAAGACCAGCTTCAAAGCTCCAAGAATTATCCTTAATATCCACTTGAGTATCTCTAAAATTACTGTTCCTACGGCTCCCATAACTCTTCTCATAATAATCAGTCTCCTTTCGACATCCATCCCATTGCAAGTCCTGCAACATCTGCATCGTCCATAACATCTTCTGTAGGTTCTTGTGCTTCACTATTGGCTGCCTGCATTATTACCGGCTGACCAACATTCATCCCGGATATCACTCCGCCTAACAGCCTTATGACCTCTTTCCTAGCCTCATTGGTTGCTGCTTCAATGACTTCTTCCTTAATGTCATCAATATCTTCTGACCGGATATATTCAGCCCTCTCTTTTTCCTTCTTCTTGATAACAAAAGTTTCTTTTCCATAATTATCAATGTAGAACTGAATCGCATCTATAATGAACTGGTTCTTAGATTTGAAAATCTTCGGATCAAGGTTCTGAATCACATCATTGATTTTCACATGCTGAGGATTGCTCATGTTGAGGCGGACAGAAGTTTTTACTTCATATTCAAGTCTTCTTCCCATCATCTGCCTCCTTATGATAATCGCTTAGTGCTTTTAAGCCCCATCGTGGCAAGCTGCTCATATCCTCTTGCATTTGCCTTTACATCAAGGTTATAGGAAATGTTCTTGGCATCATGGCTACCAAAATTCTTCATCACAACTGCCCCGCCACCGACAAATACAATCGGTGTAGTCTTTAAGTTATACCCAAACTCACGAATTGAGTTATATACCTTATCAACAAAATCCTCTATCTCTGCCTTGATAATGGCAAAGTATTCATCATCAATATCTGACCTGCCATATCGCATGATGTTCTGTATCTCTGACTCGTCTACCTCTCCGTTAAGTTGTCTTACACACTGTTCATTGATAGAACGCATACAGGTAATAAGACCTTTTGGTATCGTCACACACTTTGATTCATCCGGTGACTTGTTGATTACCGGCATAATGTCGATTGTCCAGCTACCGATATCTACTATCAGCGTTTTCTTTGCCATTGTAGGAATCTTGTCCACTACTGCTGCATAACACTGAGGGAATACTGCCACATCATCCATTTCAATATAATACGGCTCATTCTCATATTTGAAGCTTACACGCTTATTCTTTGTCAGGTACTTGATAAAATCATTCTTCTCTGCACCAAACCTTGTAAGTGGAAGTCCTACTGCAAGGAATACCTTTGCCTCTGCAAGACCTCTTCTTTTAAGTTCCTTAGCAACTGCTGCAAGAGTGAGAAGATAAAAGCTGTCATCTTCGACCTTTGTATCCTTTACTTCCTGCCTCACAGTTCCAACCTTATAGAACTTTCCTTCATACTCAAGTACATCGCCGAAAAGTGCCGGAGTTGTTGTAATCTCCTTAACACCTGTGACAAATACCTGAGAGATTGTTTTCATCATTGACCATCCATGATCAATGCCGATTACTTCTAACTTGTTATTCATGTTCCTGTCTCTCCTTCCCTTCCGTAATATTTGCTTCCATATCCTGCTCATCTGTATCTTTTCTCCCTTCCTCTTCCATAAGCTGCTCAATAAACCTCTCTGTTCTGGACGACATTGCAACTAATGAATATAGAAAAACCAGGATGATACTTATTCCGACCAACACTACAATCCAACATAGCTTCATGTAAATACGCCTCCTTCCGTAGATTCTTCTAAGAGACACTTACAATTTGCCTGACATTTTCGTGCCAGTCTTTGGAAATAAACACATTTCAAACATTCGTGCTCTGCCATAAATAATGCTTTCTCATTTCTGGCTACAATCTTTCGGTAACGCTTTTTCAAATAAGAAACATCATATAAATCCTGCTTGATTTCATTCATGGCATTTTGCTTCATTATCGCTGTGTTCAGTGAATTAATGTAGCTGACGAACTTTTCCTCAGTGCTTATATCCACACCTTTAAAAGTTAATTTCATTCACTACTTACCTGCTTTCTACACGGCTCATGCCATGTAGGTGTGCTTTTTTCCCATTTGCCTGCACACATAGGAATTACAGATAAGCCGCATCTGCGTTTACGACGCATTAAGTTAAATTAAATAATGCTATCCTCTCTACCGCCTTTTCGAGAGCCAGGAAGTTCCCTTTGAACACCTTCATAGTTTATTATCCTTCCGCAACAGTATTGACTACCCTTACTCGCTCCACTTTCATTTCTCAATCCTTCAGCACTCTTCGCAAGTATATTTGATTTCCATCAGGTATCTGAACCGGAATTATCACTATATCTGTAATTGTTATTCAATTGTATGAGCTGCTTTGCAACTCGCAGGATTATGATATAGCAAAATTTTGAATCCTTGAACTTCGCCAAAAGAAGTATTTTCAACATATCTATTCTTTTTATGTTAGTCCTCATTTGTGGTCTGTTCGCATTTTTATTATATAGTCCACATTTGTGGTTGTCAATATATTTTCAAAATAATGTACCACTTTTGTGAACTCTGTGTTAAAATATTCATATCAATTTGTTTGAGGTGATTATTAATGGATAATAGACATTCAATTGGAAGTAAAATTCAAAAATATAGAAAATTAAAAGATATGACACAGGACGAATTATCAAAACAGTCCGGTATTTATTTATCTACCATAAAGAAATATGAAAGCGGTGAACGCAATCCAAAACCAGATCAACTTCAAAAAATAGCTGAAGCTCTTGGCATTAGCGTAACTGTATTTCTTGATTACGATATTAATACCGTTAGTGATGTTCTTTCTTTGGTTATGAAGCTTAATGAACAATCTTCATTGAAAATATCTGCTGATAAGGATAAAGATGGCAACTACATCCCCAGCAGCATACACATGACATTTGAAGATTCACAAATAAATGAAGCTATTTGTTCTTATCTAAATTGTAAACAACAGATGGATTTAATTTCCTATGAGGATAATGATAAAGCTGTGATTGAACAGCAAAAAGAATTTTATGATGATAAGATTAACAGATTGCTTTTATTTAATGAACGTATTAAAAAAATCCGCTAAATTGCGGATTTTTCTTTGCTAGGACTCTTTTATAATACTTCTCTTTACATATCCTGAGTAGTTTATCCACTACTCAAATAGCTTTGGTAAATCGTTGGTAAAATCTACTGTAACATCCCCAAAACACTGTAAACTCAAGTATTTTTAATCAAGGTTAGTATATTGCCGTGGCAGATAAAGAGTACGCGTATACTCATAAAATCTCCTTTCAAAATGCGCAATCCTGCTGCCATTTGCAGCGATTTGCGCGGTGTTAATTCTTCTTTATGTATCGGTCATTTCTGTACATAAAATGCAAAACTTAGCAAAATATTGCAAGATGTGTACAGCAATCGTAGTAGAAACGGAGTAAAAAGTGGGTGAGGTTACTACTCACTATTTTTAGATATACTTAAAGCTTCACCTTCGACTTTTGCCACAAAATTATGTTTTTCCGATAACTTTACATTTTGATCTAGTAGATACTTTTTAATCATTTCATAATATTGAGGAATCTCTTCAGAATCTGTAATTGTCTGTAAAGCTTCACCTACTGAAGTTAGCAGCACATTACCGATAGGTATATTATCACTATTATGTTCACAAATCACATCTAACTTATCACCTACACAAATCAAAACTTTTTTATTTTCTATTCCCTGTGTAATATATCCGCCTATTGTCTCTAATTTTATTACTCCCAGTGTTTCTAATTCATTTAATACGTTAAATAATATTCCCATTTCCCGAAGCTGTTCTTCGTTTTTCTTATATGGAACAAAAACTTTTTGAAATGCTCCTACTATTTCTTCCTGCTCTGACAATGGGCATATCCATATTTTCATGCTACATATTTTTTTAAATGCCATTGCTAGGTTAGGTGTAATTTCAGACAGAATTCTAATCATATTCGGAGGTGTTGTTCCAGGATTTTCAAATTCATTTGCAAGAATCTTTCCCCATATAATTTGAATATCTTCTGCTGATACGAAACCAGCCGAATCCATAAACCGTTCCAACCACTCTTCACTTACACCTGACTTATCCGAAAAATCTGTCCCTTCTTTTGCGTTATTCATTGCAATATCTGCAATAGATTTCTGATTTCTAATCTTTTTAATAGTTTTCCTTGCATTAACAACAGAAAACACCTTTGCTTCTGGCGACATATCTGATTTCTCAATCTCGTCTATATACATATCAACAGCCTTTTTTGTCAATCCAGCATAAGGAAATAACATTCCCATCATTCCAACTGCCTTATTCTGAACATTTTCATTCTTAATTAATTCTAATGCAGTATCTCCTGCTACTTTTCCAATTCCCATAAATTCCTCTCCTATGTAGCTAAAAACGCCCCAAAATCGGAGCGTTCTTACCATATAATTCATATCACAATTCTTACTTTATATTTGTGTCTTAAAGGATTAAGCGTCCAATCATTAAAATCAACTATTTTATCATTTTGCAATCTTCCTAAAACAATACCAGGATCACGATTTATTCTATTTGCAAAATCTTTAATTGATTGTAAATCAAATTTTGCGCATCCAACAAACTTTTGGTACTGGTCATTTGGTATCAAACTATCTTGTGCAAACTTATTTGCAGCTTCTTCCTGTTCCCCAGTTTCCTTTTCAAATGATATACCATAGTCACCATTTATAATATGCCCTATTTCATGAAATAAAGTAAACCAAAATGAGTCAGCATTCAATCTTCGATCATTTACCATTAGCATAATATTCTCACCAATCTTTTTTGTTGCACCATTAGTCTTTGAACCTGCAATGTTTGGCAGTATGACAAAAATTACACCTGTTTCCAAAAAAGCTTTTCTAATCAATGGATAAAAACCTTCGTGATTTCTAGTAAGTGTCAAAGCATATTTTACAGCTTCTTCAAACTTTTTTTTATTAAATCTGGGTGCCTCTATTTTTAGTGCCTTATTAGTTGCAATTTGAACCATTGCATTTGCTTTAACAGTACTTGCTTCCGTTAAATCCTGTGTCGAACTTCTAAAGCTAACAGCCATGTCTCTTTTACCCAATACAGTAAGTGTTGCTACATTAAGAAATGTTCTTAATGCCTTAATTTGTTCATTCTTCTGTCTTGGCAAATCCGGTAACCCGTAATTTTCTCTAAAAAACTTGTAATCAAAATATTCAAAAATTTTTCTTTCTTCCGCAAGTTCTTCTTCTGACCTAAATTCAGCAATCAATGCATCATACGCATTTTGAAGATTTAACCAATAATTCACACTAGTTCCAATCATCCGTGATAATTTCATTGCAATATCAATTGATAAGCTCTGCTCACCCCGAATTAAAAGACTTAAATTTTTAGGTGTAGTATCAAGCCTTTTTGCAAAGTCCTCTTGTGTCAATCCACTTTCCTCAACAATTTCTTTTATATAATAACCCGGGTGAAATGCAATCTTATTATTATACTCAATATAGTTACTCATAATGTTTGCTCACCTCCGTAATTTCCACTATCCTCACATTTTCCGCTATTTCATCAATTTTACAAGGATTATACGACTGTTCATTTTCATCCAATGGCTCTAAAATAATTCTCCATTTCTCGCGTCTTGATTTTACATCAATTGCAAAATATCCTTCCAAATCTCTTCCATTCTTATTTATCAATTTATGAAAATGGAAAGCAGGTTGTACGATAATATCTTTTATAGTATCAGCTTGCTTCAATGCATTTATTCGAGCCATAAGACTATTTGCCAGCACTGTATTTCCGTCAAAATTTTTTTTTGCCACCTTTAAGTCTTCGCATAAATTTTCAACTTTATCAGTTGCATAAACTACTTTCAAATCCTCCCTCCTTATAATCAAATTACCCATCTGGTAATTTGATTATACTATTATCCTATGTGTAAGTCAACAGAGATGTTACATTACTTACAAAAATCACATAAAAAGCTGAGCACCCGCCCAGCTTAAATTCAACTATTCTTCTATATTGCCTTAAACATCCTCTGTGACATCGGCTTCTCCCCCTGCGCCCGTTCCAGCTCCTTTCTGGCATTCTGCAGGTCTTCCAGCCGCTTCAATTCATCCTCTGCATCCTCAAGACCAAGATGCGTATAAGTGTTAAGTGTAACCCCTATATCACTATGCCCCATAAGGTACTGTAGCGTCTTCGGATTCATTCCGGATTTCGCCATATTGCTGCAATACGTGTGTCGGCAAATATGTGGCGTAATATTCGGCATCTGAACTCGATAGATATCATTATACCGCTTCACCATATGATTAAACCGATGTTCCCAGTGCATTGCCACCAGTGGCAGGCCTTTGTCATCCACGAACAGGAAACCGATATATCCATCCACCACCTTTTCCACCTTCGGCTTCTCCCTATCCTCAATGATGGCCTGAAAGCATTTTGCAACATCCTCTGTTATCGGCAGTTTTCTCGTTCCGGCAGAAGTCTTTGTTGGCTCAATTACTAAGGTCATATCGGATAACCTTTGAAGCTGATGGTCTATATTCACAATCCTGTTTTCCAAATCAATATCCTTAATCGTAAGACCGCAAAATTCTGAAATTCGCATACCGGTATGGAAAAGTATGTATACCACTTCATAGTATTTGCAGTATACATTATCGTCATGAACAAACTTTAGGAATTTACGCATTTGATCTCGCGTTAGCGCTTCTCTGGTAATTCAAGGCAATGTGTAGTAGTCAAATCGTAGTCAGTTAAGGGGGTTCAGACTACGGATGGGGGTGTGCATTATTTAACGAAGGAGGGTGCTGAGATAGGCATACTCTTGTATTATCGTCTATAAAAACTAAAACATCAATTTGGGGCTGTTGCTCTAGTTTCAGTTACACAAACTAGAAGTCATCTGACTCTCGTCAAAAGTTTCTCAATACCATTTCGTTAAATCGAGCAAATTCCGGTTCTGTTTCAAAACCAACAGAATTAATATCCAATGATAATGCTTCTCCCTCAATATCCTCTGTTTCTATCACTTCACTTATAAAACCAGTTCTTTGTAAACGCTTAAATACGGTGTACGCACTTCTGTTTGTGAATTTACTTCGAAACTCTATACTAAACTGTCTCCAATTCTGATGCACTAATCTTCCTCTATGTTTATTTGAAAACTCTTTAAAAAACGACAAATATTCTAGTTCTCTATATGAAAGCGAGTTTATTAATTCTAGATACTCTTCAAACTCATCTGTTGATATTTTATCTCTTTCACTTAAATATCCATTCACCAATAAATTCCCATAGAATTTTACTTTATCACCATTCAATAACTTATTGACCGCATTCCTTGTTTTAGCAAAACTCATAATGAATTCTACATCATTTACCATTTCAGATGTAACTATCCCAGCAGGCGCATTATTAATAGCTTCTAAAAGTTGTTGTTGCTTTTTACTCTGAAAATCTGTCAAAGTATATTCTAAAGAATCATCAATTAAATCACCAATATACGGAACTGTTTTAATTGATGAAATAAATGCCGAAACTACTGGATTATGTTTTGTATCTATTATTGTATCTATATTTTGAAGGTCTAGTTTTGCACTTTCAATTATTTCTTTTGAATCCATATTATTATCCTCCTATTTTTGTTTTTTTACCATTAAGACTATTTCTACATCAATGCCATTTTGAAATTCGTCCCCACAACTTCTAATTTATATAATAAAATCGAATCTTCTATTTATATATATTTTCCAAACGCCTTCTTCATCTTCATACAGACATCCATAATATACTCAAACTGCTGTGGCCAGGCATTCTGATCATCAAACTTCACATCTTTTAATTCTGTAGAGAATGTTGTATGACGGCAGTGATCTGACCAGTATGTATCAAGAACTCCACATCGTCTTTATGTGAATAAAGACCTTTAAAGAGTTCTTTATCATCATTTATGTATAATTCAACTCCAACTTTATTTCTCTTCTGAATTTGTGTAACACAGATGTGGCAAGCTGATGAGCCAATACTGAAATCCATCCAATGGTCTGTATTAGGTTTTCTCTTATTAAATGATTTTGCGAATTCAGTATTCTGAAAGGCATAATCATTAAATGCATTCCAATATTCAGCAAACGGGCAAACGAAAGGTATCTTTTATCTACCTTATCGCCAGAAATAGTTTTCTTAATCTCTTTTGTCCAATCATTCGGTCTTTCCACTACAGCGAATGATGGAGCAATATCAGAATCACCTATCTGGAAAAGCTTTATCTCACATAAGAAAAAACCAATCTTATCATCTGTATGATTATTAAGCCACTCAACTGCTGCCTTATGTTCTTCACGTGCGTGTTTCACAACCCATATAACCACATCTGCATCTTTACCAGATGCATAAGTAATTAATTTCCCAAGATGGTCATGATCTGTATCTTCTAATTGATTTTCAATGATAATCTTTCTATCTGTTCCTGTTTCAGATGCATAGATATCAACATTAAAGTCTCCAACAGAGGACTCTGTCTCATCAACCGTAATATCAAGACCAACAGCATCTGCAAGCAGGTCAACATTCTCTGCTACCCAATGGGTAAAGTTCAAAGCCTCATGTGACCACACACTTCTTAAATCAGTTATTTCCTTTAATGTACCCAAGTTTATCATTATGCCTTATCCTCCAATCATAAAAGCATCCTACGATATCTCAGATGCCATTAACAGCCAACTATGTATAACAAAATATTTTTACTTTGTTTTCAATTTACATTATATCAGCCAAGGCATATTTTCACCAGTCAAAAAGAGGCTCCGACCTCTCGAACGGAACCTCAAAACATTTGAACTCAACCTTTTCTAAGTCGCATATCGAGTAGCGACAAACATTTGAACTCGACCTTATTTGAGTTGCATATCGAGTAGCAACAAACATTTGTAGCAATCTCTTACTGTTCTTAACAGCATACATTCAAATGTTCCGCCTGTCAAGGTCAAATAACTGTAGTTCCCAAATGCTCTAACCACCAGACTATGCCCCGTTTTGCCCCATTATTCCTTGATTTATAAGGCTTTCCACAGTCCTGCCGTGACAGATGAATAAAACTCTAATCATAAATTTCTCCTGTTCTAAAATACCCTGTATTGTCTGTCCTATTTTGCAAGGGTTTATCGACTTTTCCGGGCATCGTATTTTTAATTATACAGGAAGTTCCCTGCTGTTTTTATTTAACCATGTTATATTCCTTTCTTAACTGTATTAAAAATTCATACAACATAAAGTATGTTGTTTCTATCTCAAATATATTGTCTTCAATTCCTTCGTTTTCCATCATATCAACAACATAAAACGTGCATTTTATATACACTACATTATCCTTATAGTCAGATTCAAGTCGAAACTCACCTTCGTCTACTGGCTCAAATGTATAACGGCATGACTCTTTTATGTTGCTTAAACCATTAATAATTTTTTCTATTTCGTTTTCATATACAGTATTGTGAAAATATAAATACTCATTATCTAATCTAAACAACTCTTTCCTTGTTTGTTGATATATATTTCCACCACACATACTATATGCGATCCAATCCTTTTCATTTGTAGTAAATAAATTTAACTCAATATATTTATTTTTTTCTTTATTGAACAAAAATGCCATTACAAATCTCCTCGTTAATAATTATTGCTTTGTGCGAATTGTTGATACTGTCCATTTTTTTGCTCCGTCTTTCTTAAACAGATCAACTCCCCTACGCTAGAGGGTCTTTCCGAATTCCTATTAACCCACAAATACCTATTAAACATTGTATTAAAAGACCAACAAAAAAAGCAAAAATACAATTTTCTTTGCCTCGCTTCTAATCGCAATGTTTGTGCAAGTGTTTGATTATGACTCTTGGCATAGTTTTTATCTGGCGTACATCCACTTTCTTTGTTTTTAGATTTTTCACTTTCGGTCTTCTTGGCCTTGCCATTTTTATATATCTCCGTCACATCCTAACCACAGTATGCTTTTTGTCCTCCAAAAAATCAAGCACTTTCTCCATAATTTTCTCATTCATCCTTTTCCACATCGGCATGGATATACTACCATACTTTTATTATTTTCTGCTTATCTATAATATCATCATTGTAATGTATTTCTCTTTCCTGAAACTTTACATATCCTTCTAAGATTGTAAGTCCAATTTCCCCATTGTAATCATATAATTTTTCTTCTTTATCTGATCCTAATTTTGTATAATAAACACCGTCTAATTTATGATACAGACAATTATATTCATCTTCATATATAAGTTCAATGTTAGTATACTCATTTACCTTATATAATTTATCCTCTTTTTCATCATAAGAAAAAGAAAAACTATAATCCAAATCATCCGTACAAAAAGTTAATAGTCCCACATATTGACTATATACATTACAAATGCCGTATATTTTATCATTGGTTTGAAAACTATAAATCAGAAAATTCTCTTCCTCTTTTTTCATCATACTATATATTTGATTCAAACGGGAACGGATTTCTTTATCCGACCCCTCGGAAGCTATTTTCCCATCACAATATTTCACATAATCTATTTGACCAAAAACAGACAAAGGTTTT
>ERZ791579.1009-NODE-1009-length-16967-cov-2.597150_pt1 | contig 16967 bp, 11 predicted proteins | sample MGYA00509968_ERZ791579 | MGnify/ENA primary metagenome ERZ791579 (study PRJEB30046, sample SAMN00791924) | human gut metagenome | study: EMG produced TPA metagenomics assembly of the A metagenome-wide association study of gut microbiota in type 2... | reverse complement strand
GGGCGATGTTCCCAGTTTACGAGGTCTTTGCTGATTGCATGTCCCCAGTTCATATTTCCCCATTTGGAGCCATAAGGGTTATATTGGTAGAAAAGGTGGTATTCGCCGTCTTTATATACCATTCCGTTCGGGTCGTTCATCCATCCGTAGAGGGGAGAAAAGTGATAGGTGGGACGGAACTTTTCACGGTTGCTTGTATCGAACGTATCGGACAATTTCATTTCCTTGCAGCAAGCAGTGTTGTCCGGTGAAAGGTTGACACGCACCGGGTCGTTGGAGTTCATTTTAAATTTGAAAGAGATTAGTTTGCCGGAATAGTCGGAAAGGTCTACCGGAACAAAGTAATCGACTTTATGGATGGCCAGACGGACATCGAAGTTCTTTACCTCTTTATTATTAACAATCATGCTGATACGCACATCGGGCGATGCATCTTCTACGGGCAACAACAGATACTTCTGGTTAGTGTTGACACGTACGAGGCAATGTCCTTCTCCTAAATCTTTAATTAATAGAGGAGAGTTGTCCGCACGGGCGGATAGAGAGATATTCATCACAATCATACAAAATAAAACCGCGAAGGTTTGAATTTGTTTGGAAGAGAGTCTTAAATTCATGCTTTATGGTATTAAGGTTGTTACAGTGCAAAGATAGGCGCTCCGGGATGAAACGCCTATCACTTTTGTTTCAAACACTGTAAAAGATGTTACTTTTCTATTAATAGGTGCTCACTTGAATATCTGATACAGTGATTTCACCTTTATAACAACAGAGTGACCACGGATTCTTCTGCATTTGATAGATGCGGTTCGTGAAAGATAACTGGTCGTTGATGTAGGTCACACAAACCGACTGGTCACTGTAAATCGTCACCCGGTATTCATTATCGGACGGGATATTGAATTTGTTATCAAACAAGTATTTGGCATTGTCACCGTCTTTCTCGAAGTTGGCTTTACCCTCGTCAGCGTTGACGTGGATGCTATACCATGATTTGGAGTCCGTTCCACGGACGAAAGAGATTCCAAAACGATCTGTATTCGAGGATGCTTTTACGGTAAAGGAAATCTTGTTGTGCACTTTCAACCGGTTGAAGATAACGGAAGCTCCTTCGGCCAACGTATAGGTTTTACCGCTTTCTGTTACGTTTCCGTCTTTAGCCATCACTTTTACCTCTTGTGCAGAAGTGTATTTACGGTCGATTGCATCGGGAACTCCAAGGGTTAACGTACCGTCTTCGTGCTGAATGAGGCGTTGTGCCACCAAGTTGCCAGCCCATTCGGGTTCTACATCCCCTACGTTTCCATTATCATTACCGGCACGGGTAGGACACCAGCCCCAGATGTAACGGTTGGTTCCATCGGAAGCAGTCTTGCCTGCATAGAATGCACGGCTGTCCAGCATACCTTCCCGATTGTCCGGCCATATTCCGGCATCATTGGCGGTGGTTGCTTTCAGTTCTTCAAGTGTTCTGCCTTTGAAGTATTGTACCTTGCGCATGAAGGAAGCTTGTTCCGAATAGACCAGATACCACCAGTCTCCCATTTTGAATACGTCCGGGCATTCATAGAAACGGTCCCACATCATGGTCATAAATGTGCCGGCAGACGCCCACTCTTTCAGGTCAGTAGAGGTGAATTCGGCAATGTGTCCTTTTCCGTTTTTACGGGTGGCAATCAGCATGTGATAAACGCCGTCTTCGGTCTGGAACAGGAACGGATCGCGGAAGTCATTCTTGTCATAGCCGTACGTATCTCCTTTCAGATAGAAAGTGCGGTTCTTGGTCCATGTTTTAAAGTCGGGAGAGGTAGCTACCATGACTACCTGTGCATTCTGGTCGGAAGAAGGTTTGAATTTATTGCCGGTGTAGAAGGTGTAGTAGAGTTTATCAACCGGATTATAGATGGTACCTCCTGTACCGATGGCAGCATCCTGTTCGTCACGACCTCCACACGGAATCAGTTCGCCGAGAGATTCATAAGTAGCACCGTCTTTGGTGGCCACCCCGAAAATGGGGTGGTAAGTAGCTTCGGGGTTCGGACGGTAGTCTTGCAGGTACATCACTTTAAAGTCTTTGGCAACCGGATCATAGAATGGCATCGGGTCACCTACAAAGCCGACCTGTGGCTTATAGTACATCGAGAAGCCATGCTCATCACTCGATTGGAAGTATGTGGCTGTACCGTCCCAGTCTTTCTGAGTCAAGATGGGGTCAGTCTCGTCACTGCAAGCAGTCATCGAAGCTATCAGTGCGGTAAATGCTATAGGTAAGATCATATTTTTCATCATTGTTGCTTATTCTTTTTATTTACACAAGTAGTTGATTGCATTGAGAGTCATTTGCTCTACATTGTAGTGATAGTAATCGGCAGAAGCATCTACTCCCTTGCCGTACCAATCGTAGCAGCCGGAACCGATACAGAGCGTACGTCCGCTATTGGAACGCGGTTCAAATTCGGCAATGACTACCGCTCCGTCGCCTCCATGTGCCAGATCGATTCCTCCTGTCAGGTTACGCCATGCGTTCAGGTCGTCATACCCTCCCCAATCTGTTCCGATATGCCATTGCGCTGTGCTATTGGTGATCGCATAGCCGGCATCACAGGTATAGACTGTCGACTTGTCGCCATCTTTCCACCTTAAATCCTGGAATAACGGATGTGATTCACTGCCGGTAATCAGGAAGCTCCACGGAGCAGAGGTGATTTCGGGCGAGTCTTCGTTTCCTCCCCAGCTATTGTTCGGTACACGCTCGTCTTTGGCGATGCCGAGATTGGCGATATAGAAAGTAGCGTAACGGGTCAGCAGCAGATTACCACCATTCTGATAGTAGACTTTAAACTTCTCCGCTGCCGCTTTCGCGTCATCCGGCAAAGGAGGATTGTCACCATTGTCTGCGTGGAAATGCCACCAGATAGCGGTATATTTACCTAAATCTACTTTTCCGTCCACTACATCCTTGAATGAGATATATTCGGACATCGATACATTATCCATCATCCATTGGGCAGCGGCTTTCTCTTCGGGACTCGTCAGAAGGCTGACGGAAGAAGCTGTACCGACAAAGGCAGTCGGAATCACATTTCCCTGAGTAACCGTTACCACATAAGGAGTTACTGCCGAACGGTAAGTTGCCGTGTAAGTAACGGGATTCGTAAAGTCCTGAATACTTCCGGATGCCGGAGTCACAGTAGCCCCGTCCGTTACGGTAAACGTACCTTTCAACTGAGTGATATCCACTGTCAGCGGAACGACTACGGAAATGGTTTTCGATAACTGGTCTACCTTTCCTACATAAGTATCATTCAATTTGAAGGTCAGTATCTTTGCCTCATCTCTCTTCACGGTAATCGTGTAGCTCATTTGTACATCGCCATTCTTCACCGTCAAAGATACAGGAAGAGAAAAGTCGATTGTCTCACCGACAGCGATGCTAGCCTTGGCTCCTTCGGAAAGATTCATTTCTGTGACCACCATGCGGGTAATATCGTAATCGTAGGGCACTCCTACTACGATTGCCTTATTCTGATAGTCGACAGTTCCTGCGTATTCATCCAGCCGGATAGAATTCACCCAAACATCTCCGTTCAGACGAAGACCGGATTTGAAGTCATCACTACATCCTGTGACTGTAAGGCATGCCACAGTCACCAACAGGATAGTATAGAGTTGTTTTATGATTGATTTCATTGTATTCTTTGTTTTAGGATAGTTGGTTACCAACCAAAATTCTGTGTATAATTTCCGTTACTTGCGCTGATCTGTTCGAATGGAACAGGAAGATATTCGTTCTTATTTTCCGTGAAGCCCGCATTCTTGTAGACAGAGCAACGGGATGCTTCGGTCACATAATAAGCATTGATGACGTCTTTGGCTTCTCCCCATCTTACAAGGTCAAAGAAACGTGAGCTCTCCATACCGAATTCAACGCGGCGTTCCCATTTCAGCATTTTCATGGCTTCGTCCTGAGCGTAAGCTTTCAGGTCGTAAGGAGTCACTTTGAAGTTCACTCCGTAGTCCTCCTTATAATTGAAGATCAGCATGGTGCTTCCGGCAGCACGGCTGCGTACCTCATTGATTAATGAGATGGCATCGGTGATACGTCCGTCGTTCAACTGAATCAAAGCTTCGGCACGCATCAGCAATACGTCTGCATAACGGATGACGATATGATTCAGAGAACTTGCCCAATAAGAACCTTTTTTCAAACAGTCACAATCCGGGTCTACATTCTCTTTGAGAGAAACATAATATCCGTAAAGTCCCTTGCTGCGGCTCCAGTCATCATTCTTCTGGATGATGTAACCTTCGTTGTACTTATAAGGGAAGCCCGGCATACCCACTGTATGGAACAGACGGGGATCGACATTGTCTGTAGCCACTTCGTAATTCTCATTGTCATAGGTGCCGAACAAGGGCTTTCCCTGCGAATCGGTTTTGAAAGCATTCACCAGATTCTGGCTCGGCTTATGGAAGTCGCAGCAGCCCAATATCTGCGGAGTGGTCAGTCCCATTCCCCAATTCAGGTTACCGTTGTAAGTACCGTCGTTGATGGAATACTGAATGGCCCATACAGACTCCGCACCGTTTTCGTATTGCGGCAGGAAGTTCATGCTATAATCAGTTTCCAGTCCGTAACCGGCTTTGGCCATGATAAGGGGATTGGTATATTTCACCACCTGTTTCAAGTCTTCTTCGTTGATGCCGGTAAGGTTGTTGTTCACTCCGTCCTGGCGGTAAGCCTTATACAGATAGGCCTTTGCCAGATAAGCGGCAGCGGCAGCCTGGGTAGGACGTCCTTTTTCCATTTGTATCTCCGGCAGATTGTCGTAAGCAAACTGGAAGTCGTCTGCTATCTTTTGCCATTGCTCGTCATTGGTATAAGTGGTATTCGACAGTTCATTGTAAGCATCCGGATCCATGTTTTCATCGTTCACGATAACGATCTTCTTGAACAGTTGCTTCAACATAAAGTGAGCATGACCGCGCAGGAATCTCATTTCAGCAATGCGCTGGTTCTTCAGCGGATAAGTTTTCTCATCCATCAGGTCGAGTGACTGTAAGGCTGTGTTGGCACGAGTGATGCATTGATACAGTCTTTTCCATATATCGTTGATGTTCCAGTCTGTAGTGTTGATACCTTTGGAAATCTCCAGTGCGTTGAACACACCACCGTCTTCTGTTCCGGAACCACCTTTATAACAATCATCGGAACGCACATCATAATTCCAAAGAGAGAATGAAGAGTTGATGTCGTCACCTGTCGCCCAAATGGCGTAGGCTGAAATCACGAGGTTGTCCACGTATTCGGGAGAAGCGATCTGATCGCCGGTCACAATACCCTGCGGAACCTGACGATCCAGGAAATCGTTGCAACTGCTTGTCAGCAAGGTAAATCCGATGGTTGCTATATATAATATCTTTTTCATAATCGTTCGTTTTATAAATGAGGTAAATTAAAATCCGATGTTAAGTCCGAATGTGATATTCACAGGGATCGGATAAGAGAAGTTCGGATTCTCCGGATCTTCTCCCGTAAAGTCCTTACTTTTGATAGTCAGCAGGTTCTGTGCACTGCAATAGAAACGCAGGCGGTCCATTCTCATTTTTTTGGAGATAACAGCGGGAACGGTGTATCCTAACTGGATATTGCGCAGTTTCAGGAAAGAACCGTTTTCTACAAAATAAGTGGAGACGCGCTGTTCATTGTTTGTATCGCTACGAGTCAATGCCGGGATATTGGAATTCGGATTGGTAGGCGACCAGGCATTGAGCAAACGGGTTCCTTTGTTCAGGAAGCCGACATTAGCTGCACTCCAGAAATCGCTTTTCTTCTTCACGTCACTGATTATATCCACTCCCTGAACGCCTTGCCAGAACATTGTCAGATCGAAGTTCTTATATTCCAGATAAATATTCAATCCGTAGCTGAAAGAGGGAGTAGGATCATAAATCCAGTTCTGATCTCTTTCGTCAATCACACCGTTATGGTCAATATCACGGTAACGGATACGGCCGACAGCAGCGCCTTCCTGAGTAGCATGGTTGTCTACTTCATCCTGCGACTTGAAAATGCCATCGGCAATGTAACCGACTTGTGCGCCGTAAGTATGTCCGACTACACTCTTCACACCATTACCACCAAACTTGCCGTTGGCAGCTACCGTTTCCGGCATTTCAAGAATTTCATTCCGATAAGTGGATATGTTTCCGTTCAGGTCGTAAGTCAGTCCAAAGGCAGTCTTGTTACGATAACCCAGATTAAATTCAAAACCCTGGTTTTTCATTGCACCCGAATTTATCCAACGGCTGCCGCCTTCTCCCAGCACTCCTACTCCTGCCATTTCAGTCAGGATGTCTGTTGTTTTCTTGTAGTAGTATTCCAGTGAACCATACAGTGATTGCTTGAACAGGCTGAAGTCGATACCGACATTGGTCTGTGTCGTTGTTTCCCATTTGATATTGTCATTACCGATCTGGTTGCGTTTGAAACCGGAAGGAAGTACGCCTCCACCGTTAGAACCTGTGATATCGTATGCCGTACCGTAGCTCTGTCCGCCGAAAGAATCGGTTGTACCATAGTTAGGTGCATAGATAGTATAACGGGCAAGGTTGGAGATTTCCTGATTACCGGTCTGTCCCCACGAAGCACGCAATTTCAGATCATCAAGCCAGGTCAGTTCTTTCATGAAGTTCTCCTGTGTGATGCGCCATCCCAAAGATACGGAAGGGAAAGTGGCATAACGGTGGTTTTTACCGAACCGGGAAGAACCGTCCCGACGGAGAGTTAACGAAAGCAGATATCTGTCGGCATAAGAATAGTTCATTTTGCCGAAGAAAGAGACGAGTGAATAACCTTCACCGGCACCGTATGCCTGTGCCGTGCCACTACCTGCATCGGGCCACATATAGTCGGGGGTAAGGATAGAGAAGTCTTCTTTGTATCCGGAGAAATGGCTGTCGTCTTCACGGTTCAACTCCATACCTAGCATTACGTCTCCACGATGTTTGCCTACTTCCAGCTGGTAAGTAGCAATGGCGTTCCACATCCATTTCGTCCAGTGTTCCTGCTTGGCTTCCACTGCGCTCTTGCCATTATTGGTCTGCGTTCCTTCCTGATAAGGATAAGTGAAGTAACGTGCCTGCTTGTTGGCATAGTCCAAACCGAAAGTGGAGCGTAAATTGAATCCCTTGAAAGGAGTCAGATTGACATAGGCATCACCGAACATACGCCAGTAGGTGTATCGGTTATCTTTATTGTATTCAAGTACGGCACGAGGATTACGACGGTCGGGCCATCCGCCTACCGGTCCGCCCCATGAACCATCCGAAGCATATACGGGAATAGCGGAAGGAATATCCAGTGCGGTTTCAATAATTCCACCCGGAGCCTGCACTTCCGACGTGCGGTTCAATGTAAAATGCTGACCGATGGTCAGGATATCATCAATCAACTTATAATCGCTGTTCATACGAGCCGAGAAACGATCGAAGTCCGTGTCTTTGATAACACCCAGATTCTTGTAATATCCCAGAGAAAAGAAAGAAGAACCTTTCTCCGAACCGTTGCTGACGGAAAGATTGTATTGCTGGATAACACCAGTACGAGTGATCTCGTCAAACCAGTCTGTGTCTGCCACAGGCATTGTATTCTTTGAATCCAGATATTTGGAAAGAGTCATTCCGTATAATACCGGATTGCCGTCGGCATTGTATCCCCAATTGTAAGCATATCCCAAAGCATTACCGTTCGGATTTTCACCGTCGTTCACGTAGGCTTGCCACATAGCTCGTCCGTATTGCTCAGTGTTCAATACGTTCATTTTACTCTGATACATGGAGGCGGAAACAGAAGCGTCGAAATTGATTTTGATCTGTCCTTTCTTTCCTTGTTTGGTAGTAACGATGATAACGCCGTTCGCTGCACGCGAACCGTAGATAGAAGCGGATGCGGCATCTTTCAAGACTTGAATGGATTCAATATCATTACCATTCAGTTCGTGCATACCGGCTTTGGTAGGAACACCGTCGATTATATAAAGCGGGTCGTTATTGTTCAGCGTACCGATACCGCGGATACGTACGGTAGCCGATCCGCTCGGATTACCATCGGCGGTGATGTTCATTCCGGGGACACGTCCCTGAAGGGCTTTCACCGGATTGTTTTCACCCTGCTTCTGAATTTCGTCTACCTTTACTACAGAAACAGCACCTGTCAGGTCGGCTTTACGCTGTGTAGTATAACCTGTTACGACAACTTCATCTACCATCTGGGTATCTTCTTCCAGTAGTACATTAACGATAGCAGCCGCTTTTACGGTCACCGGTTTATAACCAATATACGTAATCTTTAAAGTAGAGTTGGCCGGAACTGAAAGAGTGAAATTACCATCGAAGTCTGTAATTGTTCCGTTGGTTGTAGCTGTAGTTTCAACGACAGAAGCACCGATAATCGGTTGCCCATCCGTTTTAGAAGTAACGTTTCCCTTTACCGTAATGTTTTGCCCCCACAGGGCCGACATGAAAGCAAACAGGAAACAAACGCTGCAAAGAAGTTTTTTGTTCTTCATGATACCAGGCATTAGTTTAATGTTATTAATTTAAAAGTACGAATTTTCTCTTTTCGATGATGCAAATTACGGTTGATTTAAGTCAACCGACTGAAAAAAATGTTTCAAATGCTGTAAGATATGTTGCATAGAACGCTATTTTATAGGGTTTTATACCCGGATGAAATAAAATTAATAGTTCATAAGTATATCCCCTCGAAAAAGGTTACCTTTGTGTGTCAATAAAGACATTTGCTAATGAATAAACAGAGACCTTTTATACATAAAATAATGACCAAACAACAAGCTATCAAGCTTTTCGAAGAAAAGAAAATCCGTACCGTATGGGATGATGAACAATGCTCAAAGTGGCATTTTATCGAAAATAGAATCAAAAGAGAAGTCAAAAGAGGAATTGAAAGATGAATCAAATGAGTATTCAACTAAATAACTGAATGATATGAAAACAATCTCCAACGAACAACTTACTATTCAGGTATCTCCATATGGAGCCGAACTTTGCAGTATCCTCGCCAATGGGAAAGAGTATCTGTGGCAAGCCGACCCTGCTTTTTGGAAACGCCACTCTCCTGTACTTTTCCCGATTGTAGGAAGTGTGTGGGAAAACCAGTATCGTAATGAAGGTATCGCTTATACATTGAGTCAACACGGCTTTGCCCGTGATATGGAATTTACTCTTGTTTCAGAGAAAGATGACGAAGTACGATACCGCCTTGTCAGTAATGAAGAGACATTACAGAAATATCCTTTCCCGTTTTGTCTGGAAATAGGTTATCGTATTCAGGGTAAGCAGATCGAGGTTATATGGGAAGTTAAGAATACCGGAGAAAAAGAAATGTATTTTCAAATCGGTGCGCATCCTGCATTTTATTGGCCGGATTTTAATGCGGATACACAGAATCGTGGTTTCTTCGGTTTTGACAAGGAAGAAGGATTGAAGTATATCCTCATCTCAGAGAAAGGATGCGCAGACCCTTCCACTGAATATTCTCTGGAACTTACAGACGGGTTATTGCCATTGGATACACATACATTCGATAAAGATGCTTTGATAATAGAGAATGAGCAAATCCATAAAGTGACTCTTTATACCAAGGAAAAGAAAGCTTATTTAAGCCTGCACTTTCATGCTCCCGTAGTCGGTTTATGGTCTCCGCCTGCAAAGAATGCCCCTTTTGTCTGCATTGAACCGTGGTATGGCCGCTGTGACCGCGCACATTACACAGGCGAATACAAAGACAAAGACTGGATGCAACACCTGCAACCGGAAGAAACTTTCAGAGGAGGGTATACGATTGAGATCGATGAATAAGTAATGACAGCCTATTCTGCGAATAGACTGAAGAAACACAGAACAGCTGCCGGACCTCACGGACGGCAGCTGCCAAACACCTAATCTACAAAACCTAACTTAAAAACTAACTCATAAATCCAATCTATGAAATACTGATTATACAAGTGATAAACAATTGATTATATCCTTGATAAATACCTATTGAAAAATAAATCCATCCTTTTATAAACCTAATCTATACACACTAAATGAATCGACTGCGAATGTACCGCCCTTACTGTAAAAACACATACGATTGTATGGCTCTGTAGGGAAAATCAGATTAGTCATCGCTATCTTCCCACCATCCAGAAATATTTCTACCGAACACTTATCAACAAAGACATCCAGTTTGTATTCATTTTCCTTTTGGATAGGCGCCCATGTAGCCAATGCGAAATCATCTATATAATTGATAGAAGTCGTCTTCCGTCGGTCGTGCGCCTCGATCTCGTGCGGAGAGCTGTTCTTCCCAAAATCTACGATGCCGCTTTTCGTACGGTCCATCACCAGTTTCTTTTCCGGAAGATTAAGGTAAATATCCACTTTCTCTCCCTTGTCATTGAAAAGACTGAATCCCATAATTTCCGCCTTTCCAGCTATGATATTCAGAGAAAGCTCATAAGCTCCTTCATTATCAGTCAATAAAGATTCGATGTGATAATCCTTGTCTACCGTGAAGGACGGAACATCCTTGCTTTCTTTTCGTAAGTTCTTAGTTTCCGCTACCGGTGCGGCGGAAAGATAAATATCATTATCCTGTGTATAGAGTCCCAATTCACGGGGCAGTGCATTGGCACTACGGAACTGCCGGGTCGGAACGATATTGCAATACTGCCAGTTGCTCATCCAAGGCACTGCCACCACACGGTCTCCCGTATTTGAGAAACAGACGGTAGCATAGTGATCTTTCCCCCAGTCCAGCCATTTCGTGACATTCGGCAGATTGTCACAAATAAATTTTGTGCCGTCAAAGTCACCGATAAAATATTGAGTAGCACTTCCTCCGAAGTAACATCCCGGATTTACATTGACAATCAATGCCCATTTCTTATGGTTGATATCGCCGTCTACAGGAAGTTCCACCATATCCGGACATTCAAACTGACAGGGTTGCACACCGTATCCTTCGCCAAAGCTACTCAGGTAGTTCCAGTCTTTCAGATTATGGGAGTCATAGAAACGCATTTCCTTATCGGCAGAGACAATCATCACCCATTTACTCTCCGGTGCATACCAGAAGACTTTCGGATCGCGCGTATCCCCGCTGTTCCATTTTTCCTTTGAATCGATCACCGGATTATGGGCATATTTGGTAAAGGTACGTCCGTTGTCGAGACTGTAAGCGATTCCTTGTACTTGCCTGTCGGGGCTGGCAGCCGTGAAAGCTGCTACCATGGCCGGTGTCTTGCCTTTGTTAAATCCTGCTGTGTTGTCATAATCGATAACAGCGGACCCGGAGAACATCGTTCCCAGATGATCGGGGTACAAAGCGTCCGGCAGCTCCTCCCAGTGTACGAGGTCTTTGCTGACAGCATGTCCCCAATGCATGTTTTCCCAATCTCTTTCGAAAGGATTGTGTTGATAGAACAGGTGGTATTCTCCGTCATGGTATATGAGTCCGTTGGGGTCGTTGATCCATCCTCTGCGGGTGGTGAAGTGGAATTGCGGGCGATTTTTCTCTTTATACAGACTGTCTTGTCCGGCTATCTCATCCGCCTGATAAATCTGGCTCAGTCCTTTTTCATTCCCCTCATAAGTGATCTTGACCGTTTTTCCCTTATAGGCGGACATATCCTTGAATACCCAGTAATCTGCTTTGTCTGGTGCCAGACGAACTACTACGGACAGTTTGTCTTTTCCATCCGCTTCGAAGGTCATCCTGCCTCTCTCCTGTTGGTGGGAGATAGGGAAGTTGAGGTATCTCTTCGTTATTTTGAAAGAGACGTCTCCTGCAAACAAGGTAATGTTTGCGAATAAAAGAATACCAATAGTTAATGTCGCTTTACTTAATGCTTTCATGATTTATTTTAGTTGGTTAATAAAACTTCTTGCACAAAGTTAAGCGGTTATTTTTATCCGTGATATAACAGACGATACAAATGTTATAAAATTGGATACATTATTTCCATTTATACATCCCTTTTGCTTGTTGAAGGGAGGAAAGCCATTTTATTCTATTTGGAGGGAGAAGGGTGCCGCAATTTTTTTCCGACATTTTTATATATGTATAATTGGCGTTTATGTTTTGTTTATTAACTTTGCAATCTCTTTAGAGAGCAGCTCTATTGTATCTAAAGAGATTTTTAATTATATAGTTAGAAGCGTTTACGATATTATTCTTGTCAAGGAAATCGCCAATTTCAAAAGAGACACGAGAATAATAGGCAACAAAACGCTCATGCTCGCTGTATATCTACAAATATATAGTTGGGCGTGGGCTGTTGTCTTATTATTTGTGTTTCGGGTGTTTGGCGATACCTCTTGACAGATAATAGCAACAGTTCCCACGCTTTTCTGTTAAAGTAACGAACCGAATAGGGAATGATCGGTTGAGGGATATACAAACATGAATAAGTTTTTTTATGCTGTCTCCAGCATGGCTTTCTGCATTCTTCTTTGTACTTCGTGTGCATCAACCAGACGTATCACTTACCTGCAAGTAGAACCTGGTGCGGTAAATGATACGGTGATTTCTTCTAATTTTGATGTGAAGATCATGCCGAAAGATCTTTTGACTATTTCGGTTAGCACTTCAGATCCGGAAGCATCCATACCTTTCAACCTGATTATACCTTCTGTTCAAACGAATAATACGACCAATCTATTGTCGCAACCTACCCTACAGAATTATTTGGTGAGTAGCCGTGGAGAAATTGTGTTTCCTGTGCTGGGAATACTGAAAATTGCTGGATTGACTACTCAACAGGCTTCTGATATGATTGTCAAGAGGCTGAAAACTTATCTGAAAGAAACTCCCATCGTTACCGTCCGTCTGGTAAATTATAAAATATCCGTCATCGGTGAAGTGAATCGTCCCAATGTATATACCGTCGATAATGAAAAGGTAAGCATCCTCGAAGCCATTGCGATGGCGGGAGACTTGACGATCTATGGAAAACGGGATAATGTGAAGATCATTCGTGAGGATGAGTATGCGCACAGGCATATCATTTCTATGAACCTGAATGACGCTAATCTCATTTATTCGCCTTATTTCTACCTGAAACAAAATGATATTGTCTATGTGGAACCCAATCGGGCAAAGAGGCAAAGTGCTAATATCGGTTCTTCCACCAGTTTATTGGTATCGGCTACGTCGATACTCATTTCTCTTGCCGGTCTTATTGTGAATATACTTCGTTGAATGCTTATTAAAAAATGATAGAATGGAAACAAGAAAGGATGAATCTATGCAAGAACAGGAAATAGACCTGATCGAACTATTTTACAAATTACTCATTCATTGGAAATGGTTCGCTGTAACAGTTCCTTTTGCGCTATTTATTGCACTGATTTATGTCAATTTATCTATTCCTATTTATAAGGCATCCGCTTCGATTATCATTAAGGATTCCGATACTAAAGACAAAATGCTGGATGAACTGTTTTCAACCAACAGCCCGGCCCTCTCTGCTGCGGGCACTCAAATGGAGGATGAGATGGAGATTATGCGTTCGCGTTCCATACTTTCACAGGTAGTGGATGAACTGAACCTGCATACTATTTATAAAGTGAAAAAAGGAGGCAGATACTTGGAAGAGGTCTATTGCCCGTTGCGAGCCACTCTCGATAAGGAAGCCATGGATACGCTATCAAGTACTTTGTCGATAGAGATAGAGGGAACAGTATCCGGATTCGAAGTCCGTTCCGAACAGGCGAACAAACAGCAAACAACTACTTTTACCGGATTCCCGGCTTTTATCGATACTCCAGCGGGTAGGCTTACTTTACGTTGTCTATCAGATGAAGAGTTTCCGGAGGAAATGGAAATTTCTATCCTCTGTTTGCCGGATGCCGTACGGGCTTGTTCCAGTAAGCTGACGGTGGCAACTACCTCCAAAAAGACATCTATCATTGGTTTGTCTTATACCGATATTGACAAAAGAAGAGCTGAGGCGTTTTTGTCGAAGTTGATTGAAGTATACAATCGGGATGCTTTGGCGGATAAGAATAAAGTGGCTGGAAACACGCTGGTGTTTATTGAGGAGAGATTGGATAGTATCAGTGGAGAGCTTGGTTTTGTAGAGAAACATATGGAGCAATACAAGGTACAGGAGCGGGTGAGCGATATAAAAACGAATATGGCACTTGATTTGAGTACTAATAATGAGTATGAGAAGAAACTGCTGGAAGTGGAAACTCAGTTAAATATGACGAATTCTATTTATAATTATGTAGAGAATAGTAAGCATTCATATTCTTTGTTACCGGTCAATACGGGGATTTCCGATACGGGATTGCTGAAGCTGATTGATGAGTACAACAAAGAACTTCTGGAACGCGAGCGGTTGCTGTATGCTATGAAAGATAATAATCCAGCGATTATCAATCAGAATATTAAGATAGATGTCTTGAAAAGAAATGTGGTCAGTGCTTTGGCAGGTGTGAGAGAAGGTCTGCTCATTGAGCGGAATGATATCATGCAGAAAACGAATTATTTTAATTCCAGAATCATGAGTATACCTAAACAAGAAAGAGAATTTAATAATATCAATCGGCAACAGCAGATTAAAGCTAACCTCTACCTCATGTTACTGGAGCGGAAAGAACAAGCAGCTATCTCGTTGGCAGCTACCATCAACAAGGCTCGGATCATTGATGCTGCATTGGCAGAAGATGTTCCGGTTTCTCCCAAACGTAAGGTGATTTATGTGGGTGCGGCTTTTTGGGCACTTTGTCTTACTGCGGGATTTATTTTTTTGAAGGATGCTTTCCGTACAAAGATAGGATCTGCCTCGGAAGTAGAAAAGACCCAACTGCCTATTATGGGGATGATACCGCAGATATCTGAGTCAGAAAAACAGGTGATGGAAGGTCGCAATAATATACTGGACGAAGCTTTCAGGAGAACACGAACCAATTTGCGTTTTATAACCGAAAGCGAAGAAAAGAGATGTATTCTGGTTACTTCTACTGTAAGTGGAGATGGCAAAAGTTTTGTGAGTATCAATCTGGCATTGACATTTGCGTTTATGGGTTGTAAAGTGCTTCTTGTCGGACTGGATCTTCGCAAACCGAGATTGGCTGAATATTTCGGATTGAATACGAAACAAGGCATGTCCTATTATTTGTCGGGCAATGAAACTCAATTGGACAATCTGATCCTGCCGTCCGGTCTACATCCTCTCCTGTCTGTGGCTCCGGCCGGACCTATTCCACCCAATCCTGCCGAACTTCTTGAGACAGATAAGTTGAAAGAGGCTTTTGTTTATTTTCGTGAGCATTTCGATTATGTGATTGTTGATTCGGCTCCTGTAGGAATGGTTAGTGATAGCTTGTGTCTGGGTAGAGTGACGGATTTCACATTGTTCGTTTGTCGGATGAATTGTACTCCGAAAAGTGCCTTGTCATTGGCTGTTGACTTAGATGTATCGGAGCAGATCAATAGTGTTTCTTTTATTATAAATGGATGTAAGGTTTCCGACAAAAAATACAGCTATGGTTACGGCTATGGATATAGCTATGGTTCTGGAAATACAAAATAATAAATACCGCCATTACCACCCAGAGTTTGATATAAGGAAATACTCATTACTCGTTGGGAATACGCTAAATGCTTGTGTGGCCAGTCTGTGTGCCATCGGATGAGATCAGGTGCTTGGTTTGTGTGGTATTTTTCAAAACCACCATTTTCTCTTTTTCTTTGTAGCACTACCGATTATCCATTTATCCGGATTTGTGGAATCGCTCTTCCCAATAATTGTTTGGTAGATTGTTCCCCAATCCGGAAGACCTCCAAAATTCCGATCATCGATAAAGATATCAGCTTTTATTTTTCTTGAATAATGCTCGTGATCTGCTTTCTCTTCAGGATAGTTTCTGTTGATCGCATAGAATTCGATCCCTCTTTTTTTGCACCAGTCAATAGCTTCCTCAAGTCGCTCTTTTTCGCGGACTGTCCATAAAATCAGGTAATGTTTCTCTTTCTGGAGAAGCTTTAGTGTTTCAATTGCAAATGGAATCTCTTTGCCTATACGAGGATAACAATCTTCTACGATGGTACCATCAAAATCTACTGCTATAACCATGCTTTGTATTCTACTTTATACAAATGTAATTAAAACGAACAGATAAACAAAGATTGTTGTTCGAAATGTTGAATATTTCTTCATTGATAGTTCTTCTCAAAGTAAATGGCTTCATCCTGTCTGGTAACTAAGCATTAGAAACTCATTTATTGTTTATCGTATTCCTCTGAAATAAAATAGTTTGTTTATCTTTGTCTGTCATAAATAAACCATAAAATAATAACCGATGAAAAGACATCTATTTTATCTGCCTGCCGTGGCCGCTCTCGCAGCTTGCGGCAGTAGCAATGAGGAAGCTCCCCAACGACCGAATGTGATTGTGATTCTTGCCGACGACCTTGGCTTTGGGGATGTAAGTGCTTACGGTTCCACTACTATCCATACTCCGAATATCGATAGTCTTGCCCATGGAGGCGTTTGTTTCAACAATGGTTATGCCACTTCGGCAACTTCTACGCCGAGCCGTTATGCCTTGATGACCGGAATGTATCCGTGGAAAAACAAGGATGCCAAAATCCTCCCGGGAGATGCTCCCCTCATTATCGGGGAAAACGAGTATACGCTTCCTAAGTTTATGCAGAAAGCGGGCTATCGTACAGGAGCCATCGGTAAATGGCATCTGGGCATGGGAAGTGGAAATGTGAACTGGAACGAGACCATCAAACCGGGTGCTAAGGAGATCGGATTTGATTATTCCTGCCTGATAGCTGCGACGAACGACCGCGTGCCGACCGTATATGTGGAAGATGGCAATGTAGTTGGTCTGGAGAAGGACGATCCGATCGAAGTGAGTTATGAACATAATTTCGAAGG
>ERZ791579.1001-NODE-1001-length-17076-cov-2.430351_pt1 | contig 17076 bp, 9 predicted proteins | sample MGYA00509968_ERZ791579 | MGnify/ENA primary metagenome ERZ791579 (study PRJEB30046, sample SAMN00791924) | human gut metagenome | study: EMG produced TPA metagenomics assembly of the A metagenome-wide association study of gut microbiota in type 2... | reverse complement strand
ATATGCTGTTTGCCAGGTCTTTCCCGGCAGCGATGCGCCGGAGGTTGACGGGGTGGTCTTTCAGTATCTCCTGCGATTGCAGGATCAGGTTGTTCAGCAGATCGGCGGTCTCCTGTGCTTCAGGTACTTCCGGTTTGATCATCAGGGGGCGGAAAGTATGTAGAGGCACATCGTGTGGCGGAGTGCAGTCCAGGCGCTTATCGCCTCCTTTCACAACCAACAGGTGGCGGTAAGACACACCGGTATAGAAATGTATGCGGTCAGACCCTAATTTCTCATTTAGAAAGCGGATCAGCTCGTCCGCTTCCTCTGTGGTGATATGGCCGGATGAATGATTCTTCAGGATATCACCTTCCACGCAGATCAGGTTGCAGCGCATGGCCATTTCACCTGGTTTCAGGTCATATCCGATACTGGCCGCTTCCAGCACGCCCCGTCCTTCGTAGACGGTCGGGAGGTCGTAGCCCAGCACTGCCATGTTCGCCACTTCGCTTCCCGGATGGAAACCGTCGGCAACGGTCTTCATTCGTCCGGTAACGCCCATTTCGGCCAGTTTGTCCATATAGGGAGTGTCCGCATACTGCATTGGTGTCTTGCCGCCCAAGGCCTCTATCGGCTCATCGGCCATACCGTCTCCCAAGATGATGATGCTTTTCATAATTCTCTTCTAATAATTGTCAATTGTCAATTATCAATTGTTTAACGGATGTTAGCGATCGAAATAATATCGGCGAAGACTCCAGCCGCCGTGACATCGGCCCCAGCTCCATAGCCTTTGATGATCATAGGATACTCGTGGTATCGTTCGGTAGAGATCATGATGATGTTGTTGCTGCCCTCCAGTTCGTAGAACGGGTGGTGGGCATCCACTTCCTGCAAACCGACTTCGCATGCCCCGTTTTCCATCTTGGCGACGAAGCGGAAACGCTTGTCTTCCGCTTCCAACTGCTGGCGCTTCTCTTCGAACCGGGCATCTAGGCCCTGTATGTTACGCCAAAAATCGTCCAGCGAGCCTTCAAAATAGCTTTCGGGAATGAAAAGGTTGCGTTTCACATCTTCCTGTTCTACTTTGTATCCGGCTTCACGTGCCAGGATTACCAGCTTGCGGATCACGTCTTTCCCGCTCAGGTCGATGCGGGGGTCCGGTTCGGAATATCCTTCTTCTTTAGCCATCATGATCGCTTTGCTGAAAGGAATGTCCGCACTCAACGTATTGAAGATATAGTTGAGCGTTCCGGAAAGGACAGCCTCCAGTTTCAGGATATGGTCGCCGCTGTTGATCAGATCGTTCATCGTGTTGATGATCGGCAGGCCGGCCCCTACGTTCGTTTCGAACAGGAACTTGATGCCGCGGTGACGGGCTGTTTCTTTCAGTTTGATATAGTTTTCGTATGAAGAGGATGCGGCGATCTTGTTTGCCGCAACGACCGATACGTTATTGTTCAGCAATTCTTCGTACAGATCGGAGACCGCCTGGTTGGCTGTGCAGTCCACGAACACCGAGTTAAAGATATTCATCTTCAGGATTTCTTCTTTCAGATGTTCGGGCGAACTTTCCTGTCCGTTCTTTTTCAGTTCGTCAATACAGGTTTCCAGGTTCAACCCTTCGCGGCAGAAAATGGCATGCTTGCTGTTAGCTATGCCGACCACATTCAGTTTCAGCCCGTTCTGCTGCATCAGTTTCGGTTGCTGGATGCGGATCTGTTCCAACAGGTTGCCTCCGACCGTACCGACACCCGCTATGAAAAGGTTTAACACTTTGTATTGGGAAAGAAAAAAGGAGTCGTGGATCGAGTTCAATGCCTTGCGCAGGTATTTCAGCTTGATGACGAAAGAAATGTTCGTTTCGGAAGCCCCCTGTGCGCAGGCGATTACGCTGATACCTGCGCTGCCCAGTGTTCCGAACAACTTGCCGGCGATACCCGGAGTGCGTTTCATGTTTTCGCCTACGATAGCGACAGTGGCCAGATCCTTTTCTGCTACCGTGTCGCTCATATCACCCTGGGCACGTTCGAGTGCGAATTCTTCGTCCAATACTTTGACTGCCAGGTCTGCATCTGCATTCCGGACGGCAAATGTCGTATTGTTTTCCGAGCTGGCCTGTGATACCATAAACACGCTGATGCCATTCTTTGCCAATGTCTTGAAAATACGGTAATTGACGCCGATAACACCCACCATACCCAGACCTTGCACCGTGATCAGACATGTGTCGTTGATGGAGGAAATACCTTTGATCATCGCCTTGCTGTCATCCTGCACCCGTTCTTTGGAGATATAAGTTCCCCTTGCAGTCGGGTTGAAGGTATTCAGGATGCGGATCGGTATGTTTTTGTGATAAACCGGATAGATCGTCGGAGGATAAATCACTTTCGCTCCGAAGTTGCATAATTCCATCGCTTCCGTGAATGTCAGCCGGTCGATGACATAAGCCGAACTGATCACACGCGGATCGGCCGTCATGAAGCCGTCCACATCCGTCCAGATCTCCAGCCTGCGGGCATTAAGTGCTGTTGCCAGGATAGAGGCCGTATAGTCGGAGCCTCCGCGTCCGAGGTTAGTCACTTCTCCTTCCTTGCTGGAAGATATAAAGCCGGGAACCAGCGATACTTTAGGCAGCGGGTCGAATGTTTCTTCGATCAGGCGGTTTGTCAATTCGAAATCGACGATATGCTTGTTGAACTGTTTGACCGTTTTGATGAATTTGCGCGAGTCGAACAGTTTGGCCTCGTTTATCACGTTCGAAACGATCAGAGAGGAGATACGTTCGCCGTAGCTGACGATCGTGTCGGAAGTTTTGGCCGACAAGTCGTTGATGAGGTACACACCTTTGTAAATATTACCCAGTTCGTCGAGCAAAGCCATCACTTGCTTCTGCACTTCGATCCGTTTTGTTTTGTCGGGGATAACACCTTGTATGACGTCGAGATGGCGGGCTACGATTTCGGAAAACTCTCTTTCATAAGCTACGTCTCCGTTCGTCGCCATCGAGGCTGTCTTCAGCAGTTTGTCCGTGATCCCTCCTAAGGCGGATACTACGACGATTACAGGCTCTTCAATGGCCTCTACTATCTTCTTTACACTCAGGATGCTATCCACGGAACCTACGGATGTTCCGCCGAATTTCAATACTTTCATCGATATGTATTTATTTAGTTGACAATCGGTAATCGACAATCGGCAGTTTAAAAACAAAACTGCATGCCGGTTTGAGAATGTCAGTTATTTACTGATTATTGATTGATTTGAAAAAAAAGAAACGCAAGTGCAATGTGAGAATTGCAACAAAGCGGGACGTGGTCTCCGCATTTGTCTATTTGTATATGCTAAACCCCCCAAGGGGTCATTGTCAGTGCCCAGGTGTGATATGTGAAACCTGTTAATGTCATTTGCGATTTTCCTTGTGTTTATATTTACGTCGGCAATATTACGCATTATTTTTCAAATGCAAGCATTTTTTTGCCTGAAAGTTGAAATTTGACAGAAAAAAGTTCGATATCACGCCAAAAAGAAGGACGTAGTTCTAACAGGACTTGGCGGGACGATGTTTTAGCTGGTTTTCCTGGCCATCGGAACGGAAGATTATAAAATCATCCTACTTGCATGGGGGTATAGACTCGGTAGAAAAAAAGCCTGGAAAAAGCTTTCCTGATGGTCTTGTTATTTTACAATCTGAATATTTTTTAGCCTTTCCGATTAAAAAATATATTATTTTAGTTTGATTAATTATAAATTTAATATATTTGCGTCTATTAGTGTGTCGAATACAATGTCCTGTTAGAACTACGTCCTTTGATTGAGGATCATTATGCTTTCTATACCTTAAATTAAAAGGAAACGTTTTTATAGGCCAATGTGGTTATACTTGAATGTATCATTTAAATCTATTGATTATGAAAAGGTTCTTTTGGGTTCTTTTTGTGATGTCCTTATGGGGGCATTTGCTGATGGCGCAGGAAAAGGCTGTGTCAGGTATCGTAGTTTCTTCCGAAGACGGCTTGCCGATGATCGGGGTGGCTGTCGTAGACAAGCAGACGATGAATGGCGTAACCACCAACGAAAAAGGAGAGTTTTCGATGACTGTTTCTCCTCGTACGAAAACACTGCATCTCTCTTACTTGGGATATAAGACAAAGGAAGTCACCATTTCCGGCCGTAGCATGAAGATCGAAATGGAGCCGGACATGGTAGCTATCGACGAGGTGATGGTTGTTGCTTATGGTACAGGAAAGAAGTCGACCTTTACAGGATCGGCCAGCGTGGTCAAGAAAGAATCGCTGGAGAAGATCAAAGCATCCAATGTAACCCAGGCTTTGCAAGGGCAAAGCAGCGGTGTGCAGGTGTTGAACAATTCCGGTGAGCCGGGCGAAGATGCGACGATCATGATCCGTGGTATCGGTTCCATGAACGCATCCAGTTCCCCGCTTTATGTGGTCGACGGAACGGCTTATGACGGTTACCTGAATGCTATCAACCCGAACGACATCGAGTCCATGACTATTCTGAAAGATGCCTCGGCCACCGCCTTGTACGGCTCTCGCGCAGCCAATGGGGTCGTGATGATCACAACGCGTAAGGGCGCAAGCGAGAAAGGGCAGATCAATTTCCGTTCAACTTGGGGATTCTCCAGTTTGGCTGTAGGGTTGCCGGATCAACTGTCACCAGACCAACTATCGCAATTGACTTGGCGTGCTTTGTATAATGGCTATCTGGATTCAGGTTATCGGGACGAAGATTCCCGTTCCTATGCGTCTTATTATGTGATGGGTGAGTTCGGTAATAACCCTTATAACATTGATATGCCGGTCGGGACAGATGGGAAGATGGATCCCGATGCCAAGTTGAATTATTGGGGAGATTGGAGAAACGCTTTGTTGAAATCCCGTCTGCGTCAGGAATATACGATAGACTTCAGTGGTAAGAATAAAAAAGCCGACTACTTTATATCAGCCGGTTACCTGAACGATAAAGGTGTATTTTCTATCCAGCGTTTCGAACGCTATTCAACACGGGCAAACTTGAACTATAATGTAAACAAATGGTTGAAGGTCGGAACCAACATCAGTTTGTCTCATAGCGTGCGCGAAGGGTCTGCCAGTGATCAGACTGTATGGCTTTTGCGTACGATGCCGACAGTGTATCCTATTTATGAATGGGACAGTGCGACGAATGCCTACAGATTGGACAAGAACGGCAATCGTATTTTTGACTACGGAAACTACCGTACATCCTGGAGTGGGACTAACCCGTTGGCTGATGATACCTATAACAAGTTTCCTTGGACACATGACGATGTTTCCAATCGTACCTATTTTGAAATAACATTCATCCCGGGATTGAAGTGGCGTACCAATTTCAGCGTGGATTTTTATCAGTATAATTATGATGGCTATGTAAACAGCGAATATGGCTTTGCTGCCGGTTATAAAGGTTCAGCCTATAAGGAAAGCGACCGGAATCTTTCTTATACGATCAACAACCTGTTGACTTATGAGAAATCTTTCGGGGATCATTCTTTGTCTGTTTTATTGGGACAGGAAGCCTATGCTTTGGAATATAAGTTGTTATCTGCCGAAAAGCAGGGATTCCCTTTTCCAGGTGTTACGGAGATCGGTTCGGCAGCCGTGATGAGCAGCATGAATTCTTACACCGACAAATACCGTCTGTTAAGCTGGTTGAGCCGTGTCGAATATGATTATAAAGACCGTTATTACATTTCCGGCAGCTTCCGTACGGACGGCTCTTCCCGTTTTCATCCCGATAATCGTTGGGGGCAATTCTGGTCTTTAGGTGGTTCATGGAGAATATCCAATGAAGAATTCATGAAACCTTATAGTTCCTGGTTGGATAATTTGAAACTGAAAGCCAGCTATGGTGCTGTCGGTAATGATAACTTGGGGACTTATTATGCTTATCAAGGTTTGTTTGCGACAGGAACAACTACCGGGATCCGGGTGTTATGGTCAGCCGTTTGTCAAACAAGGATTTGAAATGGGAGACGAATTTGCAGTTCAATGTCGGGTTGGATTTTGCCGTGTTCAATAAGCTGAGCGGTAGTGTCGAGTGGTTCAGCCGTAAGTCTAAAGACCTGTTGTTTACATTGCCGATGGCTCCGTCTACCGGCATGAGCGGTATTGACCGTAATATCGGTGACGTTAAGAACCAGGGTGTCGAATTCTCTTTGAATTATGCTGCCATATCCAATAAAGATTTTAAATGGACCATCGATTTGAACGGGACATCTTATAAGAACCGTATAACCAAGTTGCCGCAGGCCGAAGTCAATGCCGGTGTCTTCAAATGGCGTGAAGGTGAATCCCGCTATAATTTCTGGGGAATCGAGTATGCAGGTGTGAACCCTGAAACCGGAAACGACCAATATTGGAAAACGATTTACGAAACAAACGACAAAGGAGAAAAAGTCGTGAAGGAACGGGTAAAGACCGAAAATTATAATGAGGTGACAAGCGACAGCCAGCAGAAATATCTGGGCGATGCCATTCCAAAATTGTTTGGGGGCTTTACCAATAACTTCTCATATAAAGGCATCGACCTTTCTTTCATGATCTATTACAGTATCGGCGGCAAGCTGTATGACAGCGACTATGCGCAATCCATGTATTACCGGAGAGGCTATAGCATGCACCCGGATATGTTGGATTCTTGGACTCCTGAAAATCCGAATGCCGAGTTCCCTCGCTTGACCACCTACTATAATTATGCGAATTATATGAGTTCCTATACTTCCAAATTTATTTTCAACAACTCTTTTGCGAGGTTGAGGAATGTGACGTTGGGATACACGTTGCCTAAAAATTTCACGAAGAAGTTCCAGGTCAATTCATTACGCTTGTTCGTCCAAGGGGATAACTTGGTTACGATTGGTAGTGCAGCCCGTCGTGGTACGGACCCGGAACAAAGCATATCCGGAACGACCGCCAACCGGTTCCCGGTGACGAAGTCCGTTTCATTCGGTCTGCAACTTAATTTGTAAGAAGTCTAATTAAATAAATGATGAAGAATATGAAATCAAAGAACTATATATTGTCGGTTTTGGCTACAGGTCTCATGACGGGAAGTATGGTTTCCTGTAGTGATTTTTTGGATACGAAACCATCGACATCTGTCGATGATACGGATGTCTTTCAAACAACTTCCGGCGCACAGTCTGCTTTGAATGGTTGTTACTATCAAATGCGTGCCTATGGTAGCGGGGGAGCTAACCGGGGTGACGACTACGGTATACCTTCTATCCAGATGATTTCGGACATGTGCGGTGAAGATGTGATGAATAATGGTAGTGGATGGTATTTATATAACTATAATTATTGGGGAGAAACTCAAGCTAATATATTCCGTACAGATCAGTTGTGGACCTTCCATTACCGGTTGGTCAATAACTTGAATTCCGTAATCACTTATGTCGATGATTCGGAAGGCGAAGATATGGATAAGCAATATATCAAAGGGCAGGCTTTGGCTTTGCGCGGATGGGCCTATTTCGATTTGGCCCGCTTGTATCAGCAGACTTATGCTATCGCAAAGGATATGCCGGGAGTTCCTGTTTATACGGAACCGACTGTAGACGGTACACAAGGTAAACCGCGTGGAACGTTGGAAGAAACCTATCAGCAGATCTTGTCAGACCTGACGACTGCCGAATCGATGTTGGAGGGCTTTGTTCGTAGTTCCAGCTATCCGAACGTGTTTGACCAAACGGTTGTACAAGGTGTTTTGTCTCAAGTCTATCAAGTAATGAATAACTGGGCGAAATCGGAAGAATATGCTAAAAAGGTGCTGGCGGTTTATCCTTTGACGACTGCAGAAGAGTATGCAAATGGATTTAATGACCACCTTACCAAATCTTGGATTTGGGGAATTAAACAGACGGAAGAGCAGAATATGGGCGACTATTCTCCTTTTGCTATGTGGTACAACGGTGATCGTAAATGTTGGACTTTTGCAGGCTTTATCCTCTCTGATCAGTTTGTGGATTTGTTTGACGAAGATGATATTCGTTTCAAACAGTTCGAGAATTGGTCTACGGGTTCTGGCCAGACGAAAAAGGAATTCTGGATTTCTCATAAGTTCAGGGATAATGAGGACTGCCGCGGATCGATGGTTGTCATGCGTTCCGACGAAATGTTGCTGAATGCGGCGGAAGCTTGTGCGCACCAGGGAAAAGATACGGAAGCGAAAGCGCTGTTGTGGCAGCTTCAGGACTTGCGTAATGCCAAGCGTACGGAAGCAAGTGGCGATGAACTGATCGAAGCTATTTTAAAAGAAAGAAGAAAAGAACTCTATGGAGAAGGTTTTTCTTTGTTTGATATGCTTCGGACGCAGAAGGGCCTGGAACGAACCGGTAACCATATGGACTGGGGAGGCTTGATCACGTTGCCCGCCAAATCATGGCGTTTCATCTTCCAGTTGCCGGGAGCCGAAATGAAGAACAACAAATCTTTAGTCGATGAAATCTGGCCGGCCGGTGACCAGAATCCGTTTGACGGGGTCTATGAACCATGAGATTTTGGGCGGTGTATCGGAGCTACCTCCTTCTTGGTCAAAGCGATGACATGCATAGTCGATGATTAAAGGAGGATTTGTATTCCCATGATCACCGGCCTGCATTTGCAGGAACGCAGGCCGCCGTTTATAGGAACGCAGGCTGGTGATTGCAGGAACGTCGGGAGACATTCCTTACGGGATTTGACACAATTGGCACATTTGACATCGGTTTGCTAAACTATATATAGGTAATAATATATATTCAGGTATATATATACCTACATAGGTATATTAAATAATTAATTATTTATCTCGCGTATATATATTTCTACAACCCCATGTCAAATGTGCCAAATGTGTCATCGTTTCCCTTTCTCCATGTCTTCCCGGCTTTTGCTCTGTGTCACGAGATAAACACCTGTGAAGACCAAGACAGCCGACAGGACTTTCTGCCAGGAAAGGGTGTCCTGGCCGATCATGACGGCAATGAACGAGGCGACAATCGGCTGCACGTAGTTGTACATGCTGACTGTTGTCGGGCGGATTCTCTTCAACGACATCGGGATGAGCAGGTAGGGGAGGAACGTCGCCCCGAAGAGGACGTAGAAGATTGCGCCCAGTTCCGTGAAGTCCCAAACCTCCCGGTGGAAAGCGGGAGCGTCGAGCACATGCCGGAAGGTGAAGGGGACCAGCGTCAGTGTCGTGAAGAGGAACATCCATTTCATCATCGTGACCGATGAATAGCGCAGGGAGAGCGGTTTCGACAGAACCAGGTAGATGGCATACATCAACCCGCTGACGATCATCATCATGTCACCGTCGAGGCTGCTGATGCTGTCGATGGCATGCGTGGAGCTGAAGACAAGCAGCAGGCCGCCACTGACCCCCATGAACACACCGAACGACTTCTTCCGGGTGATCGGCTCCTTCAGTATGACGGCGGCCAGCAGCAGGACGAAGATCGGCACGGCGGTGGCGATGATGGAGGCGTCGACTGGAGAAGAACGGTTCAGCCCGACGATGAACAATCCCTGATTGATCCCCACTCCGCAAAGGGCGCATACAAAAAGCATCCCCAAGTCTTTCAACGGCACTTTCTCTTTTACCGTGAAGAGAGACACGATCCAGAACATCACACAGGCGAAAGCCATGCGCATGATCGTAAGACCTTCGGGGGGAACGTGTGCCGGCAGCAGATATTTGGATATCGGCATGTTGACGGCAAACAGGATATTGGTTATCAATATCAGGATGTGACCTTTCAGTTTCTCGCTGTTCATGACAAGTGTTCTTATTTATAACGCTCTTTTTCTTTGATAAACCCGTTGCGGAACGCGTAAAGGAGTTTTTCGAGATCATGGATCTGTTGTTGCAGGTCCGCCCCCTTGTCTGTGTCCTTGACCATCTGGCGGTGGGAGTTCAGTTCGACGACGATGGTGGTCGAACGGATGTCTTTGCCCTCCTTGATGGCCTGGTCGGTCGACAGGAACGGTTCGTGCTGTACAAGCTGGAAGCCGCGCGAATGGTAGACCAGGGTATAACCAGCAATGCCTGTCTCCGGGTGGTAGGCTTTGGAGAAGCCGCCGTCGATGACAAGCAGTTTCCCGTTTGCCTTGATCGGGTTCTCGCCTTTGATGGAGCGTACGGGGACATGTCCGTTGATGATGTGGCGGTGCTGGCCGGTGACGCCGAACTCGTCCAGCAGCATGTCACAGACCGATTCTTCTTCCCGGAGGGAATAGTAGGCGCCTTTTTCCTCCTTCTGCACCGATTTGTCGTCGATGAAGCAGCGTTCGAAAGTCGCCATCCGGCTCTTGTCGAAGAGAGGGGAGTCCTTGCCTTCCCAAAGATACCAGATGTAATCCATCGCGAAGTCCTTCTCCGGGCTGTCGTCGGCATCGAAATAGGCGGTGCGCACCAGCTGGTCCACTTTATCCAGCAGGGCTTTACCCTTATATTCCGTTCCTTCGATCCGGATCGCCTTGAGCGTGCCGTCCGGGTTCATCGGGACGGAGGCGTGGAAGAGCAGGTTGGAGTTGCAGACCTGATACATGCTGCCGTGCGTGAACAGGCAGCGCATGTGCTTTTTCAGTTTCTCGCTACATTCGAACGAGTGCTTGATGCGCCGCATCAGTTCTTCTTCTTCGATCGAAAGGGCATAGGGGTCCTTGGCATTGAGAGTCGGCCAGTTCTTGTCTTTCAACTCGTATTCCTTTCCTTCGATACGGATCGTCCCGCGGCGGAGGTCGATATGGTGGAGCAACAGGCGGTCGTCCATCCCGAATTCCGGACGGCGGCGGATGATCTCGCCTTCCAGCTTGAACTGTATGATCGTGATCGCCTTGTGCATGCGGGCGATCAGTTGGGTTGTCTTTTCATCGAAGGTCGCATCCGACGCGTTCGTACGCGGGATGAACAGTTCGCAGGGGTCGTCTCCATAGACTTCCATGGCGAATGTCGCCAAGGGCAGGAGGTTGATGCCATAGCCGTCCTCAAGGGTTGCCAGATTGCCGTAGCGCATGCACATGCGGATCACGTTGGCGATGCTCCCCGCGTTGCCGGCGGCGGCCCCCATCCAGAGGATGTCGTGGTTGCCCCACTGGATGTCGAAGTTATGGTAGTTGCAAAGTGTGTCCATGATGATGTGGGCGCCCGGCCCGCGGTCGTAGATGTCGCCGATGATGTGCAGCAGGTCGATCGTCAGGCGTTGGATCAAGTTGCACATGGCGATGATGAAGTCATTGGCCCGGCCGGTCGAGATGATCGTGTTGATGATCTGGTCCACATAGGCGGACTTGTTCGGCTCGTCGCTCGACTCGTGGAGCAGTTCCTGGATGATGTAGGAGAACTCCTTCGGCAGGGCCTTGCGCACTTTCGAGCGCGTGTATTTGGACGAGACGTTCCGGCAGACGCGTACCAGTTGGTTCAGCGTGATCAGATACCAGTCGTCCAGGTCTTTTTCGCGTTGCCGGATCAGTTCCAGTTTTTGTTCCGGATAGTAGATCAGCGTGCAAAGCTCCTTCTTCTCGAAGTCGCGCAGCGTGTTGCTGAATATCTCGTTCACTTTGCGCTTGATCGCACCGGAGGCATTTTTCAGCACATGGTTGAAAGCCTGGTGCTCGCCGTGGATGTCGGACAGGAAATGCTCCGTCCCTTTCGGCAGGTTCAGGATGGCCTCCAGGTTGATGATTTCCGTGCTGGCGTCTGCCACCGTCGGAAAGCTGCGTGCCAGCAGCGTCAGGTAGCGCAGGTCGTTTAATACGTGTTCTGCTGTTATATCTTTAGTCATACCCTATTTTTTTATTGTCAATCGATTGAAACGTCTCCAAAGTAACAGTCCGAGCGTGGTCAGGCTGATCGGGAAGCCGCACCAGATGCCGATGGCTCCCCAACCAAAGGTGAACCCGCACAGGTAACCGATGGGAAGTGCCAGTCCGAAGTGGCAGAAGAAAGCCATATAAGCCATGTATTTGACATCCGAGATGCCTCGCAGAGCGTTGGCGAAGAGGATTTGCAGTCCGTCGCCTGCCTGATACAGGATCACTGACCAGGCGAGCAGGGCGACCAGTTCGACCACCTCTTTTTCCGGAGTGATGATATATCCCATGATGTTACGGAAAATCCCGATCAGGAGAACAACGATGGTTGCCGTCCCCATGACCAGATGCAGGCCGGCAAAAGATGCGTGCCGTATGGCAGGCCAGTCGTTCCGGCCCCGGAAGTTGCTTACCCGTATGGTAACCGCCGCCGCTATGCCGTAATAGACCATGAAGCCGAGCGTGGTGATCACGCCTGCCACTTGGTGGGCGGCGAGTGCCGTGCTTCCCAGCCATCCCATCATGATGACACTCAGACTAAACGAGCCTGTCTCGACTCCCATCTGGAAGCCGACCGGCAGGCCGAGGCGGACCAGGTTGCCTATGTTCGCCCGGTTGACTGTCCCTTTCTTGAACCCTTCTCTGTAAAGTTTGTAACGGGAATGCTTGGTAAACAGGACGTAGAATATCCCGAATGTCAGGATACGGCTGGCGAGTGTCGAGATACCGGCTCCGGTAAGCCCAAGTTCAGGGCATCCGAAGTTGCCGTATATAAGCAAGTAGTTCCCGATGATGTTGAGCACGTTGGCCCCTAACATGACGCACATCGGGGTGACCGTGTCTGTCGTGCCGTCGCTGAACTGCTTGAACGAGTTGAACAGCATGGCGAAAATGACCGAGAAGAGTTGCAGGATATAGTAAGGCACGATATAGGGCATCAACTCTTCCGGCTGCTTCAGAATATGGATGTTCAGAAGCAGTGTCAACATGCAGAGGCTGAGTAGCAATCCCACGATGAGGTTGATACAAAGGCTGTTTTTCAGTGTCTCGCCTGCCTTTGCATATTCTTTCTGCGCAAAATACCCTCCGATGATGGGAGTCAGTCCATAGGAAAATCCCATCCCCGCGATGAACACGAGGTTGAAGAAGTTGTTGACAAACGAGGCGGCAGCCAGCTCGGCCGTACTGTGATGCCCGACCATGATGTTGTCGGCAAAGCCTACAACAATAATGCCCAGCTGTCCCAACATGATCGGGACACCCAGGCGTATCGTTTCTTTGTAATGTTCCTTGTAAACCGAAAGTTGCATCATTCCAAAACCTCTACCGACTTGATTACTACATTTTCCGTCGGGCGGTCTTGCTTATTTGTCTTTACTTGCTGGATCGCGTCTACTACGTCCAGTCCTTCCACCACTTCGCCGTAGACGGTGTATTGGTTGTCAAGGAAGGGCACGCCGCCGATCGTCTTGTAGGTCTCGCGCAGTTCGGAAGGCATCTTCGTCTCGTCTTTACGCTTTTCGGCCTCCAGTTCGGTCTTGCCGATCAGGGTGTCGCGGAGCACGGCGAGCTCTTCTTTGTTGCCGCTGCGGTAGAGTTCCATGATCTTGGACTTGTTCTCTGTCTGGAGGCGGTTGAAGATAGCCTGTTTCAGGCGCCCTTCCATCTGCTTTTCCATCTGGCTGAGTTCGGTTTCCGAATATTTCTTGCCTGTGACGATATAGAACTGTGAGGCTGACGATGCTTTTTCCGGGTTCACTTCGTCTCCGGTGCGGGCGGCGCACAAGGCTCCCTTTTTATGGAAATATTTGGGATAGTTGAACTCTGCCGGAATGGTATAGCCCAGGTCGCCGGCTCCTAACTGCTTGTTCATCGGGGCGTCTTTGGAAGTGACATCGCCACCTTGTACCATAAAGTCCTTGATGACGCGGTGGAATAGCAGGCCGTCGTATTGTCCGGCTTTTGCCAGCTTGATGAAATTGTCGCGGTGCTGAGGTGTATCGTTGTATAATTTGAATTTTATCTTTCCGAGTGTGGTGTCCATCACCACTAATGTTTCTTTTGTTTCCATTCTTTGTTGTTTATTTGTTGACTATCTTCATTGACTTGATTTTGATGTTCTTGACAGGACGGTCGTCTGCGTTCGTTTCGGTGAACTGGATCTTGTCGACTGCTTTCATGCTGCTTACGACTTCGCCGAAAATCGTGTATTTACCGTCCAGGTGGGGCGTGCCTCCTTCCAGCATATAGGCTTGGCGTTGTTCGGGGGTGAAGGTGATGCCTTGTTCCTTCTCCATCTTGTCTAGCTCCATTTCCGTAAAGAACTTGCCGGTTACGATATAGAACTGGGTGGCCGACGAGGCGCGTTCGGGGTTCTCGTCGTCGCCTGTACGGGCGGCGGCGAACATGCCGCGTTTATGGAAATACTTCGGGTAGACGATCTCTGCCGGAATGGTGTAGTCCAGATCTCCGTCACCTAAGTGCTGTTCCATCGGGGCGTCTTTGGAATTAATGTCGCCTGCCTGTACCATGAATTGTTTGATGACACGGTGGAACAACAGTCCGTCATAGCGGTGTTCCTTCACATTTTTGATAAAATTATCACGATGCTGGGGCGTGTCGTTAAAAAGTTTCACTTTGATCTTTCCCATATCGGTGTCGATCAGTACCAGCGTTTCAACCTCTTGCGCTTGCAAATGGACGGATATCAGAGCCGAGAGGGCCACTAAACATATAGCAAACAGCTTTTTCATCTTCATCTTATTTTTGTATTATGGCAACAAAAATAGTGATATTTACTCGTTAAAGCAATCATTTGACACAACCTTTTCCGTTGGCATCTGTTCAAGTTGGTAATTCATCTAAACAAAAAGCATATTTATGAAAACATTGTTGAAAAGCGCAGTTCTACTGCTCGGAATGGGATTGCTTTCTACCCATTCCCAGGCTCAGAAAGTGGTGGTTGAGGATAAAGAACCGAATTCCGTCATGTTCGTCACGATCGATAAGGCGGGCAATGAGATTATCCGGATCATGAATGCGTCACAGAGTCCCCGTTTCCACGAACCGAAAGCGCCCCGTTTCCTGCTGACAGACCGGAAAGGCAAGTTTGCTCTCGGTATCGGAGGATATGTGAAACTGGCAGCCGAATATGATTTTGGCGGTATTTCCGATAATATAGATTTTTACCCGGCATTGATTCCCGGCAGAGGACAGTCGTATGTACGGAACCAGTTCCAGATGGACGCCACTACGAGCACGATCTTCCTGAAGCTGGTCGGGCATACGGATCTCTTGGGCGATTTCGTGGTGTATACGGCCGGTAACTTCCGCGGTGGAAGCGGCAAGATATTCGAGTTGAGGAATGCTTATGTGTCGGCACGAGGCTTTACGGCGGGTTACGATTATGGTTCGTTCATGGACTTGGGCAATGTGCCTGCCACGATTGACTTTGCCGGTCCTAACGGGATGTCGATCTATCATGCCACACAGATCCGTTACGAACATGCGCTCGCCAAAGGTTTGAAAGCCGGTATCGGGGTGGAAATGCCGGTTGTGGACGGGCTGACAAACGAGCATGTCAGTATTGCCAAGCAGCGGATGCCGAACTTCCCGGTCTACGTGCAGTATGGCTGGAACCCTAAAAGCCATTTCCGGGCTGCGGCTATTATCAGGAGCATGACCTACGATGATTTGACGGCCCGCAAAGCTGAGTCGGAGATCGGATGGGGTGTTCTGGCTTCTGCCACTTTTAACCTGACGAATCGTTTGCAGGTCTATGGACAGGGTGTGTATGGCAAAGGTATCGGGCAGTTCCTGAACGACATGAGCATGTTGAATGTCGATGTGGTCCCGAATCCTGAAAAAGAAGGGAAGATGCAGGTGCTCCCGATGATGGGCTGGTTTGCCGGCATGCAGTATAATTTCTCTCCGAAAGTGTTTATCACCAGTACATACGGGCAGTCACGCTTGTATAGCCATGATGGTTATCCTGTTACTGCTTCCGACCAGTACCGCTACGGACAATACCTGAACGCCACGCTTTTCTGGAACATCACGTCCGACCTGCAGGCCGGAGCCGAATATCTGCGCGGCTGGCGTACGGATTTCAACGGTGACACACGTCATGCGAACCGGGTGAATCTGGCGGTACAGTATAGTTTCTAAGAAAAACAGAACCGGTTGTTTAGGTTTTTTGTTTTTTCGCCATCATCTGTGAATTGCCTTCACCGCTTACGTTTGCCTTCATCGGAGATCAAGTCGGCCTCGGATGCTTCTATTTAAGCGACAATAGCTATGGTTTCTGTTGTTAAACAGCCTGGTCATAGACCTTTTGCCCTTAGTCGAATACGTTTTCGCCCTTGGTCAAAAGCCTTTTCGACACTGGTCAAAAACCTTTTCGACTAAGGGCGAAAAGGTAAAGAGTGGCAGTAATAGCAGTAAATGTTTGTGTATTTGTTTATTGATTATTATTGTATCCTCCTTGTTTTTCACTTAAACATGTAACGGATGTGAAACCGGAGGCACAGTCAACCATATTTGCCAAAATGTGAAACAGGATCATAGTGAACAATAAAATCCCCACAGTGAAACAGAGAGCACTGTGGGGATTCTTATTTATTGGATCTGATCTTGTTCGCTTAGAACAATTTAGCAGGATATTCGCCTGCGTCGATCAATGCCTGGATCTTATCTACCACTTCCTGACGGTCTTCCGGATAGGTGACACCGAACCATTTGCTGGCGGTATCCAGTACTTCGACCGTAGCCGTCTTGTCATTGATCAATTTATCAACCATCAGCGGAATGAAGAATTCGCTCTTCAGGTTTTCCATGTTCTTCGGATCGCTCAGGAAAGTCTTGAAGAACTCTTCACTGTAAGCAAAGTAGTCGGGAGTAAAGCCCCAGAAGTTCATACTTACCGGAGTCGTATCAGGAGTAGCTGTCCATTCACCGTTATCATCGATGTATTTTACTTCGCCGTCCAGACGTTGAATCTTCGTACGTTCCACTACGGAAGTCAGCAAGTTGTTAGCATCTGTACTGCAGATACCACGAGATACCGTACCGCTCTCGCTCAACGTATTTCCCACACGGAAACCTACCATTGAATAAACATTCTTGGAATTTTCGGGAAGAGCAGACAGGAATTTGCCCATTACCTGGAACGAGTCACGACCATAGAAGTCATCGCAGTTGATCACTGCAAACGGTTCTTTAATCACATCAGCACCCATCATTACTGCATGGTTAG